>Ga0160422_10000424_pt1 | contig 25431 bp, 34 predicted proteins | sample Fk160mmetaG_FD_108192 | JGI IMG/M metagenome (GOLD analysis project Ga0160422, IMG submission 108192) | Marine microbial communities from the Central Pacific Ocean - Fk160115 60m metaG | ecosystem: Environmental > Aquatic > Marine > Oceanic > Photic zone | place: The Central Pacific Ocean...
AATGATGTCACATATTTGTATGAAGTAGTCTACGAAACGTAGTCGAAGGATGATTTGAGTTTCCTCGGCGAGCCTTTGCGTGTATTCTTCTTTGCCTGGACAGTGCCTAATGAATCTATCGTACAGCCTTGTTATGTCGTTCAGTTCTTTGTCTTTCATTTGCCTATGCTTTTATATTTGCCTGTGTTGCCTTGAGCAAATATATTTATCTGCGTATATTATTATGAGTTAAGATTTTGGCGAAGTTTGCTTTTTGGAATATCTATATCTCGCTTGTCGCAGGCGGCACTAATGACACATGGGTCACATTCCGGAGATCTAGATCTACAAACTTTTTTAGCATGGGTAATGAGCCACATGTGTGCTCCGTACTTGTATTTGCTGGGAGTGGTTTTGTTGACAGTGATAGATGCCTTGCCCTCGTCTAGGCTGTCAGCCCATCCAAGTCTCCACAACATTCTAAACACATGAGTATCTACCGCTATGTGTGGTTCACCGAATACAAATCTCATCACTATATCAGAACTCTTCCGACCAACACCCGGCAAGGACATCAATTCTTTTTGTGTGCTAGGAACTCGCCCGTTAAATTTTTCAATAAGCATCTTACTAGTTGCCAGTATGTTTTTAGACTTTGCGTTGAACAGTCCTGCGGGTCTTATTGCCTCTATGATTTCTTCTTGAGAAAGTTTCAGCATTTCCTCTGGAGTGTTTGCTAATGCAAAAAGTTGTCTACAAGCAATCGCTGTTCTTCTATCTTGTGACTGTGCTGACAACATCACACCTATTAGGCTGGTGTATGCCTTAGAATATATTTTTGCTTTTGGCTTCTTATTAGAATAACTTGGATAGAGAGAACTTAACTTCTCGTATATGTAGTTGATATCATTATTGTTCTTCATCTGAGTGCAGTTCATTTAAGAGTTGTCTCAGTTTGCCGCCCTCAACTGTGGCTTTGACTTTTCCTATTGTATCTCCTTTACGAGGATCTGGCACATCTGGTCTGGCATCTTTTTTAGGACCATCCGATGCTGATACTTTCGATGTTTGCTTCAGTGAATCATATATCGTGCTTCTCTGTTTGTCAAACTGCTTGTACTCTGGATCATCTGCTAGATCTCTTATTCTCAAACTGTCCACGTCAAATTCTAGGTCCACTTTCTGTCCTACACCAGAACTAGATCTAGTCTTCATGAACTGTATCTGATATCTGCCACGTTCTTTCATGGCTCTGCTTGTGAATATACCTATCACGTTATCTGCTGTCTGTATCTTGGACAGTCCACCTGATATGTGAGAGTGATCAAACTCTATTTCTTCTACAGATGCCCTGTTCAACTGAGATGCTGTCGCCAATATGCATTGTTTTTCAACAACCAAGTTCCTCAGTTCTTCTGACACATACTTGTCTTTGATGAACAAGTCTGCCGGCGAAATCCTCTTGCTTTTCGGCATCATCAAATCCAGATAGTCAATCAGTATACAATCTATTTTCTTTTTGTTTTTCAGTTCTAACTCTTTTAGATATGTCCTTATGTCCAAAACAGTGCTACCACTTGGTAGATATTTTATCTGTAAGGTTCCAGACTTCTTAGCCATCATTTTGACTTTCATCTCCACATTGTCTATTTCAGGAAATACTTTACGTGTTGGAATGTTAGTCATCATGGCATCCAATCTCATAGCAGTAAGTTGTTCACTCAATTCAAAAGATATGTAACAAACGTTCAGACCAACAGTGGCCCAGTTAACTGCAAGATTCTGCAAGAACAAACTCTTACCTGCGCCTGATCCACCTGCAAAGATGTTTAGTTCTCCTCGGTTAAATCCACCGAATAGTTTCTTGTCTAAGTTAGCCCAGCCAGTGCTGATCTGTCCGTTGTTTGCCTTGAGTGCCTCTAGTCTTCCTTTCGGATCCTCAAAGTAGTCTGTACCTAGGTCACGAGTCAACCCTACATTGACAGCATTTTTGACCATGTCTTCGACCGGAGCATAGTCTCCCTTCTCCAACAAGTCTGCTGATTGTAGTATTGCATGTTCAAGTGCCTTGTGCCTAGAAAATGTTTCAAATTCATCTAGCAACCAATTGAAATGACTTGGATCTAGGTCTTTTGCTGACTTTAGTTTGATATCAAATTTTGCATTTACTTGCTCGACTTCAGGCATCACCTTATACTCGTCCATGTAGTCTTTTATGAACTTTGCAATGGGTTGTAGTTTCCTGTCAAACGATTCTGGTTTGAATATGTTCTGTGCCCTGGCAAACGATTCTGCATCTGCTAGTAGCATCTCCATATAAAGTTTTTGTACATCAAATGTATATTCAGCCATTCAATTCCTCTTTGTCTTGGTTCAAAAACATCACAAGTGCTTTCTTTTTATCAAGTTTATTCTTTTTAAAATTATCGCTGGCATGTAATAATTTTCTGTGCCAGCAAATAAGTGAACCACGTTTCCACTTGTAACTTGACAGTAATGAAACCCTTTGTAACTTTTTATCATTGCAATGGTCCAATATGGCAAGTGTCTGAGTATCCAATTTGTTTTCACTTTCAGGTAATTGAAATATTTCCTCTCTATTCTTTGCTTCTTCGTTGAAGACCACAGTGTGGGTGTCCTTGCCGTCGTATTCAAGTGGTATAAGACACGCATAGTATGGATGGGTGTCTCCCTTGTTAAAATCAGTGTGTATGTCCCATGGTTTTGTTTCTTCGAGTATCATACAGTCTTTCACATTAAACTCACCAAAAATATTTTTAAGTTTTTCGTCTACAATCTTTTTTATGAGAGAATAGTTGAATCCGCTAGTGAAGGTTTGTTTTTCATCATTATTCATCTGCTTAGGTATTTTGTTGCTTATGATATCGATGTGCATAAGTTCTTTTTCACTTAAGAAGTTTTCTATCGTAAATGCTTTTTGCGGACTATCCATACATTTTTCTTTTTAAATCAATTTTCAGTTTACTAGATTCTGTTGTTTTCAATATCGATTGTATAGTAAACAGTCTCCCATATTTTAACACAGCGTCCGCCACATCGCCAACCGATTTGTCCCATTCTGGAAATGCAACACTCCAGCCAAACTCTATTGCTTGATTAATCAATTTCTCTCCAGGTGCGTCTCGGTCCGGCACAACAATTACCTTTCTACCAAGTCCGTCTATGAGCTCTCGCTGTATGTCATTTATCTCTGAACCCAGTATGCTCACACCAGAAACGGATATGGCATCGAATGGTCCTTCTGTTACAATAACAAACTTCCTTGTCCAATCCTGTGCGTCCATGTTGAACACATATCCGGGTTGTACGTCTGTGTAGTATTTGACTTTGTCGGATTGCTCAAACATTCTACCCGTGAATCCAACAACATCTCCTCTCCAGTAAAAAGGTATCAGCAATCTTTTATTCACGTCCCAGTGCTGGTCCGGAGAATACATAAAGTCATACCATTCCGGTCCGATGCCTCTGCTTTCCAAATACTTCAGCACTGCGTCTATTTTTTCCCACTGTGGTTCTGTAAGATCTTTTGCCACGTATTTTTCAAGCCACACATCAAGTTTGTGTGCGTTCTTGGGCAGTGTTTTATTTTTGAATGTTACAAATTTTTTCTTCTCATATTTTACATCACCCTCTTCTTCACGCATGGCCTCTATTGCCAACTTGCGGATAGTGTCGTCTGGTATTCCTATGTAACCCATGAACTGCCTCATCTTGTAAGTCAATTTACGTCCTATCACATAACTTGCCTTGAATCCACAGTTGAAACAATGATAACTTACGGTTCCGTCGGCACTTGCCATAATACCGCCACGTTTTTTCTTGTCGGCTGTTTCACCATTGTGTACGCAACACGGGGCATTGAAAGATATCCACCCACTCGGAGTTTTCTTTCTGTTCGTTGGAAGGCTCGTCAGAATAGTAGATTGGATCAGGTTCATCCTTATATTTTACTGTCTATAAAGTATTTTGTCAATACGGCCTGTTGTACCGGTGGATCTTACCGCTTTGAATCTCACGTTTTGGTAAACGCCTGTGAAGTTCACATATGAAACACTTGATGAACTTGATAGATTTGATGTGGTAATATCAAAATAATCATTATCTGTGCTTGGACTAGATTCCATGGTACCCTGTACAGTTACCGTGCCTGAGAAGTCTCTAGGATAAATTGCAATGGTATGTAAAGCAGTATTGTTGTTGATGCCCGGTCTTCCAGTTATGGCACCCGATGTGAATGTGTCACTAGAAAGTGTGAAAGCAGTCACCGATGTGCTATCGGCAAACTGTGCATAGGCTCCGTCTAGCACTTCTATTGTGCCAGCGGCAACGTATCCTGTGTCCGAATAAGTCACTTCCGGATTGTCCGCATCTGTGACATCGCTCACTGAATAATTGTAAAATTTAGCATCAAGTTTCAATAAATCGCCTTCACTAATTGTGCAACTTGCGGTTCCCTTTGCACTAGTTGTGGACCCATCATCTAGTATCGTAAGACTTTTTGTTAATGCATTTTTCTTGGACTGTGTGTCAACAACATTTAGGGTGTATTTTTTGCTAGATATGTCCTGTGGCTTCTGATCTTCATTCTTGAACGTGAATGAGACAGGATTTGATACCCCTCTATGTAATGTTAGACGCCTATCGTACACTTTTGAGTTCCTTCCGTGATAACCGGAAATATAACCAATTACCAACTGGTTTAGTAAATACCTTTGTATTGTTTGCATAGTACATATTTAACAATATTTATGGATAGTGAATGAACGAAATTTTTAACACACTCAGGGACAAGTTCCCCTTTTTAAGCCTAATTAGAAAGGGTGATATGGAGTTTGTTGGCATTATACAAAATGAAGATGCCAATGTGATCAGTTTCTATGACTATGGTAGATTGATGTTGCCCCAAGACAAGATGAGATATCTTAAATGCGGTGAAACTTGGTGGCACGAATCAAATCGTAAACTACCTATTAACATATTCCTCAAAGGTGAGTTCAGATATTTTAGGTCAACATTGGTTACTTTAAATTCAAAAGATGTTGAAATAGTTCACGGACCCACAGTGAAACTTTCTGAAATTTCGAAGAAACGGGTGAAAAGGAAGACTATCCAATTAGTAAGACGACCTATCTAGTCTTCTTTTTTTCAGGGAGTATAGCACCTGTTGTAAGATAGTGTAATGTTAAAGGACTATCCGGCTGATAACTGCCACACTCTGAACGTTTTGAAGATTTGGATTTTCTAGTTCGTCTTTTGATGATTTTACTTTTACTTTTTTGATGTTGCATCAAAACTATATTTAGCTCTGCTCATCAGATTCATCTGCACAACTATTGCCTGGGCGTATGCAACTGCGTGTGACTTCTTGAAAAAATAACTTCCGTCCTTTGGTTTTACCCACACTTCTTTCATTATGTCCACCCAGTTCTTGTACATCAGTCCTCTTTTTGCAGGACGTATTATTGCCAATACAGCCGCAAGTTGTTCTATGTTTTTTGGTTCGAGACTCGAAACTATCTTGAAATGTCCGTTGAGGTGGAATAAGTTTTCTACAACCTTTGGATCTTTCAGCATGTCCCAGTCCGGCTCTTGTATCATCAGTTCAACAAGTTCCTGTTCTGATTTTACATCCTTGTAGATGTTTACGTTTAGGCAGTCTATCTTGAAATATCCTCTGTCCTCCGCGTTCTTGTAATCCAGTGAAGCGTGTCCGGTCACAGGATGTTCTGGAACAGCATGGAAGTATACACCAGTCTTGTGCTTTTCCGTTTTTCCCTCTTTTATCATTGTGGCAGGAGTGTGTTTGAACAATTTTAAAACTCCGTCCCTATCGAAAAAGTCTATGTCTACATCAGGCATTAGTGAATGCTTCCTTTCTCTTGTTGTCTGTGTTTTATAAACTTATCTTTGGCTCCAGGTTGCAAGACGTCTAGCACATCTAATAACTTTCTGTATCCTTCTGTGTTTACAATTTCTTCTGTCATCTTTGGCATTATTACTCTACCTATTGAGCCATCTTGTTTTATTATGATCGCACAGTCACCGTCGTCAAACTCTAATGTGTCTGCTATTTCCAAATCTATCTTAGACAATCTTGGCCTCCTTCGCAGTTTCTTCTACCAGTAGCAAGTCAGCCGGATAACTTTTCATTTTGCTAGGCCAGAAACTTGGATTTATGAAAATTTCAATCATTTGCAGTTGTTCGTCGTTGAATGATTTTAACATCCTTTTGCCTGCGTTGCAACCTAGTAGTAACCACGGACTTATTTTTCCTTGCTGTATGTGTTGGACTGCTCTGTTTGTATTGACCAATCTAAAGTAGTCCGACCATTGTGCATTTTGTTCTTCTGCCCAATCCATCATGGTCGTAATACTTCTTTGCAGTGCGGCCTCTACAGGTTCGCTTTTGATTGCTTCAATAAGATATGTTTCATACAGGTCATCCCTTGCCCAGTGATCCAGTTTTATTTTAGATTTCAAAACAAAATCTATGTATTTGTCCGGGTACAGTGGATTGATATGCATGATGAATCGACCAAATTTTACAAACGCATTGTAGTAAGGACTTTTTACAAAGTCGTCGTATGTCTTTGCTTTTGAATTTTTTTGATGTATTTGATAGAAACGCTGGAATACCATGAACGCATTCACTACCCATTTCTCATCTTTTTGCAGGTATCTTCTTTTTGGCTCACACATATGAACTTGTAAAGTTCTTTCTCTTGTGAACTCCTTACCGCAATAAGGACATTTATATTTTGTCAATGCCATGTGCCTCCAGTAACTCTTCTAGTTCTCGGTCTGATATCACTTTGTCAAGTGTTTCTAAGTCTGACTCTTTCCAGGTAGGATATATTTGTTGTAGTTTCTTTAAACTCTTGTTTGGAACACGCTTCATTGGTTTGATCCATGGGTGGAATTGTTGTTGCAAAGTTCCACACATCGCAGTGAGTATCCAAAGTAACTTTTTATGTTTGCCCAAAGTAAAACAGTGTTTGTTCACACATTCGTTGACCATTTCTACGTAGTGTTCAACATAGAATGGATCTCTAGATGAACAACTTGACACATATCTCATAAGCATATACGGTGAGTACAATGATTTTTCTTTGTCGTCGATACGATCGAAGTAATCCTTATTCCTAAAGTCCACGGCCTTCAAGCCATTCCTTAATTCAAAAAATTTTCTATTTTTTTCTGCTGGCATATTTTAATCCAAACATTGTGCATTCTTTTGCATCAACAAATGTTAATTTTAATTTATTATTCAAATGTTTCATACCCGAAAGTTTAAATTTGTTCTTGTTCATCCATCCAAAAAAATCCCTCACCCATGCTTCGTCCATCCAAATTGCTTTCTTCTGTACTAACATAACCGGAGCATCTATTTTGATACTTTTTTTACCATACCGAGCCATAATCAACCTGTTCGCATTGTCTTGAAATGTCTTTAACAAAATAAGCACATATGGGTTTAGAACCATTCTTCAATGGAACTGCCAGCATCTGTCCCGATTTAATTTTAGGAAAGTACCATTTAACTTCTGTGTATATGTCAACAACATCTATGGGCATAAAGTCTGGTTTGCTACTTGATAAGGGATTGAAAGTGAAAGCATCAAACCCTCTGTCGTTTAAACTTGTAATTGGTAACACATGCATCTCAGATTGCCCGGCCTCTCCTATCAGCATCTTCCAATCAAGAGGCATTTTTATTTTGTAATCACCTATTTCTAGTACCGCCGCCGGCGCATTGAAACTTTCTAAAAATATTAATGGTATGTAAAAGAAGTCAGGATTCGCTGGGTCTGAGTTATCAAGAACTGCAAACCGTAGGTTCTCATCCACCCATTCCGGTATCTTTTCTAAAGTGTAGGTTCTATTATCCAGTGTAAGGATTTTCATAATCTATCTTCTCTATATTATACGGGTAATTTGCCTCTTTGTAAAACTTTTTCCTTGCACCAAGGTGTCTTTTTGCAAACTTGCAACTGCTGGTAATGTCCCAAATTTGTACGTTCTCTTTATCTTCTGCTTTACGGATGCCTCGTCCTATGCTCTGGATTACTCTTACGAAAGATTTCCCAGGTTCAATAAGAACAAGATTGAATATCCGAGGAATATTAATTCCAACGGATGCGACGCCATATGTCGCAATAATAATTTTGTTTTGTGTTGTAGACACCTCATCGTAGTGTTCTTTCCTTTCTAAATTTTTTGTTGATCCCGAAATAAACACAGAATCTTTTAATTTTTTATTGAGTATTTCGCCCGCGGATATTCTGTCTACTAAAATTAAGGTGTTCCCCGAAGTTGAAATATCTTTTATTGTGTTCGCCACCCAGTTCATTCTGGTGCTATCCGTAGTTAGCCATTTCAGTTCTTCTGCATAGGTTTTGAACTGCGGGTGGTCTTGTGTCTGCAGAACATTCACATGACAGTTCGCGAGGACGCCCTTGTCTTGTAATTCACTTGCTTGTATCCTGTTTGCTACTTCACCTATGCTACATTTCAATCCCATGAATTCATAGTCTGCTTTTGGCACAGTGCCTGTAAGTCCCCAACGTATACCACAGTGTGCAAACGGACCTGTCAGTAATCTTTTGAGAACATCTGCTTTCGCCATGTGAACCTCGTCAATTATTACAGTCTGGATTCCGTCACAAAACTCTTTGAATTCTGTGCTGTGTTCATTTTTTGCTTTCTTCTCCAGTACATTGAGGCTTTGCCATGTTGCTATTGTGTTATATCTTCCAACTTCTTTTCTATCCCCGTAATACACTCCTGTGTCGAGATTACAAGCAAGGAAGTCTTCTTCGGTCTGCGTCACAAGACTCTTGTTTGGAACAATGGTTATCGTTCTTCCATATGGTTCTACTAGTTGACACAACGCCGCTGTGATTATGGTCTTGCCTGCCCCGGTGGCTATTTCTTGTATGCTTTGGGGGTTTTCGATAAACTTGTTTATTGTTTCAACTTGATAGTCTCTCAACTCTATAGGTTGTCCTGCACATGGATGTTTGTCAGGCCATTTTATGTGTGACAAGTAATTTTTGTCCACCTCTTGAAATTCAAAGTCGTGCTTGTGGCGTTGGTCGACAACATCAATGTAGACACCGCCTTCGTCCAGTATTGGAATAATTTGGTCCACCAGGTTGAGATATGTCGTACCACCTAATCCAAAGAATGATACCTTACCATCCCATCTGCCTAATTTTACCGCCGGCAGGTGTCTGGCATATGGTATTTCATATTTGAACTTGTTTGATAATCTTTTGCGCCATTCGAGAGATAAATTCTCAAACTTCACATTTACTTCGTCTTTTATAACTAATTTACAACTACTCATTCTAAAGTTTTACTATAACACGATCATGCCAATCCCAACTGCTTGGCTGATAGTCACTATAATACAACTTTTTTGGAAGATTTTCAAGTAATCTTTTTAAATTGTCTGTGCCTGTGGAATAATGGCCTCCACCTATGGCAACCAAAGATGCTTTTGGTTTTACCTTGCTTTTGATCAACGCTCTCGGTATTCTGTTACGTACGAAAATTACTTTGGTGTTGTCATTTATCAATTTGAATTGTTTGCTCATCTGATGCAATTCATAAAGGTTCTGAAAGAATTCTTCAGGCTTTTGGTTGTCAACTAGCCAATGTTTTTGGTCTGAGAATTTATCGATGTCTTTTTTGTACATTGGTTCTTTTATATCGAACCCCCACGAACAGTCGTTCAGTATATCTATATTATGAGATTTAAAAACATTTAACCACTCCCAGCAATTCCTTACGTCCTCTTCCATATGTATATCTCCGCTTACAGGCATCAACAAAGGGAAACAGTCTAACTCTAATAGTCCTTTGACAACTTCGTGTTTCGCAAAAGTTTTTGAATCTATCCATAGTTGCGGATTGTTGTTATGGGCTATCTTTTTTGCAATAATGTTTTGTGCAGGCACATCCAATCCGTTTGATTTTATGCCAAAGTTCTTCAATGAGTCTATTTGATGTAACGCCGGTTTGTCTTTTAGATTGTTGTCCCAATATTCCTGTAACGTTTCTGGTGCATCGTTCAAAACAACTTCACCACCCACTAGTCTTGCTGTTGGTTTCCTGTGGCCTGTTATTTCTTTTTTAATCTCATCGTAGTCGTTCAATAGACTATCATCGCTGAATTTGAAATCGTATCTTACTGCGATCAACGTCAGGTAGTAAGCAGTGACGTCGGTGTGTAGGAAAGTCCATTTTTTAGCCTCACCATCATACTGTGCATACATTCCAGGCAGGCCACGTTTGTCTTTGACACATCTAATTAACTGTATTACTTTCTTATTGTATGGAAACCGCATTTCTATTTTTGTTACATTGTCATCGTCAATGTATTTCTCAATGATTTTATCGAAACTAATCACACGAAATTCTTCGTCATACTTGGGATTATCTAGTAAGTCCTTTATGTCCATTCCGTGTGCTTGGAATTTGGTTAGGTACCTTTTGAGGATAACCAGGGCCAATCGTGCCTGCTTTTCAGTCCAAGCATACTGAGATTCTGCCAGTGATTTAACTGTTGATAGATCTTTGGGGTGTGGCTTAATTACTGCCGTATTTCCTATCTTAGAAGAATCTGCCCAAAAATAATCATTATATGCTAGTATTTTGAGTGCTTCGTTTATTGTTTTTGGTAAATCTGTGTGCATTTTATCCTGGCGTTTTTTGATAATTACTAGTATATTATAGCATAATTGGTAATATAGTCAACCATGAAAAAGAAAACAGTATTAAAAGGCAAGGCAAAAAACCTTAAAAAACAGTTCAAAAGAACTTTGACGGTAAAAGAAAGTGTGATTGGATACAAGCCAACACCCTTGGTTGCCGCACACTGGTTCAGAAAACTTAACACTATCTTGTTTGGTAACAGATTAAGTGGGTGTGAAATAAGGATTAATAAACTTCATCACGACTGGGGAAGATGTGTTGCCGACTGGGACAACAGACATTGTAGGAAAGGGACCTTCAATCAGAAGGTAATTCCATATCACAAAACAGAAGTGTATTACAGAATTGAACTACATTGTAAATTTCCTAAATGGAAAGACTTCATTGAAACCTTGGCACACGAAATGGTGCACCTATATCAGATGCAAGTTATGAAAGATCCTTATTCAAATCATAACGCAAACTTTTACGCCTTCAGAGAAAAATTTAATGCTGTTGGTTTAAGACTGTATCGTTAAATTCTTTATAACTTATAACTCTGCTGTTTCCTAAATTTGTTCCGGTCTGCAAGTGATTCATGAACACGGGTGGATTGTCATGTACAACTGTGTAGTTCACGTAAGGTCTCATCTTCAGCATATCCCTGAATTGCTTTAGCCAACCCTCGAAAATTTTGTCGTCGTTACGCTCACCATAAAAGTCTGTGTTCTGATAGATGTTGTTAAGTTGTGCTTTGCCATATTCCCTGAAATCGAATCCTATCAAATAAATGTTTTTGTGACCATGCACACCCGCTGTCCAGAAAGCCGCGTTGCCTGATATCCAATGAGGGTTATTTGGAATCAGGTGTAACATACCTTTGTTCTGTTTTCTATTAACTTCTAGTGCTGGTGCATAGTGTATAGTTTTAAGACCCACTTCATCTTCACACATTTTTACTGTCATTTTCATATCAACCGAAAATATAAAATCAGGCATGAAATCTCTATACAATGCATTACATCCATATGTTTGTCCTGTTACTTTTAATGTGTTAAGGTCAAAACCTTTCCGTGAAGGACCGTTTCCTATGATGTATGCGTTGCCACGTGGTACTGCTCTAACTTTGTCTTCGAAAAATGCAGTTTCCTGTATACGTTTACCTTTTCGAATTATGGTATTTACTATCACGGTCTCACCAGCGTATGGCTTCCACTCTATTGGTTTTATCTCTGGCTTTCCGAGTATTATAGTTTTCATCATTAAAAATAGTTAAGGTTAAAAACAACTCTGTAAGGAGCATCGCATGAGTTTGTTGTACCAAAATGTTCTAGGCTTCCTTTAAAGGTAATAAGTCTGTTTGCCACACTGTCTACCTTTTCACCTGTTGCAAATTTCGTGTATCCGTTATTCGTGTTGAGATATAATATCGCTGTCTTAAGGTCATTTGGCGGATTTTCTATATCTATGTGAGAATGGTGCTCTATTATTTCTTCGGTCCTGTGTAATAAGTTTATTTTGGCTCTCACTAGTGACACTATGTTTAGTTTCTCTTTAAATATTTCTAAGCCTCCCAGCGTGAAAGAACTGTTAAAAGTGTCATTCTTATACATTAGATGTGTGAACATAATACCACTGTCATCTCCCTTGTAACTTACTCCATGGTTGAGATACCAAGGAAAGTCTGCAGACAGTACAATGTTTTGTAAGTCTCGAAAGTCATTTTTATCTAAAAAATTGTCAATTATTTTCATTTGAGATATTTCTCCTCCAGTCTTTTCTTCAACCTTGACCATGGCAGTCCTGCTTCTATTTCTTCCTTGAACCATTCGGTGTAACTCAACCAATTTGCCCATTTTGATCTGTTAGGCATGGCCGGTGTGTTTATATCTGCCAGACTTGTGTTTCCTACATCATGGCACAGGCTAGATTCTGAAACAAAAACTGGTACGCCTCTGATCACGGCTTCCATTGCAGGATTCGAACTGTGGTTTACAACTGCCCATGTTCGTTCCAATGTCATTTTAAAGTCTGTGTCGTCATATGTTTTATAATCTCTTCTAGGCAGTCTCAATTTAACATTTTCAAAATCACTTTCCTTGAATTGTATAAGGTTTCTAGGGTGTGGCCTTACTAATATCGGTCTTGTGGTGTATTTCCTTATTTCTCGGATCTGCTTCACTATCCATTGTTCCATTCTTGGCAGTCCTTTCCATTGTTCTGATGCATCGTGTTGTCCACATATTACAATCATCTCTCCGGTGGGATTCCACGGTGTCAGTTTGTGTTTGAACAGTGGCCAACGTTTGTCGTCAAAGGTCTGATTGGCAAAATCTGCATCTCTATTGATACCATTAATGCCAATTTTGAAACTGTGATTCCTCCTCAATCCGCCAACCTCTATTACTATTACAGGGAGGCCCTTACTCCTATATTCATTCCAAATCTTTTTGTACTGCTCCATTCTTCCCCGCCATAATACGCTCCATATAACTGCCACGTCAGCATTTGTTGACTTGTTCAATACTACTTGATCACCTGCATCTCTGACACTTTTTATAAATGCATCAAATATAGGTTTGGAATTCAGAGGTCCATATTCTGTCCATATTTCTAGTTTCATCAGTTTCCTTGTTTTCCTTTTGCAACTTTGCTCACTATGTCCTCTGCCTGTTTAGGATCAAATTTTATACCACCAAAGGGATCATAAGATTCTACATTTTGCCAATATGATTCCTGTCGGTCACCACGTAGATCACTTTTACTACTCTTGCCCTTGACTTTTCTTTTGCCTTTCATGTGGTCAATGTATGCTCCCAACACGCTGTTAATGAATACGTGATGTCCTTTTGCGCCTGCACCTTTTCCTATATCTTGTCCATCTGTGGGTGCAATTCGTTTTATACACTGCCAGAATAGATAACTGTCATGCCACTCTAGTTCTTTGAATATTGTGTCGTTAATATACATGTCTGTCCAATACTTCATAAATTGGTCAACTTTGGGGTGTTTTGTGTTGTAGCATACCCATCCACACTCTGGATATTTCTCTCCACGTCCTAAAAAATTTACAAGTTTTGTTTCGGGCAAAAGGTCCACAACAAATTCTTTTGTAATTGGTCTGAATGTGTACGTATCGGCATCTAGCCATAAAACATAGTCTGTTCCTGCATTTTTAATTGCATGATCAACAGCAAAAGTTTTATGAGCAAATCTCACAGCGTCCCAAAGGTAAGAACCTTTTCCTTTATCGTTTTTGCCAGCACTGGGATCTCTCCTTACTCCTCCTGCTATCTCTGTTACTTCACCGTTCGCCACCGGGTCGTCTTTGTGTCTTTGTTTGAACTTGACTAGTTCAGGATTGACTTCTTCTATATTGATATACTTAACTTTGTTGTGTTCCAAGTCTGGCTTATCTCCTTCGTGATATGCATGAAGCATGACGTCATTGGGCCAAAAGTCAATATGACTTTGTAGCATTCTTTTAGCATACGCATTCCATCTGTTAGGCGGAAACGTTGTAACAACGGTCAATGTTTTCATTACAGACCCAACCTTTGCTTGAATCTTTTGTACACAGTACCATCCTTAATTTCTTTTATGCTCCACATCTTGTAGCCAAGATCGTTTACCCATTGTGTTCTATCAGGATATTCAGGAGTTTCTATTTTAGATAGATCTTTGTTTGCTACAGGCCAACAAATTGCAAGATCGCTTGTAACAAAGGTAGGGATTCCACGAATGCAAGAGTCGACGCTGGCAGTAGAATTGTGAGTAACAAAAGCATGACAATTATTTAAAGCCTCTTGGAAATGGAATCTATAATGCTTTTTCTCATCTCCTATGAAATGTTTTTGTGTGAATTGTATTTCTACATCGTCCGGGAGTTCTGCACTGCGTCCATCGATGTTTGCCACATTGTTTGGATGTGGTCTCACAATAAATTTTCTTTTAGTAAGTGGTCTCAGTTTTTCATAAACATTGTTGAACCAATCAATAGGATCGAGCTCGTTCATACTCCAATTGTCTTTTGGTTGTAGTCCAAATAGTATAGGGTCATCCGGATTGGATTTCCTCCATGGTTCGTATCGCACCTTGAATTTCTTCACCATCATTTCCCAACGATCACTGGGACTGTTATCTGACAAGAAGTCACCGTCGTTCATAGGAGTGTATAACGAAACCCTAAAATGATGATCTGGAGATGTTGATACATTTCCAAAACTTGACAGCAATCCACCATCAAATGTGATTAAAGGAATTTTTTTTGCTCTACAGTTGTTTGCAAGTTCCCTGCGTCTTCCTTTTGTATGGTGCATCTGTCTATCACCACCGTAACCAAACATTGCCGCCATGGGGGCAGTTGGCATCATTTCACCTTCGACAGTTGGCCCTGTCATGTGTTCATTTACTATGATTGCTTCATCGCCTGCGGCTTCTATGCCTTCTTTTAAGTGATACAAAAGGTCATAACTGTTTCCACGCTTACGATCTTTGACAGTTCTTCTAAATATTTCAACTTTCATTAAGCATTCTCCAAGCAGTGCCGTCTGCCATTTCTTGTAGTGTCCAGTTATTATATGCTAAACTTGAAAATAATGCAATCCTGTCACCATATACTGGCGTTTCTATCTTGCTAAAATCGGTTTCTGAAATTGGTGCGGCGCCACTATTCACAGGGTCACAAAATACAGGCACGCCATTTGTCAAACTGGCCACCATGGTGTTGGAATTATATGTCACCATTGCATGGTAATCACTCCAATTAATTTCACCTTTATGAACGGTCTTTGTTTCGATCTTTACGGTCGCACCAACATGATCCTTACCAACTATTGGGTTGTAAGGTTTCTCTCTAATGTCTATTTCTCTGTCTGTGTTTTCTTTCAGTGTTTTGATTGTTTTGTCGAGCCAGTCTGTTACATTAAAAAAATTTGCTATTGCATTTGTTGGAGGCAGTACTAAAATCTTCCTGCCTTTTTTCCACGGTTTGATATCTTCTTTGAAATTCTTTTCATAACGATCAGTTGGTCTGTTTTGCAAAACGTTCTGGCAGTGTTTATTTTTTGTTATCCTTAACCAGTGCGGGGGAACATGAGCATTTGTGAAATACCCGTGATCCATAAAATAGAAATTTTTATTTGCCTTTTCACAATCTTTGTATACCTCTCCAGACCCTGCTAGTATTCCGTACATGGTCAAGTCTTCTGCAGGCAGTCCTTTAAGTTGCCGAAAATGATAAATCGTGCCCTGTCCGGATCCTTTTACGAAAGCATCAATATATCGTTGTGTCCTTGGTTTGGTAGTGTGTATGCCTGACAGCATTATATTCTGTTTTCCCTGACATCGAACATCTTACGCTTGGCGGCTCGGTTGAACTCTGCGATGATGTTAACACTTCGCCTGTGCAGTGTTGCATTCTGTCTAGCAGATACGCCGTGTACACATTTTGTTGAGTTATTACAAAAAGCAACTACTGTGTTTGCTTTGTATGGCACTGTCTTTACTATTTCGCCTGCCTTGTCGCCAACTGCCCTACCACCATTTTTATTCACCTCATGTATATGCTTATCTGTCTTGTATATTTGAAATTCACCGCCTGTGCTTAGGTCATCTTTGTAAGGCATGTAAAGTAATGCCGCATAAATTTCCCTAGGATTGTCTATGTGAGGAGTCCTCGAACTGAAGTCGATGGGTTTGTGCATGACAGTTTGACAGTCAGTGCCAATCCAGTCATCGCCCTTATCCCAACCTCTTGGACTTAGAGTATTTTCTAAATTTTCTATGTGTGGCACAAGATCACCAAATGCTTCTTGCATCTCTTTGTAAAAAGAAGAAGACGTGTGGTACTCGGTGAATTCTCTCCATATGTTGGCAACTTTTCCTGGCTTCAACATTTGATCTGCCTTAAGTCTATGACATATGCCCTTGTCAAAAGGTTCCGTTTCCAGAAGTTGATCCTTGGGCCATTCTCTTTCGAGACTATCATATATGTCTTGCGGCAGTGCGTCCTCAATTACAAAATGCGGATAAGGTTCTAGGACTAACGTTGGTTTTTTCTGTAGTATTGAAATTTTCATTCTAGGTGCTCCATTATTTCTGGTATGTTTATTTTAAAGTTTATCATGTCACTGAAACGCTTTATTCCTTTCGGCTTAGACCCGTCCTTCAGAGGAATTGGTACTACATCTGCCAAGTATAATTTATGCTCTAGATCTAAATTATGTGATAGCAATGGATATACTTTTTTATGTATCATGTTTTTATCTTGTATCTCTAGTATTTTAGTTCCTGGTTTACACCATAGCAAGTTAACCAAACCTGCTCCATGGGCCGCAACAATGTGTGATGCTTCTGCAAAGGTTTTCATTTGATCTTTGATTGACATTTTTTCTAAAGCAACTGTCTCCCATCCTTTTAATTTCAATAATAACTCATCAGAGTTTACAAGTTTCCTACTTTTTGCTCCAGGTCTTAATACAACTATCTTTCTATGTGGCTTGGTTCCTTTGAGATTTTTCAAGCCTTTGAAGTGTCTTAACCATGGAGCCAACGGCGGAACAATTACTCCGTCCTTAGAGTTACTCATGCTTGGTACTAGCAGATGTTTGAACTGCCATGTTTCACCCTTGGGCATTGTAACTATTTTTACATCAGGAAAAAGTGTCTGGCATACCTTCTCAAAATAAGGACTGTGGTTTGCCAAAATAAAACAATATCTGGAAAAGTTAGTTGACCATCTTTTCTCTAAAAGTCTAAATTTTGAAATAACGTCTATCCAGATGTGCCATGGATTTTTTCCACTACCTTCGTCCACGGGCAACCAAACGTAAGTATTTGTTTCATTGAAACTTTGTGTCACAGGTGGCAATTCGATATTCATGTCATCTCTCCACTCCTTCCATAGTGAGTGTGTCTTGTGGGGTTTATGTTTGCTCTGGTGAGTGAGCGACCATATGTATTCTGTGATCATTTTATTTTCTCTAGTTACCAGTAAGGGGCAGGTATGGACTTTACATCCATGGAACTCTGCAACGAACGTTGGTAAACTTGTAAACATAGGATCTATGGAATCGTGATAGGGAACGGTGTAATTGTACTCGGGGTCAACTGTTTCCCACCTATCAAGGAAATACTTCAGAGAGTTTATGTTTTTTACTGACATTTTATTAATAATTATGTTATAATACACGATCATGATATTATTTTCAAACGGATGCAGTTTTCTCACGACCCGGCCCAAAGACGGCGTGGACACTTTTACCACTAAAATTATTGCTGAAAATTACAAAATGGAATTGGCAAACTTGGCGATGGGTGGCAGAGGTAACACCAGGATAGGATTTTCAACCAAAGTGTGGGTTGAACAGAATAAGGATAAAGACATTTTTGCAATAATAGGTTGGTCAAGTGCTGTGAGAAATGATTATATCACGGACGACGGATGGAAAAAAGGACGTATACCAGGCACCGATCTGACTTGGCGTACTTGGAAGACATTGGATAATGTAAGTTTTATACGAAGTCATAAAGGATGGGATATAGAAAACAATCTCACCATGAACTTCCTTGATAATGTTTTTGACTTGCAGAACTACTTTGAACGCAAGAGAATACCTTACGTGATGTATAACAGTTTGCCCAACGACTTTGGCAACGGCACAGAAGATTTTAACGTGATAAGAAACGCAATCAATATGGATAGATTCTTCAGTCCAAAGGTAAGTCACTTGGAGTTTGTGTCTGACAAAAAATTAGTAGTCAGTCCGCACGATCCTCATCCGTCGGCAGATGGGCACCAACAATGGGCCGAACAACTTATGGAGTTTATAGATGCTAACAATCTACGCACCATTTAACAACAAGAACAGTAAAGCATATGAAGTGTTTGACGGTGTACAGAAATCTTGGCCGGAACAGACTACGTTATTAGACAATCAAACTGAAACAGAGCCAGTGCCAAATAGCATGTTCTGGGGGTTTGTTGGCAACAACAGAGAAATGGTCAAAAAACTCGAAGCACGTAAACATCAGTTTTGGTTTACAGATACTCCATACTTTGGAAGATTCGACAACAATAATTTAAAACCAGACAATCATTATTGGCGTATTTGTAAAAACGGAATACATGTACCGTACATTAAAATGTGTAAATCTGATAGGTTTGATAAATTTGGAATCAAGATAAAAGCACCTGACTTCAAAGGCAGTTATGTACTAGTCTGTCCAAGTTCAGCAGGCATACACAACTACCTGGGTAAACCAAACTGGACAAATGAAATTGTTGAACAAATAAAAAGATACACAGACAGGCCAATTAGGATCAGACACAAACCCAGAGGCAGGGGAACATCTGGGCCAAGCGAGGCAACAGTGCCCCTATCAGAGGACCTTAAGGACGCATGGGTGTGTGTGACAAGTTGTTCGATTGCCGCCGTGGAAGCACAATGCATGGGCATTCCTGTAATTTGTGATGAAAAAAGTTTTGCGAAAGAAGTTGGAGGTCAGGAACTTTCCGACATTGAGAATCCGTATTTTGTTGGTTGTGAGGATTGGCTCTACAGTCTAGCATACCAGCAGTTCACACCAGAAGAAATAGCCAATGGCAAAGCAGTAGAAATACTGATGGATAAAGGTCTGTTATGAGCATTGAACAACTATCAAATGGCTTATGGGTGCCATCAAACGATGCCCAAATAGAACAGTGGCGTGAAAAAGGTCACCCATATATGCAGGATACTTGTCTCGATAAATTGGTAGAGTGGTGTAAGACGAATGATAAAAAATTCAATCTAATAGTTGACGTTGGTGCATGGTGTGGTACTTGGACATTGTCTATGCAACCGTATGCAAAAAATATCCATTGCTATGAACCTAACAAATTGCATTATGGTTGCCTCGCAAGAAATATCAACAGATACAGTCATGTTGAATCTTATAACCAAGCATTAGGTAACGATGACGGCTATGTTAAATTAACAGAAGAAAGTGCCACTCAGAATACGAGAGTTTTGCTAGAAAACGGTGAAACAAAAATAAACAAGTTAGATTCTTTAGGATACAATGATGTAGATTTCATCAAGATAGATGTTGAAGGTCTAGAGATGGAAGTACTCAAGGGTGCGGCAAGAACTTTAGAAAATGTTGAATACTTAATGATAGAATTAAATGGCAATAGTGAGAGGTATGGCAGTAGTAAAAAAGATATAAAGGAACATTTGAAATCCTTAGGTTTCAAAATATTAATAAAGTCTTGGCCAGACATTGTATACACAAAAGCATGATGTACGAATACTTGAAAAAAATTAAAGCAGAAAAAGATTTCTCACCCTCTAGGATTTTGGACATAGGTGCAAACATAGGCTACTGGACCAAAAGTGTTAAAGAAATTTGGCCCGATGCTGAATATACCTGCATAGAAGCAGGGGCAAAATATGAAAAGCATTTGAAGGAGATATGTAATGCATGTCATATTGCCGTGCTTGGTGATAGCAATAAAGAAGTAAAAATGTATCTACGAGAGATATACAAGGGAAGCAAAAAGAAGGTCACCTATACAAAAGGGTCGACAGTGTTTGGTATTTTCAAAGACTTTGAGATTCGACAAATGCAGACTTTGGACGAATTGGTTGGTAAGGATGCACAGTTTGATTTGATAAAACAAGATGTGCAGGGTGCTGAGATTATGATAATGAATGGTGCTCCTGATATATTTGCACGTGCCAAGTATGTAATTCAAGAAGTAAATTTACATAAGAATAAACAGTTCCCAGACATGCCATCGGAAAACGAAATGGATGAGTACATGTTCCAACTAGGCTTCAATGACAGCAAAGTTATCGAACAAAAAGAAAACGCTGATCAAATAGATAAAATATATTTTTAGTTTACGAACTGAAAAGATTTATAAGTTCTTTCTTCCAATCGTCTCCGTATTCACAATCACGATATCCGTCAAACCATGGACCACCTTCTGTGTAGTGCAGTATTTTTGGTGAACCGTCTTTAGGCTCCTTGTACCAACCCACGAGCCAGTTATATTCTAAAGGCAAAGAACCAATCTCGTTGTCATCAAGCCAACTGAATCTGTGTAAGAATTTTGGTGATTCTTCATTCAATAATTCCGGTGTGAGGATTTTATTTTTCGGATGTTCACAGTTCCATAACACCATGCTCGACCAATTCTTTCTTGGATACACAGTTTGCACCTGCCCATCCATTTTTGTAGTTTCTTTTGGTGTGTAATCGTGTTGCACCACAACAACTGCTTTTGATGAATCACAGTATTTCACAAGTTCGTGTGACGGGATCTTCCATAGAAAATCACAGTCGCAAAACACTGCCCAACCCTTGAAATCGTTTAGGTATGGTACAAAGAATCTAGTAAATGTGAATTCTGTTGATGCAAGTTTATCCACAGGACGTGTGTACAATCCTTGGTCTCTCATCTGTTTTTGTTTCAGAGGTATTACTTCCGCGGACGGATCTCTTCTCTTGATGCTGTGTTCACATACTTGATATGCTATGTCTTCTCTGCTGTCGTGTCCAACGTATATTTTCATTTTCTTCCTGATACAAGACGATGTATTTCTTGCCAATTATTTACTCTGGTTATTTCAGGATGTTCAAAATCTCGATTGTATGGGTGGTCTATTAATATAGTCTTTAAACCGTATTTGAGCCCGGTTATAGCGTTCTTAGGCTTGTCCTCGACCCAATATAGTCCGGTATTGTGAAACTCCGCCAATGCTGAATCTTTGTCCGCTCCTGTGTCTAGAATATGGTAATTTGTGAAGATGTGATGTCCAAAAAGTTCACCCAATCTTTTCTTCCTGACAGTCTGTGCTGGTATGTCAGAAGTCTGAGCAGTGATCGGAATAAATGTCCAACCTTCTGCGGCCAATAACTTTACCCAGGTCTGTGAATCGGGCATAGGGCACTGTGTGGCCATCCAAGCACTTTTATTGAATTCACGTATCTCTTTTCGTATTTCAGGAATGGAAAGACCAAAACGCTCCGCCATTTCATAGGTATTCTCTTTGTTAGGCAACAGTTTGTAAGGATATATCCTTTCCTCATTTTCGTTGTAGTATGAACGCTGTAACATCCAATCTGTGAAATGTTTTTCCCATTCCAACAATACGCCATCAACGTCTGTAAGTATTATTCTATTATTTGATATCGGCATCTTCCATTCCCGCTACTCTCAGTTTTACAATATTTGTTATCTGCCATTGTTTCTGATCCAGTCCTTTCGTGATGCCTAGGTATTGATTTCTAATTAATGCAAAGTCATTTACAATTTTTGTTAAATCAACAACGTCATCCTCGCCGTCGACGTACTTTTCTGCATCTCTGCTGGACAATGCTCTATTGTAGTTCTCTAGAAACTTTTTGAAAGTTTTAGATCTGAGTCTTCTTAATTCTATGTTTAGGTATTCCAGTATTGCTTCGAGTTGTTGTAGTTGTCCAAATCTTTCCTCGACTATTCCAGGTAATGCCGCACTTGCTTTTTCAAGATTGCCATATATCTTGCACTGTTTCTTTGCTTCTTGTAGTTCTTTGTCAAAGTATGCTGTGCAGGCTGGTATCTTGTCTAGATTCCTACTTACTTCATTGTACCAGTTTATCATTCATCCTCACCGTACGTTTCTTCTTCGTCGTCTTCAAACACGGTATTGATCGCTTCTTCTAGTTTTGGATCGTATTCTGCTGATGCTTTTATTTCGTCATGTTCCACGCCTATGTCTTCTAAACTTTTTATGAAGTCGATAGCCATGTCTAACTTTTGTCTTTCAGGGACGTAATGTATTATCGAACTCCAGAGTCTTTCTATTTCTTCGTGTGTGAAATCTACCATTTTATTCTTTTTCTTCTTCAGTTGATTCAGCAGGTGCAACTTCTTTGAAGTTTGCCATTATCATATCTAATTTATCACCTGTCCATGCTTTTCTGAACTCTATGTGCTCTTTGCCTTGTGGGTCAACGTATTTTAGCCTGTTGCCTGTTTGTACAAGTATGCCCTTTTTCTCAAATAGATCTACAAGTCCACTGTAAGGATCCATGCCTGTGTCATATGGTATCTTGACCTGAACACCTTCAAAAGGTTTCGCATAACGAGTTTTCATAACTTTACAAGCGGCTCTTATACCTCTGACGTCGCTTACTTTGTTTCCTTTTTCGTCTTCTTTTAGTTTTAGTTTTTTCATTGCAACAACAATGCTTGACGCATAGATGAATCCCTGTCCACCCGATATCTTGTCGTCCGGGTCAAACATATCTTGTGATGCATAAGTGTGGTTTGTGGCTATAAGTCCTACGTTCCAACTTCCAAACATGTTCACACAGTTTCTGACAAGTGCTGTCAATGCCTTGGGCTTTCTACCCAGGTCACCTTTCATCTCACCTGCTTCAAACTGGTTTACATCTGTTGGTGTCAACAACATACCTAAACTGTCGATGACAAACAGAACTTTAGGTGCACCCTCTTTGTTGTCGGCGTGTTGGTCCTTGTATCCTTTCATGAACTCTGATACAGTTTTTGCAACGTCATCAACCATGGACATACTCAATTTCATTAATTTGTCTTCTGATGTGTCCACGTTAAGTGCTTGTAGCCATTGTTCGTCTAAAGCATTCTCTGTATCAATCAGTATCACGAATATGCCTTGGTCTTGTGCATTTTTAATAATGTTGCCTGATGCTATGTAAGATTTACCCGCACCAGACTCACCGGCAAGTACCGTTACCTTGCCTAGGGGAATTCCTTTGTTGAAGTCACTAGTCATTAGATAATTCAGTGCGTAATTACCTGTCGATATCCAATCAGTTGGATCACTAAACCCTATTCCTAGTCCTTGTATAGATTTTGTAATGCTCTTTCTAAATTTTGTTGCATCAAATACTTTTGTCATTTTTTAGTTCCTTTCTACTATTATATTCGCTTTACTGTCTTTTGTCAAATGTTCTATGTTCATGGACTCCACTTTACCAATTGGCATTAAACCAATTCCGTGCTTCTTGTCCAAATAGTTTATCTTATTGTCTCTACACCAATTTTTGAAACCGTCTTCGAAAATATTATCATTGTCTTCGAGTGCTATGTTTATGTCCGCACCAATATAGTGATTGTTTTTTGTTGCGGTGTAATCAATTGGTAAGTTATCGTGCCAAAGGTCCATGAAACTTTTTCCTAATTCGTTGTAGGAAAGGTACACTTCGTTCTTTGCCATGTGAAATTGTATCAAATCGTATTCATCCTCCTCGAGTCTAATTCGTGGCATTTTTGTTCTCGCCTTGGTCCATTGTATAGGCAGTGTGCTTCTGCTAGAGTCATGCTCGAGCGAGTGGACACAAAAATTTAAATCCCTCACGCTTTCTTTTACTTTATCTGGTGCCACTTTCATTAGTTTTGTTGGATTATCAAAATCACCCGACAATTTTTCAAAAGCGATATGCAGTGTGTTGTATAAGTCCTGGTCATTCCAATTTATTTGTTTTGGTATTTTTATAAATTCTCTTCTTAAAAATTTGTTAATAGTTTGAACAGCATCTAGCAGTATTGCCTTTATGTCATCTTTAGATCTAAAGTTGAAAAATGTTCTTTTGTGATCTATGTCATCTCCGTCGCCCACATATATGTTTTGAATCAGTTCTTTCCATTTGTGGGCGACAGAGTTGTTATAAAGGTCTATACGAAAAGCGGGTATACCATCAATCTCGTATAACATTTGTCAGATTATTTTGCCTGTCTTGACCTAATCAACTTCAAGATGTCTTCTGCTCTCTTGGCACTGTCACCTGCAGGAGCCGTTGCCGCCGCTGGTTGTGGTGCTGGTGCAGATTCAGTCACAGGTGCCACACTAGGTGCCGCCTCTGCCACTGGAGCCGATGCTGTTGGTACTGCTACCTGTGGTTTACCCTGGTAAGCCACGCCTGCCGGTCTGAAGTACTGTCCATACTGCTCAAGATCGTAAGCCTCACCTTCCACAGATTTGGAAAATAATTCTGCAATTATTTTGACTTCTGCTTCGGATGGTTCTTTTGGTCTGAAGTCACCTAGGTTGAATAAACCATGTGTATCTATCGCGGCTCTCTCTGCCTCGTCTAGAGCTCTTTCTCTTCTTGACCATTTTGATGTTGAGTAGTCAGCATATCCACCTTTAGTTGTTTTAGTAATTCTAAAGTCAACACCTTTCACATAATCAGTCGGCATTTCTTCCATCTCTGGATCCATCAATGCACTTCTGATGATGTTAAAAATCTGAGGTCCGATTATGAATCTTCTGATCGGATTCTCAGGTTGTGTGTCTTCTGCTAGTGGATTTGTCGTAACAAAACCTTGGAAAATATAACTTTTCTTTTTCCAATATTTCCTGCCCATGTCTTCCATGCTCTTGTCTTTGAACCATGGTCTAACTTCTGTTAGTACTGGACAAGTCTTTCCATACATCTCCATGCATGGTACTTGCACCGTTACTGGTCTTGAATCAGTCTGACCTTTAATACCTGCGAAAGGTAGTTTGATCATATTTCTTTCAGTCCAGAAGAAAGTGTTGTTTGGATCCCTATCAGGTAAGAATCTAACAACTGCTTCTGAGCCTTCTGATATATTCCAGTGTGGGTAGATGGCGTTGTCTCCGCCTGTTGATGAAGTGGAGCGATTCACTTCTTGAGATTTTAACTTCGCTCTTATTTCAGCCAATGATGCCATAATGTAAGCCTCCTATTTTG
>Ga0160422_10000426_pt1 | contig 25385 bp, 39 predicted proteins | sample Fk160mmetaG_FD_108192 | JGI IMG/M metagenome (GOLD analysis project Ga0160422, IMG submission 108192) | Marine microbial communities from the Central Pacific Ocean - Fk160115 60m metaG | ecosystem: Environmental > Aquatic > Marine > Oceanic > Photic zone | place: The Central Pacific Ocean...
GGTCTGTTGTCCCTGCATACAAATCTGGATAGTAAAGATGCACTTCACTGCCCCACACTTCGTCTACTTTGCTTAGTCCGTCCTGTATAACTACCTCAGCCATCTTCCGTCCTTGGACATGTACAAGATTTGTCTTGTTTGGTAGTTCTTCTCCTTTGGTGTAGTTTTCTAAAAAGCCGTGCATGGAGGTACCAACACCCGCGGCTTCTTTGGTTATCTGCTTGGCTTTTTCTTCACCTACACGCTGACGCCAAGCAATCAGGTGTGTCTTGTCAGATGTTGCATCAAGTATTGTAGTAACACTGGGAACTTTTCCACCCCCAGGTGTTGCATACAATCTTTTTTTACCATCAATTCTTGTAAGGTCTTGATAGTCATAGACTCTGTTGATCTTCATGTTTTCATTATACGTTGATTGTTGTGTGTTGTCAACCTATTACCAGCTGATAACCCATTTAAAAGTGTTGGTTGTTGCAGTATTTTTCTGTCTTTCAATTTGATAGCCTAAGCCTTGAAAATACTTGATAACCTGATTCATTTGATCAGTGTAGGCACGATTTGTAGCTGTGCCGTTCCATACATTGTAGTATGCTTTACTGGTTGGATCAGTTGCAGTATATGTTTGTGCAGTTAATCCTAACGCAGTATTTGCCGTACCCGCTCCAACTACTACTGTAAATGTTGATGCCGCGGTAGTAGTATAGGTAATCACAAGATTGTTGCTGGCATTTTTACTTGCTACAACTCCTGTAACTCCTGCATCATTAATGTCTGCAATTACGCTGTTGAGATTTGTTCCTGTTGTGCCTAGCGTAATTGTAACTCCAGCAATTATTACAGTTGGTGTTCCTGTAATAGTTGGATTGGCGGCACTGCCTGTGATAGTGATAGTAGGAGTGCTTTCGGTCATAGTTGTACCATCACTAATGGTACTGCTATAGTGTCCATTATTAGCATCAGTTATAATCTGTTTCATTAGAGTATTTGTTTCATTTAGAATTGTAAGATCTGCTCTAGCATCTAATTTTGCCTGTGTGGCGGTAATACTATAACTCATGCTAACTCCTTATCTACTTTCTTTTGTGCTAGTTTTTTAACTTTTTGTTTTGCTTTTTCTTCACCATCGCCTACGTTTACATCATTATCTCGATCAGTTACTATATTAATTGTTTCTAATGATGCGTCACGTACTATAGGAATACCTTGTAGCAAATCTAAAAGCTGTCCTCTGTTGATTGCGTGTCCGCTACGTCTAAGATCTTTCAACAAACTAACAAATTTTACTTCTTCCAAACCTTCGGCACTGATTGCAGTCAATAGACTGATAACATCATCACGAATATCATCAACTGTAGATTCATTTACAATCTGTGCAATAAGCATGACACTACCTTACGCTGTAGCTTCAGATTTGATACGCTCTAGCTCAGCTTTGGAGATTTTTCCGTCTTTGCTGGACTCTTGTACTGCCTTTAGTGCAAGTTTAATTTTGTCGTCCATTGACTCTTTCATTTCTCTGCCAGCGTCTGCATCATCACCAGCTTCAGCATCTGCTCCACCAAAGTCGTCAGTTGGTTCCATTTCACCGTCACCATCTGTGTCAATGCCTGCATCAGGCATATCACCAAAACCACCATCCATATCAGTTGATGGTGCTTCGCCTTGCAGTACTAGTACTGCGTTGTCGTAGCTTTCTTTGGTTGACTTCATTGTGTCAAGTAGTCCTTGTAGTGCTCCAGTGGCACTTGATTCAAATGCACTTGCTTGATCCATGCCCATTTGCTCTTTCATGGCTTGTACCAATGGCATCATGTCTTGTACCTGCATCTGTGCAATGTCTTCTGCCATTGCCTGTAGCTTGTCGCCAATTTCTTGAGCGGCTAGTACAACTTCTGCTTGGTCAACCATTTCACTGCCAACTGCTTCAGCAACAGGCTGGTTTGCCATCTGCTCAAGTCTAAGTTTTGCGGCTTCTTTTATGAATAGGTATAGGTTATATTTTGGACTTGAGATGTCACCTGCTTCAGCAAGTTTGGCATCTGCTTTTTGTCCTAATGCACGAACTTCGTCTTCTGTCATAGAATCCCAACGTCCGCTCCAATCAAATCTTGACTCAAGAATGTTTTTCACTGAATCAAAATCATATTTTTTGTTCATATCGTTTATGTTCATAGTAACTGATCCTTTATTTTATAGGCTAACTGTATTTAGTGATTTTGTGACATTATTTCACGTTTAATTTGTTCAAGCTTCATTTGACTTTCTGAATGCTTGGCCCAATGTACTGGATTATCATATTTTTTAGCCTTTTGTCCATAACTAGTAGTTTCAAATAGTTTGGACATGTATTGATTATCCAAATTGATAGCAGTTTTAATAGAATTTTTATTAGCATTTATCAAACCGTCTACGATTACTTTGGCGGTTTTTGCAAGAGCAATGTCACCATATAATTTTTTATCACCATAATAAACATTATAAAAATGTTTTTGTTTTTCACAAAAGGTTTGTTTTGTACGTGTAACTTTGAAATCACCAACAGTGATTGTGCCGTTTTCGTGTGAAGTCAGCATACTGGCTATAGTATCAGCATCCATGTTTTCAATTATCGCACGGAGTTTGCGGTCTAAGTCTGTAATTGCTACCATTAGTAATTCCCTTTGTTAAAATTATAGTATACAGTTTTGTTTTCGTCTATTTCTTTTTCAAAAATACCACGATTCACTAGTTCTTGTGATATGCATGCATCACGTTCACTAAGATCAGTTTTACAGAGTTTGCCTTCTGTACAACGTTTCATTATTTTGTATTCTAAATTTGTAACTGGCTGGGGTATACCTGATGGTGGTGTAAACATTCTCATTTGACACCTGCCATCTTTTTAAGTTGTTCAATATCTCTTCTATTAGAATCAGCTTTTGCACTGTTATTTGCGGCCAATTCAGCGTTTTGTTGAGTGGTTAAAGTATTCTGCATTGTGGCGTTTGGTGCTTTGTATAACCTAGCACCTTGTCCAGTTGGCTGAACATTTCTTTGAGTTGATACTGGAGGAAGTGTTTGCTTGGGTTGAGCTCGCATAGCCTTATTTGCATCAGTGGTAGATGGTGTAGCACTACTACCTCTCACACCATAACCTTCTTGCATGCCTATTTTATCCAACAGCATATTTCTAATTACTCTATCATCTTTATTTTCAATAGCATCACTGAGCTTGATAGCATCAGCTATTGAAAATGATTTGGCAAGTTGAGCCGCTTCTTTGGCTTCCATGTCATGATTGTGTTCCTTCTGCAAATAATTTTTTAGTGCAGTAGAAAAACTATCTCCATAATCATCTAATTTCATCGTCTCATTGCCTTGTTCATTCTTTGCACAGCTTTACTGGCTGGATTGAATCTTTTTGTAAATCTAGCTTTTCTAGCCATTCTAGCACCTTTTTGAGCTTTGGTACGCTTAAGAACAAAACGCTTTTTTAAATCTATTGGCTTACTGCACTGAGCAGGATTAGCCACTAATCTACCTTTTCTTTTGCCAAATGTACAACGATATTTCTTAGTAATACTACGACCCTTGCGAGCCCATACTATTTTGGCTTCAATTACTGGTTGATCTTCATCTGTTAGCTCAAAAAGTTCCATAATAGTATTTAGTTAACTTAGGATATGTTCATTAAAATAACAACGATTGTGCTTAATAATCCTGCAATAACTGTGCCGGCACTGCCTATTATAACTTTGGTATTAGTAGCGGCATGTCGTTCAATGTTTATGGAATTTTGATTTATATTCTTCATCAATGTGTTGATGTTTTCTTCCATTCTCTCAATTCTACTCATCATACTACCAAGTTTTTCTTGTAGCACTTCATATCTTGCGGCACATAAATCTACGTGAGCTTCTAAATTTTCTTTTTCTAATTGAGACATTGTTTCACCTGCTGTTTATATTTATACTTCAACAGACATTTGCCAGTCCTTAAAACGGCTCTGAGCAAGATCAAAACTTACACCAAACTTATTTCCTGCTAGAATATGTTTTCTAAAGTCTTCTATATAGGTATATGGATCATCTATTAAATCCAGAGTTGGCCAAACTTTACGATTTACACATTTAAGAATGTGTTTAATATAAGGATCTCTTATTTGATCAATTTCTTCTTTGTACATATAATCTGTTGGTGAGCTTTTGCTGAACAAACCACTTGGTCTTACATTTTTCAGCAAATAAACTTTGATCCAGTCACTGATAACTTCTCTTAAACCATTGTGATACAAATCCAAGTCTTTCATTAATTCTAATATTTTTACTATATCAAATATATCAGTGTTGTTGATGATTATATCAGCACCACTTTCATTATAGTTTTGTTCTACCAATGTGTTCACAGTAGTCAACATATTCCTAAACCAATCATATGAATCAGCATAGTTATCGTTGAAGTCAACTGCTTCGCCATTGAAACACCATCTATCAATTAACATTTGTATGTTAAAATTATCGCCAGGTTGTACTTGAACAATAATAGTTTCAGGATCATTTTTGACTTCAGCACTGACTTCGTGAAAAAACCATGCAGTTGGTCTGTTGGTGCCTTGTTTGATAGCATGCCAAGTTTCCATATCCAACATCTCACGTTTTTGTTTATACCAAATGTGTGCTAATCTATGAGTAGTAGCCATTACTGCGGTATGACAATTACTTGTCCAACAGTAATTTATAAATTGATTGTCGGCAATCTTACTAACCAAATCATCACTGCGTTGAAAGTCTTGTCGGTCCCAGGTAATGTTTCTGCTGAAGTTTAACAACCTCATCAAAAAATTACCACTCATACCAGCGTTTGCTACTACAATTACATAATACTTCATTTTATTTCATTTACCAAAGTGTTACAATATTTTGCACTATCAACATCAATTACCTCATATGAGGTATCTCCGCAAATATTATCAATTACAGGTATATTTGCGATATCACTTTTGAGTTGTGGTATAGCAAATTCTGTATAAAAATCTAATGTCCACACTGGCATTTCTCCTTTGTAATTGGTGCCAAAACTATTGTCAACATTTTGTTTAGTTTGTGCAACCATTGGTTCAAATACCTGTGTTCTGAAACTGCATGCTTGAATGAACGTATTAAAGTTTTGTAATTGTAAAAAACTTTTTGAATGTTTTTTGGGCCTGTTAGACGATAGCGTGATGTCTATCAGTGTCATTATTTGATATTTGTATGTTGTTTCTACAAGGTTCTCATCATTGATGACTGCCTTACTTTTTGTGGGCAAATGTAAGCCTTTCTATCTACCAGCTAATCTTCCTAGTGCATATCCGCCAACTGCTACAGCGGCCAACTTTTTCCAATTGAGTATTGGTTGTTTTACCTGCTGTTTTGTTAGACTGCCATCTCCAGCACCTAACATCTGCATTGTTGGATACAGTGTACTATATCTTCCATTTTGTGCATACCACTTGTTTATCATTGGCATCATAACCTTTTTGTTACTAGGTGGCATTTTGTTGTAATCTTGCACACGTCTACGAACTGATTTTACCGTTGTATTTTTGATACCTAAACTGCTTTCAATTCTCTGCAATGATCCTCTTGCAGTATTGTCTGTTAGTTTTCCATTAGCCATACTGCCCAAAAATCTTCTCACTTCAGGCTCATTTACTTTCTTTCCAGCTTGTTTGCTTTGAAATATTGCATTGTACAAATCTGTACTGCTGACTCTTGCTCTATCAAAATTTCTACTTTTGATTGTATCAGCGGCATATTGTTGTGCATACTGTTTGTACTGTGGTTCATTATACATCACATATAGACTTGAAAGATCCATCATAGCAAAATCACCAAAGGTATCACTGCCCATGGCATCTGTTCTGCTTTTTGTCCTAAACTGTCCTGCTTCGGTTATTTCTTGTAAAAATTCATATGCCATTATTTTTTCCTGTTGTCGTGTTCATCCAATATATTACGCATTGTATCTGTTGCGTATGTTTTATAAAAACGTGGAGCAAACGCATGTATTACAACTCTAGTTGCCGCTTTTTCCAATTTGTATGCAATTTTTATAGCATGCCAAAAATGTTGCCAGCGTGTCATTCCTGCTTCTTCCATGTGTAGTTTACATTCTTTTGATAGCATTATTGAAAGTCCTTAGGTGCAAAATTGGCTTTGCTGAAATCTAATCTGTCTACAATTTTTACAGCATTGCCCATATGATCTGCAACTACTACACCTTCACCAGGTGTAACTTTGTAACTGCCATCTGGTTGTTGAATAAACGCTTTCATCTGCATTAACTTGTTAAGATGTTTAGTTAGTTCATCTTTGGCTTCCATGATACCCATGTACAAGTTATACAGGTTGTAAAGTTTTTGTTTGTTTTCTGCTACAAAAGTTTTTGCTCTTTGTAGGTCATCCATTTTACGCATGGCGGCTGGACCTTCTGGACCAGTTTTAAGAGTGCTGATTGCTTTGTCTGTATCAGCAACAATCTGTTGAATAAAACTGTTAAAAAATCTACTTGCATCTGTAAACTTGCCTGCTCTTACAGCTCTGTTAACATGAGTTAACAGTTGTTCGCCAAACTTTTTAATAGGCGAATCTGTCAGCAATTCCCAATCTTCGTTGCTCATACTTTTTACTGCTCTACTACTAGCACCCAACATTTGCAGAATTGGTTTTGCCTCTGCTTTGCTGAGTCCTGCTCCGCTTACGTCTGTTACCACTGCATCATCAAACCATACATCTGGAGTTTCAGTAAGTCCTTCTATGTTGGCACCAAACTGTGCAGTCATATCACCAACTGTTTCACCATCATATGCTGTGTGCCACACTATGCCAATTTTTGCGTTTCTAATACGTTCTGCAAGTTCAGAGTCAGCCGGTACAGCATAGGTGATTGTATTAGGCTTGAATGTAAGATATTCTTCACCTTCTATCTTTTGTGCTTTCAATGTATCAGGTGTAAACATCAAGTCGCCCTGTAATACACCTTCTATGCCCAATTTAGGAAAATGTTCTAGTGCTGTTTTTAGTTTGTTACGCAAACTGCTACCATCTTTGTCATCTTTGTCAGCATGAAAGCGATCTACATCTGATGGTTTTTTGTTGAGTTTTGGTTCACGTTTTCCAAACACACCTTTTGTGCCTACAAAAAATTGTCCGTCAGCAGGATCAGTGCCTGCTATAATGGCAGGAGCTCCATCCCACTTTACACTTACTACTGCTGGATTGCCACCACTAGCACCACCACTCATGGCATTAGCTAGTCCACTGATAAGTCTGATGGCGGTTTCAGCACCTTGTTTTTGCTGTGAAAATACAAGTTCTTCTGCATGCATCAAATGTGTATTTTTCCCACCAGTGGCTTCTTTTAGGTTATGCAGAGCTTTTTGTACAAGTCTGTCTTGTCTAGGACCACGCTTCTTTCTGCGTTTCCAACCACTTATAATTTCCTTAACCTGCATTTTTTCTTATCTTCCTAATACCACGTTCAAATATTCCCATGTCGCGATTTTTTATACTGAGCATAAACCTTTTACGTAGATCAGCTTGTATTTTTTCATCAAAGTTACTTTCTATATACTCCAAGAGCTGAATAGCACCGCCAAGTACATTTTCACTACGATAGCTTAAAATTTGATCTTTACTGGTTTTTGGAGCAAGAGAATTTATTTCTTCTAGTATACTCCTGGTTTTCTTTTTCATGGCTCAGCCTCCAATTATAGTAGTATTTAGCTACTCTGCCTTTTTGAGTATACTTCGTAGCCTATCACTGCTATTAACTGCATTGTCCTGTGTTTCTGGTTGTGGTGAGTTTTGTCCTAATGTACTTTTCTTTTTCAGTGCATCATAGATGTTGTTGAAACTGGTATCTTCTGCTTCTTGTTCATCTAGATCTGTAATACGCATACTGTCAATGTTAAAATCCAAATCAATCTTTTGTCCAACACCATTACTGCTACGTGTTTTCATAAATTGTATCTGTATTCTACCACGTTCACGCATTGCTTTACTGCTGAATATACCAATCACGTTATCTGCTGTTTGTATTTTACTCAATCCACCTGCAATGTGCGAATGGTCAAATTCTATTTCTTCTACTGCACTTCTATTCAACTGCGAAGCTGTAGCAAACAAATAGTTTCCTTCAACTGCAAAGTTTCTAAGTTCTTCACTTACAAATTTGTCTTTGATAAACAAGTCACTGGGTGGCACTTTCTTTTGTGCTGGCATCATCAAGTCCAAATAGTCTACTAGAACTGCGTCTATTTTCTTGCCACTGTGTACTTCAAATTCTTTTATGAAACTTCTTAGATCATTTGTTGTTATACCATTTGGCAGTTGTACAATTTGTATTCCAGCATTGTGTTTTGCGGCCATTTTAACTTTCAGTTCTACGTTGTCTGTGTCTTTCAAAACCTGTCTTGTTGTAAGCCCAGTCAACATTGCATCTAGTCGCATACTACAAAGTTCTTCGCTAAGTTCTAAACTTACATACAAAGTATTGTAGCCCATGCCTGCCCAATTGAGTGCTAAGTTTTGTAAGAAAATACTTTTACCTGCACCCGAACCTCCTGCAAAAATGTTGAGTTCGCCATTGTTGAATCCACCATACAGTTTTTCATCAATGCTTTTCCAACCTGTGCTGGTTCCACCTTTGGCATCTTTTATTGCTTGCAGTCTGCTCTTTGGATCTGCCCAATAGTCTGTGCCTAAGTTTTTGTTCAAACTAATTGCTACTGCTTCTTTGACCAAATGTTCTACTGCACCATATTCGCTTTTATCCAACATGTCTGTGCTTTTAAGAATTGCACCTTCAAGTCCTTTGTGTCTGCAGAATGTTTCAAAGTCATCTAAAAACCAATCTTTGTGTGCAGATCCAGTTTCACCTATATCCTGCAAATCCATATTGGTTATTGCTTTCACCTGTTCGTGTGTGGGCATTGCTCCATATTCACTGGCATGCTCCTGTATGAACTCCACTGTACTTCGCAATGGTCTATCAAAGTATTCAGGCTTTACAATGTTGTTCACACGCACAAAAAGTTCATGATCATTCATCATAAACTCCAAATACAATTTCTGTAATTCTTGACTATATTCTTTTACTTCCATATTCACCTACAATATTGTTTTGTTAGCACACGTATTTTTGTTGGACTTGTATGTACATTATCTAATATACTTCGCACTGTAAACATCCTGCCATATTTTTGCTGAGCATCTACACAATCTTTACAATCTTCCCAAGGTGGAAAACTTACTCCCCAACCTCTCTCTATAGCACGTTGCACTAATTTTTGTCCTGCTTCATCCCTATCTGGACAAACTATCACTTCCTTATTTAGACTATCAATGATGTCGGCTTGACGTCTACTGCAAATATTACTTGCTATTGCTACACCACCTGTAACCAATGCATCAAATTGTCCTTCTGTGATGATTGTATAATGTCTTTCACGCTGTGCATCTAAATTAAACACATAATCTTTCTGTTGCTGTAAAAAATACTTTGGAGTATCCTTGTTTGGCACATCACCAATCCAACGTGCAGTATATCCAACAATTACATTTTTGTAGTAGAACGGCAATATTATCCTGTCTGCAAAGTGTTTGAAATCGCTGTAGTACCAGTTTGCCAGTGTGTCCAGCTTTCTGGACGCAAGATATTGTAATGCTTCTTCTATTTTATCGTCAATTGATACTAAGTCTAGTATACTTTTTGCATTTGGCGGTAGTTGTACTTCTTTCCAATCTATTTTTACTGTCTGAGCTTGTTCTACTGTACGTTTGTGCAGACTCTGTAGTTCATCTTCACGCATCAATTCCAAGTTTACACGCTGGATATCACTTTCATCTGCTCCAAATGTTTTCAACAAACCACGCAGTTTACCTGCTATCTGTCTACCACTGCTCCAACCAGTTTTAAACCCACAGTTGAAACAGTTGTATTGAAACTTGTCATCATCAAAAAAGAATCCGCCCCTGCCACGTGTATCCGCATTTTCTCCGTTCTGCACACACATTGGACAGTTGCCAGATATCCATCCACTAGGATTGCTTTTCCAACCCATAGGAACAGTTTGTCTAACAAACTCTAAAACAACACTCATATATGTATATTATACTCTAATTGTGATTTTGTCAACGGTGCCGGTGTTATCCGCTGTGGCTTCATAGTAAAAACGTACCTTGTAAAGATTGTGTACAAAATTTATTGCTCGCACACCTGAAGTTGGAGATGCATAGTTTTCATGCCCTGTAAGTCCATTTGTATCAATCAAAAAGTAATCAGAATCAGTTGGTTCTGCTTCTACTGTCCCTTGTACGTATATTTTACCTTTAAAATTGGTAGTGTATATGGCCACTGTGTGTAATCCATCTCTTGAACCTTTTAGTATACTGCCGTTGGTTGCACTACTATACTGTGGGTCTGTAGCACCAGCACCACCAGTAAAACTTGTCAAAGCTGTTACTTCTGGCATAGCCGGCAATGGTCCGTCACGTACTTCAACAGTGAATTGTCCTGTTGTATTCAACTGCGGACTCAGTAAAAATTCTTCGCCATCATTGTTAATGCTGGTAATTGCAAAATCATACAGTGTTGGACTTAGATTTGCAATATCTCCAGGCACTAGTTTAAAGGTTATTTTTGCATCATCGTAGCTGTCTACAATAGCGTTTTTGGTTACAACTATAGTTTGATCATTTCTTTTTATCAATTTGCCTTTTATAGTAACGTTATTGATATCTGCTGTACGCCTACTTTTATCATTGATAACTAAATGTATGTGGTTATCAACTCCTTTATTTAAAACGAAAGGTTGGTAAGAAGTAGGAGAATTTACCGTGGTACTACGCTTGTAGTATCGGTTATACTGAGAGTTACTAGTATCTTTATTAAGAGTTGCTTCTCCGGTATTGGTATAATTATATGCTGTAGCCATACACTTATTTACCTATTATTATGACAGTTATCTCATCACGTTACAAAATGCTTTTAGAAAAGTTTCCATTCCTTACCATGGTCCGCTATGGTAATGATGAGTTTATTGGTATAGTTGCTAATGCAGACGGAACAGTGTTCAACATGTATTGCTGGGACCTAATCAAAAGCGATAAAGAAAAATTAAATTTCATAAAGCTCGGCGAAGAGTGGTGGTTTGAGTCTAATCATAGTATACCAATTAATATTTTGCTACTTAACCGCTGGAAGTTTCAAAATGTTCTACGTAGCTTGAACTATAAAAATGTTGAAGTCGTATATGGACCTGTAACAAGTTTTGGAAATCTAATAAAAAAACGCAGTAAAAGACGTAACATTCAACTACTGAAAAAAATGTAGTTATTCACAAAGCAAATTCATGTGTACAACAACACTAACAGCATAGGCAATGGCATGTGCTTTTTTAAAATAGTATTCACCATCCGATGGCTTTATCCACACTTGCTCCATTATGGTAGTCCATGGAAGACCAGCTAAATGTCTTTTTGCAGGACGAATAATAGCAAGTGTAGCCGCTAGTTGATCAATTGAACTGGGCTTTAACTGTTGCAAAAGTTTATGATGTCCACTTAGATGAAATACTTTATCAACAAATTCTTTGTGTTCTAGTAATTCCCACAATGGTTGTTTTTCCATTAATTTGTTCAAATGTTGTTCATCACGTACACCTTTGTAGATACTTACATTTAGACAATCAATTTTAAAATAGCCCATATCTTCTGCAGTTTTATAATCAATTGTGCTTAGGCCTGTGATTGGATCCTGTGGCATTTCATGAAAGTAAACTCCAGTATTGTGTTTTTTATCAGGCTCAATACTTGCAGGTACATGTTGAAACAAATCCAAGACTTTTTTTCTATCTGCAAAGTCTATATCAATATCTGTGTTTGCTATCATATTTTAAGTATCCTTGTGCAATAGTCTAAAAACATTGCATATTCTCTGTCCATAAATCTTGTATGCTCTATTTCTAGTGTACTACATAATTTAGATAAGTCAAGATTAAAAATATCAACTGTCATATCAGGTTGATATGTATGATCTATATCTTGTGCAATAGCTCTAGCCTTAGGCAAGTCATCATCTGTAGCATAATCTTTCCAACCCCAATGGTAGCAGGTTTGTAGTTTCCAAAATGCTATTCCTGGTTGCATCAAATATTTCCCCCATGATGTTTCCATATAATTACGATAATCAGGGTCATTTTGATGATGATCTAATATATGCATATCAAAACTGTTTTGCACGTCATATATAGGACGTTCTGCATAACACTGCCAATAATAATCAAATGCTTTTTGATTAGGCTCAACCAAAATACAAGTTGCAGGTGTCTTCCATTTTCTTTTGGTGGTAGGCCAAGAACCATAGCTTATGCCCCATACGCCTGGAGCGGTCATTATTTTGTTCAATTCATCTAGTTCGCCACGTTCTTGGTGATAAATCCATTTATGAGTCCAATGCGTTTTATCACCACTGTGATTATCCCACGGATCTTGATGCGGATCGTTTAACCATCTAAGATTACGCATAAAATTATTTGTAGAATAACTTGGAGATTGTTCAAGTATCCAACCTAATACACTTGCTTCAGATCCATAATATCCAAAAACATGTACTAGTCTATCCATTCACTTACCTGAAGTAACTTGTGTAATTTCTTTTTTGCTTCAGTGACGTTCACAGCGGGAATCCATGCAGTACCTTGACTATGTGTTTCACTTATCCTGTTTAGTTCAAGTGTAATGTCATTGTTTGGTTCTTTGGACATTTTGACTATAGCTGGACACTTGAATTTAAGAATATGCACTTTAGTCTTAACATTTGGGAATTGAATTACATTACTCATACCTGGGCATCTTCACCATTGCCTAGTGGAAAACGCAACGGTTCACCTGTAACACTGTCCCATCTAAAACTACGCCAGGCTTCTTTGTCCATATCCCATACCACTTGTACTTCTTCATTTATTGCTCGTACTTTCTTTTGTGTGAGAGGATCTTTTGATGGAGGTGGTACATATCCTTCAGCAAGAGTACACCTCATTTTTCTTTTTGTGCCATCTTTCTTTGTAAACTCTACCAAAAACTCACTGTCAATTAATCTATCCTTGATCCATTGTTTAGTGCTTTCTTCAATCATAGTCCTGCTTCCTTCCATATTTCTTCAGCCCAACCAACGCTGGCTCTGTCGTGTCTAGTTTTGTGTGTCCAATATTCTGGATCAATAAATTCAGCTATCCTACTTACTTGTTCATCATTTAGTCTATCAATGATTGCTTGTGCAGAATCACAAGTGTAAATTACCCATGGAGATATTTTTCCTGTTTGCACCATATGTACAAATCTATTGCCAGATACTGCATTGAAATAATCACTCCACATTGCACTGTTTGTATCTGCCCAATCCTGCATGTGAAGAATACTTCTTTCTACACCACGTTCAACTGTTTCACTCTTAAGATAACGTTTTATCCACATTTCAAGCACACGATCACTGTACCAATCACTGAGCTTTACACTTTCTCTTATAAGGAACTCCACGTATTTGTCTGCTGGATCTATTTTGTTGTCATCTACGTACTTGCCAAACTTGACAAAATCACCATAGTACTGTGAATCACAAAATTCACGTATGGTTTTATCTTTTGTAGCACCTGTGGCCAATTTGTAAAAAGTTTGAAAAGCTCTATAGCCTAGTTGCACCTGTTTGTCCTCGCGATTCAACCATCTACGTTTTTTCTCACAGGTGTGAGCCGCCAACGTTGCTTCTCTTCTAAAACTTCTTTTACAGTATTCACATGTAAACATTATTTCAATAGTGCTTTGATCTCTTTTGGCTCCATGCCATATTCTTCAAACAATGCTTTCCAATCATCTTTGCTGTTTGTTTTCAACAGCAAATCAATTTCATCATCATTGTAGTGTGGATAGTGTTCTACAATCCACTTGCCAATTTTACTGCTTTTACCAGCACTGTGTGGTTTGATCCATGCATGTTGCCTACGCATTTTTCCAGCAGTGTGTCCAACAATTTGTAGCAGTCGTATTTGCAGTTCTGGATAGTGTCTGATTGTGTTGTAGTGTCTATTGCTGAATTCATTTACATATTCCAAATAGTGTTCTTGTAAACTAACGTCACTGCTCTGCAGAGCACTCATCCAACGTTGCAGTACAAATATGCTCAGCTTTTTCAATTCATCTTCGTTCAAGCTAGGAAACCACGTGGTATCTCTAGTATCAAGTACTCGCATCTCATTTTGAATACTCATATCTGCCATTAGTGAAAAGTTTCCTTGCTTGGCTGTTTGTTAGGATTAGTAGTTGTTTCTATCACTGTATCCATCAATGCTATCCATTCTTCTTCTGTTAGTTGTTCTTGATACATACGTGATGCTGTTGCCATCAAACAACCTGCTATTGCTAGAGGACTTGAACCCTTGTCAATCCATTTTAGTGTAAGTTCCATCAATTCAGTTGATATCTTCAACAACTCCATATCAGTTTCATCTTCTTCAATTATTTTCATTTTATTATATCAATTTGTTTATGTCAAGTACCTCAGGTACTTTATTTGCATCTTTGACAAAAAATGCACACCTTGGTTCTTTTTTATCTTCCAATGGTACTGCTAGAATATGTCCATATTTAAGTTTTGGAAAATACCATTTCATGTCTTGAAATACTCCAGTAAAATCAACAGACAAATATTCTGCCATAAATCCTGTTATAGGATTCATTGAAAAAGCAGTAAAGCCTCTATCATTGATACTGGTAAGTGGCATTACTTCTGGGTCGCCCATGTCAGGATCAGCTATTACTATGCTCCAATCTATTGGCATCATCAAACTATTACCAGCGATATTTAAAGTAATAGCAGGTGCATTAAAACTTTCCAAGAATACCAATGGAACAAATATATAATCTGCTTGTGCTGGATTGGTATAGTCTATTACACAATATCTAAAATCATCAATCTGCTCAGGAATATTATCTAGCTCATATCCTTCATTTTCTATGGTTAATATCTTCATTAATAATCAACTTTCTGCACTGAAAAAGGGTAGTGTGCTTCCCTGTAAAACTTCTTACGTTGAGTAAGATGCCTTTTGCTAAACTTACAACTTGATGTTATATCCCAAATTTGTATATGATCTTTGTCCTTGGCTTTACGTATGCCACGACCTATGCTCTGTATAACTCTTACAAAAGATTTACCAGGCTCAATAAGAACAAGATTGAAGATGCGAGGAATATTGATTCCCACCGCGGCAACTCCATAAGTCGCAATAACAACCATGTTTGTAGATTCGTTAATTTCTGTATAAGTGTCTTTTCTGTCTGCACTTTTCATTGCTCCTTTCACAAAGGTTGCGTTTGGTAGCAGTTCCTGTAGTTTTTCACCACACTTGATTCTGTCAACAAGCACCAATGTATTGCCATTTTGGCTCATTGCATCTATAAGGCCACTAATATAATTTAGCCTCTTTTGATCAGTTACCAAATATGTGAGCTCACTTTGATAGTTTGGAAAGTCAACTGTATCCTGCATTTGTACAATATCAATATTGCACTCTGCAAGCACACCTTCTTCCTGTAGCTCATGTGCTGACAGTTTGTTAATAACCTGCCCTAGTCCAGCACGTATGCCAAAGAACTCGTGTTGCTCTTTGGGTATTGTGCCTGTAAGTCCCCAACGCAATGGCACATTACTGAATGGACCTGTCAACAGTTTCTTTAACACATCTGCTTTTGCTTGATGCACTTCGTCTACCATAACACATACAACACCCTGCAAAAACTCTGCTAGACTAATTTCACTGAGTCCATCTCTGTAACGTTTCTCCATGGTGTTCAAACTTTGCCATGTGCATATTGTATGTGTTTTGTTCATTTCTTTTTTGTCACCAAAATACACGCCAACATCTAAGCCCATATTCTCGTAATCTTCTGCGGTTTGTCTTACAAGATCTTTGTTGGGTACTATAACCACTGTTCTTCCATACTGTTCTACACGTTCACTGAGTGCGGCCGTAATCAATGTTTTGCCAGCACCAGTGGCTATCTCTTGGACGCACTGTGGCGTATCCAAGAACTGATTGATAATAGCAACTTGATAATCACGCAGTACTATAGGTTCACCTTCTACAGGATGACCTTTGGGCCATGTTAGATTTGTATATGTATTTTCATCAACTGGTTGTGTTGCAAAATCTACATGCTGTCTACGATCATCAAGATCTATTTCATAACCATCTGATTCAAGTATTGGTAGTATTTCATCTAGTAGATTAATATATGTACTTCCGCCCATTGAAAAAAATTGCACAGTACCATCCCAGCGACCTAGCTTGTATGCAGGAACATGATATGCATACGGCAAAAAGAACTTCAGCTTGTCCATGCACTTTCTTCTTGTGCTGGTGGCTAGTCCTTCTACTTTACAATTCACTTCATCTTTGAGTACAATTTTACATTTCATAATAGCAGTTTACACTCTTTCTTGCAATATGTCAAGGTTTGCTTTTGTCCATAAATTTGCAAATGCAACAAAATCATCAACTTGTAGTTCAACAGAAAAAACAGTTTCTATCCAGTCAAATAGTATTCTAACTTGCTTTGTACTGTTCCAAAAAATATTTGGTTCAATATGATAATAATGACAACCGTTCAACAGTTGATCTATTTTTAGTTTATCGTAAATTTCTGTTGGCACTGCATTGTCAAGTTTTTTGCTTTTTATTTTGTTTACCCAATCAGCACTTTCTAAGGTTGTTGAACAAAGCACTATAATTGCACTATTCCAATCTTGCCAACTATTTTTTGTTTCAGATAAATCTTCAAGTTTATAGAAATGCTTTCTGTGTAGGTTAATGAGTTTGTCATCAGTGATCCAATTTGTGTCGCCTTGTCTATCCAAGTGCTGATTATTAAAACAGTTAATACTTGGACCATGTAGATTCCATTTGTTAACACTTGAGATTACCTTTGCTTTTTGTGTAACAAATGGTAATTGCTGACCAAGTGTCCAAGTTAAAAACTCACCACCAGATCCTGCACTGTAAATTATATCTAAAACTTTTTTCATATTACATATAGGGTGAGGAGAAGCCGTTTGTTGACTTCTCCTCTACGGTCCATTGGAGTGAGAGAGGGCGTAGGTTGGACCGTGACTCTTAGCTAACCTTTCTCTTCATGCATGTAACCTCAACGTACCTTTTCCAGCCCTTGGGTTGATGCTTCATAAGATCAGCAATCTTTGTTACCATTCGCAAACTAACTTCTCTCAAGTTTTCTTTGTTTGCATCCATGTAATTCATTAGTGCAGTTTCCTGCCCCTTTTCGAACTTGTAGCTATTAAGCATACCATCTTTAACCAACTGCTTACACCTTAGGAACTTGTCCCTCATAGTATCAAGTGTAAGATCCAAATAGTGACACCTGGACATAATAGCATCTAGGTGGTCTTTTAGTTTACCTCGTGTACCTTCAAACTTCAAGTTTGTAATAAAGATAACACTACCTTTAAATTCAAACCTATCAGGAATACCTTCACGTCTTAGCAGAGCACTATCTGTGTTCCAGCTCAACATTCTCCTAGCACCACTATCAAGTGCGGCCTTGAGCAAGTTCAATGATGTTTCATCATGTAATACTGTGTCACAGTCATCCATAACCAACACAGACCCTTTGTCTGAGTTTTCATAAAGAACTTTGTACAAACCAATGGCACTCGAAGCACCTTTGATAACTTGGAAACGATCTCGCTTACCAGCCATCTTATCAAACATTCTGTTTTCGTTGAGCACCTGCTCAACACCAAATGACTTACCAACACCTGGAGGTCCAGTAACAACCATACCTCGCACAACACCATCAACTGATGCTTGTGTCATGTCATTTAAAATATCAAATCGTTCACGTAAACGTTTGATCACTTGAGCATCTGTCTCGACTTTTTCAGCCTTCTTGACAGTTACTTTTGTATTTTTGGAAATTTTTAATTTAGTAGCCATGTGTCTCACTCCTTGACTGTTTTTTGTTACCTACACTATTATAATACGACAGGGTGCATAAAAGGTCAACCTTTTATTTCCTCTATTTTCATATAATTTAACATTGTTTCCGTGCAATTCGTGTATTTGCTAAGTTCATGTCCTTTTACTCTAGCGGTTATACTCAGTGTTTTACCGTCCATTACTTTTGTAAGATCCGGATCTTTGTTCCAAAAGAACTTCACTATATGTTTATCATCATAAACTGTGGTAACAATAAAGTTACCAAAATTACGTAGATATTTGATATCTATAACCTTCAATTCCATGCTAACACGTTCACCAACTTTGCCAACACGTTCGCTGGTGCGTTTGAACTTGCTCATCATATCAGAAAATTCTTCACGTTTTTGATCTACAGTATAACTTTTTGGCAAACTCGCGGCAACACTTACACCAAATTTATCAACTGTTTGATTCATAATAAATCCAGCCACACGTTCTTCAAATCCGTTAAGAGTTGAACTAAGTTTTTTAAAAGTCAAACTTGACTGAAAATGTTCAATAATTTCATTTGCTCTTTTTGTAATGCTAGGATCTGTTTCACAAAGTTCCAAACAGGCTTTTGCATGTTTGTCTTTGGCTTTGTTGCCATCTAGCATATAGCCAATCACAGTTTTGTTATCGTGCCAACGTGTTTCAGTTTCATTGTCCCACCAACCATTGCCACTGCTCACAAAGCCTTGATAGTCAGTGACTGCTACTGCGTATTCCATTACAATAGATATATCAAATGTTGGTTTTTGTTTACCCACAAACGTCATTTGCTTCTTGCTCCATCTGTTGTTCGCATTTTTCAAATTCTGCTCTTTTATCAGCAATCATTTTTTGTACTGTTTTGATAACCTGTAGTTGATCGCCTTGATCTAATTTATCAAGCAATAGTTCTAAATTATCAATATCTTGTAATAGTTCTGTCATTGTATATCCCAGCAGTCTTTTACTTTTCTAAATTTAATAGCTTCAATGCAACCCATTCTGTCCTTCATACCTAGCGGACCTTTTTCTTTCATAAACATCTTCATGGCTTTTTCTTTAGAAGCCTTTTTTGTCATGCCTACTGTTCTAAGTGTATAAGTTTTACGTCTTCCTTGAAGCGGTGTTACGTATGTAAATGTTAATTTTGTTTCTATCATATTATTATAGTAAGACATCTTGCTATAGAAGTCAACCTTTTTATTAATCTAAATCGCACTGCCAATAAGTACCATCAAACCAAGCACGAAGACCACCTATAGGATAATCTTTATGCTCAAAGAATATGTAAGGACGACCACTTGCGTCTATTTTCTGTTCAATGATACTGGCTTCCTTTAAAGGTATTAGACGTTCTTCACCAGTATCTTCATAGTAAGCACTATTAAAAATACGTATCATTATAATACCTCATTCCAACCAAAACTAGCACAAACAAATTTTTTACCCGACGGATCTTCAACCACGTCACCAACACTAACTGAAAACATAGGCGCTAGTCTCTCAATGTTTTCTTCTGGACCTATATTACCTACTTCAAACACTTTTTCAATGCTGTCAGCAGTAATATTAGAAACATGTGTATACCAAGCATTATCAAATGCTTTTTTGGCTAACGCACCTGGATCATCACTAAATGACATATCAATTTTAGTCAGGTGTTTTTCAACAGAGTTATGCCCTTCAGCATTTACTTTGTTGTATTCAGCATCTGTAAGATGTATTTGGAAAAGTTTATATTTGTTCATTACGACCTCTTTTTTCTAACTATACATATAGTGTAAGACATCTTACTTGAAAGGTCAACCTCTTTTTTTAAAGAGTTACATCTTCTAAGCCGGCCGCTCGAATTTTGGTAATATTATTAAGTTGAAACTGTTTTGCATCTAGTGCCTTGATCAATCCAAGATATTTGTTGCGAACTAGTGCAAATTCATTGACTAGATGTTGTAGATCTATTACATCAGTGTCTCCATCAGCAAACTTTTCAGCATCTCTACTGCTTAGAGCTCTATTGTAATTTTCTATATATGTGCGAAACTTTTTGCTTTTTAGTTTACGTAATTCAATATTGAGAAACTCCAATATTGCTTCAACTTCTTGTAGTTGATTAAATCTGTGTTCAACAATACCTGGAATTTCTCTACTATTACGTTCTAAGTTACCTTTAAGGCTACACTCAGGTCTAGCACTATCTAGCTCTTTGTTGTAGCTATCAATAGCATCAGGTAATTTACTTAGATCCTTTGTTAGTGTATTAAACCAACTACTCATCAAATTCTTCGTCGAGCCATTCGTCCTCGTCGTCCTCTGATTCATCAAACTCTGCATGTAAGTTTAATGCACGATCTAGAGAGTTGTCAAGTCCATAAAGTTCTTCATAGACATTATCAATATCAAATCCGTTGCTGAGAAGAGTTTGTACAAACCCTTCCGCGGCATCATTTCTATTTTTTCGTTCTATGTGTTGCTTTAGTGAACTCCAAATTTCAACTAGTAGTTCACTCTCGCTCGTCGATAATCTCATCTACTGGAATCTCCTGTAATGGCTCTTCAATGGATTCAGGCATATCCTTAGTTCCCCATTCGTCCATTATTAATTGTAATTTATCACCTGTCCATTGTTTTCTGAAATAACTATGAACTTCGCCAGTAGCAGGACTAGTATATGCAAGTTTATTGCCAGTTTTTACAAGAAGTCCTAACTTTTCGCACAATTCAACAAATCCACTGTAAGGGTCCATACCTGTTTCGTAAGGTATTTTAATTTGCACACTTTCAAAAGGTTTAGCAAATCTTGTTTTCATTACCTTACAGGCGGCTCTAATACCGCGGACTTCACTGATTTTGTTGCCTGCTTCATCTTCTTTTAGTTTAAGTTTTCGCATAGCAACAACAATACTTGATGCATAGATAAAACCTTGTCCTCCGGATATTTTGTCATCTGGATCAAACATATCTTGGCTTGCATAAGTGTGGTTGGTAGCAACCAAGCCGATATTATAATCACCAAACATGTTCACACAGTTTCTTACAAGAGCAGTAAGTGCCTTGGGTTTTCTACCCATGTCACCTTTCATATCACCCTTGGTAAACTGATCAACATCAGTTGGTGTCAGCATCATGCCCAAACTATCAATGATAAACAATACTTTGGGTCTATCCTCTTCGTCTTTGTCTGCATAATCAGATTTATATTCTTTAGTAAAGTCACTTATCACTTTTGCAACATCATCAATCATTGCTACATTAAGTTTCATAAGTTTATCTTCACTGGTATCAACATCTAGTGCTTTTAGCCATTGTTCATCAAGTGCATTTTCACTGTCAATTAATATACAGAATATACCTTGTTTTTGTGCTTCCCTAATCAAATTTCCACTACAGATAAAACTTTTACCTGCACCTGATTCTCCAGCAAATACTGTTACTTTGCCAAGAGGTACACCTTTATTAAAGTCACCACTTATCAATTTGTTTAGGGTATAATTGCCTGTAGAAATCCACGTATCAGGATCTCTAAATCCACTACTGAGTCCAGGTACACTCTTTGTAATGCTTTTGCGAAATTTACTTACGTCAAAAGGTTTTGCCATACTTTTCTCCTCTAATGAAAAGCAAAGGGACTTTCGCCCCTCTGCTAATGTTTATCAAATTAGTCGTTTTTTCTAGCTCTTATTTTTGCTAAAATATCCTGAGCACTTGGTTTATCACCTTCTGCTTCAGCAGGTGCTGGTGCAGGTGTTGGTGCAGGAGCAGGAGTTTCAGCTACTGGTTCTGCTGGTGCAGGAGCCGGTGCTGGTGTAGTTTCTGCTACTGGAGTTGGTGCTGGTTGAGGAGCAGGAGTGGCGTTTGGAGCACCTGCGGGTGCCGCCATTCCCATAGGACGATAAAATTGTCCAAACTCTTCTGGATCATAGAGTTGACCATCTACTGATGCTTCAAACATTCGCTTGATAGCATCTACTTGTTCAGCACTTGGTCTAGCAGGCATAAAGTCGTTTAGATTGAACAAACCATTTGCCTCAATAGCATCTAGTTCATTTTGATCCAAACTACGTTCACGTCTTGACCAATTACTTGTACTGTAGTCAGCATATTGACCTTTTGTAGTTTTGTGAATTTTAAAGTCAGTACCTTCGTTGGTATCTGTTGGTAGAGCCGGAAAGTCCGGATCCATCAATGCTTGTTTTATAATATTAAAGATTTGCGGACCCATAATAAACCTTCGAATTGGATTCTCTGGTGTTGTGTCCTCTTGCAGATCACTGTTTACTACAAAGCCTTGGAAAATATAAGAACGCTTCTTCCAATACTTCCTACCCATGTCTTCAAGACTTGGATCTTTAAACCATGCACGAACTTCGTTGAGTACTGGACATGATCCAGCTGGTTCCCACATTTCCATGCAAGGAACATTCACTGTTACTCGTTTGCCATCAGCTTGACCTTTTACGCCAGCAAAATCCAAACGAATCATTTGACGTTCACGCCAAAAGAAATCGTTGGTTGTATCACCATCGTTTAAAAATCTAACTGTTGCGGAAGTATTTTCTGCTAAGTTCCAGAAAGGAAATATTGCGTTATCTCCACCTGCTGTTCTAGAACCGCCTGTATTTTCTTGTGCTAGTAGTTTAGCACGAATTTCTGCCAATGTTGCCATAATGTTTCTCCTATATAAGCCTTAGTATTGCCAATTTGCTTGACTATAACTTTCAGTATACAGCCAAACAACAAAAGTGTCAAGTGAAAATTAAAACTTTGGTATAAAATTTTCAAATGACTCTTCAAGTGATTCAACTGCCTGATGCTCTATGCTTGAACCTGATTCTTCAGCTTCTTTTGACATTGTAGCATTTTTATACAAATAGTCAATCACTTTCTTTACACCCATGATTAGTTTAGGGTGCATCATGTGAACATCATCGCTAATTCTAGCTAGATGATTGCTCACTGTGTCGTCTGTTGTCCTCTGTGCTAAGTAACCTGCCATAGCACTGATTTTTGCAACGACTCCTGAAGGACCACTAAATTTAGCAGGGTCTTGTGCTTCAGGATTAGCCGGATCATCAGCTTCTACGCCTTTGAATCCGATCATCTTCTTGTCTTGTATATATTTTGCAAGAGCTACAGCATTGTCTCTTGCTTCAGTTTTTGCATCTGCTTCTTTCATCAAACGTGTTACTACGCCAAGTGCGTCATTAAGTCCTTCATCAAAATGTTTTGCTGTAAACCTTTCACGCATTTTATTGACTTTTGCAGGTGATGTTGTTTGTTTGTTGTGCTTGTATTCACAACTACATGATTCATAATATGACTGACTTTGTAGTTTTTTGATGTGTTCGCGTATTTTGTTTTTCTGTTCTTTAACCACTTCAACTACATCATCATTGCCTTCTATTAAACCATTTTTGTTTACCCAACGTTCAAATTTGTACAAATCTGACAGTTCTTTGCTTTGTTCTATGATGTGTTGTCCAAAGTCATCATATGGAGTTCCGCCTTCTTTAACGTGTCGTAGCATTGCTCTAGCACCAGCTAGATGGTTATGTGGATATTGAAATCTTTCACCCGCACTATTCTCAAGGTAAATTGCTTGGATGTTTCTGCTTCTACTACCACGTACTTCTTCATCTACTGCTTTTTTGTGTTTGATTATAATCTTACTATCTTTGAGATCTTGATAACTTGTTTTGGAATAACCATATGGTTTACCATAACTTTCCATTGTATTTTGTTGCATAGCTACTTTTCCTTGATAAGCGAAATCCTTTGGTTCTATTTGTTTGCTGAACTTTTGTAGACTGAACTCTATTAAATTTTTGTTTGCTATAGCTTTTAGTCCATCAAACAGTTTTTTAAATTCTTGGATAGGCCGTTCGCCACCATAACTTACTCTAATTTCTGATTTTGACTCACTGGTATCATAGTGAATCATAATTTTGCTGTCTTTTAAATAAAAACGTTTTGCTTCATCTGAATCTAATGTGCTTTCACCCTCTTGGGTAAACAGTACAACATTTTCTCCAAAGGCTTTTACAAAATCAAAAATTTTATCAGATATGATGTTTTCCATAATAGTATTTATACGTTTTAGATCATTCCTATAGGCATTGGCATTCTTACATCTTCGTTTTCTTCACTAGGGCCTATATCGTTCAACATGTTGAATGCATTTTCATCAAACTTAACTGCACTCTGTATCATACGTGTACACAGTATGGTTGCCATCACTAGATCATCAGTTTCACCTTCTTTGGCGGCATATGAATTTCCACGTGCTACAAACGTTTTTATTTCACGTACGAGATTTTTACTACGCACTTTCATGTGATCTGTTTCAATCCATTGTTTGAATTTTGCACAAGAACTTAATTTTGTCCTGTGTGTTGTTGTAAATCCTTTTCTAAATCTACGCACATTGCCAGCACGTTTTGGTTCGCTTAAAAATGTGCCTGGAAATTTGTCTTCGCCAAATTCATTAATAGCCACTAGAGCGGCCTCTCCTAGTGTGTTGTTCTCCACACTCCAATAGATTTCGCCTACTCCTTGATCATTTATGTAATTAATGATGTCAAACATTATGCGAATTTGTTTTTGTACAGGTGTTTTGTTATGTTGCCATTCTGCTACTTGCTCCAAGCCAGGCAATGAGAAAACCTGTATGGCGGCGTTGTCACCACCCGTACCTAAACTAGGATCTAACCCAACAATATATGTATGTCCTTTGTTTGGAGTACTGTACCAACGTACTTGTCCTTGTCTTAGTTTTGGTTCTATACCTTCAAGATCAGGTAATTTTAAACTGTTTATAAGTGTTTCATCCCATGCAATAAATTCACATTCATGTTCGCGTCTAAATCGTTCTTCACCTATTTTTGCACGTTCACTGATTGCCCATGCATCATCACGTTCAGGATGTTCACTCCAGTGTACTTGAAAACTTTTGAATCCATTTTTTCCAAGGTCTTGTTCTTCGCCGTATTCGTCAAGTGTTTTACACGCATCTTTCCATATACGAGCAAACTGATCATCATCTTGATTGGGTGTTGAAGTAATAAAACACTTACCACCTGTTGATAATGTTGGAGATAATGATGTCCAAAATTCTTGAGCTATTCTTGGTTGCACGAACGCAAACTCGTCTAAGTATACTAGTGTAAGCGATAAACCACGTCCTGTATTGTCTGTTGTGGCTTGTGCAATTATACGTGATCCATTGTCAAACTCTAAACTACCTTTGTTGTACGCTGTAACACCAGCACGAATATGATCTGGACAGGTTTCGTACATGTATCTGATACGTTGCATAATTTCTTGAGCACCACTGTATTTGTGA
>Ga0160422_10000427_pt1 | contig 25381 bp, 8 predicted proteins | sample Fk160mmetaG_FD_108192 | JGI IMG/M metagenome (GOLD analysis project Ga0160422, IMG submission 108192) | Marine microbial communities from the Central Pacific Ocean - Fk160115 60m metaG | ecosystem: Environmental > Aquatic > Marine > Oceanic > Photic zone | place: The Central Pacific Ocean...
AAGAAAACCGTTTGAACCAAAAATTGAACCAGAATTAGGATGAAAAACGTAAAAAATGCTCACATGGGTACACATTTACTTGTTGAAGTGTATAATGTACCCTTTGAGAAATTAAATGATAGAGATAAAATCGAAAAAGTGTGCGTTAGTGCTTGTAAAACTGAAGGTTTAGAGGTTTTAAACACTTATACTCATCAATTTGACCCTTATGGGGTGACTTGTACCGTAACTTTAGGTGAAAGTCACCTTTCTTGCCATACTTGGCCCGAAAAAGGGTGCGTTGCAATCGATATTTTCACTTGTGGAGCGAAAAATCCACGTTCTGTAGCATGGTGGTTGCTAAATTATTTCGATTCTGATGACTATAATATGAATCAGCTAAATAGATAGGTATAAATAGATAAAAATCATCGTTTAATGGCGATTACACGAATATCAAGAGCATTTAAGGATATAAGTCTGTCTTTTAAGAGGCATCCAGTGACAAACGATATTGGTGTGCTTAAAAATGAGAATGCAATTAAGAAATCTGTAAGGAATCTTGTTCAAACAATTCCAAGTGAAAGATTTTTTAATTCTACACTTGGATCTGATGTAAGAGATAGTTTATTTGAAAATGCACCCGGTTTTATTGACTTTGGAACAGCGTCAATTATAGAAAGACAAATTCAAACAACTATTGAAAACTTTGAACCAAGAATTGCAAATGTAGACGTAAATGTTGAACCAAGACCAGATACAAATGAATTTGAGGTTAACGTTTTCTTTGATATTATTGGACAAGAGTTCCCAGAACAAGAATTTTCATTCATACTTAAAGCAACAAGATAATGCCAGTTACTAAATTTACTAATCTTGATTTTGATCAGATTAAAACTCAAATAAAGGACTATTTAAGAGCAAATTCAAACTTCACTGATTTTGATTTTGAAGGTTCTAACTTTTCAGTCTTAATTGATGCTCTGGCATACAATACATATATCTCTGCATTCAACTCAAATCTTGTTGTGAATGAGTCTTTTCTTGATTCTGCAACCTTAAGAGAAAACGTTGTATCTTTAGCAAGAAATATAGGTTATGTACCCCGTTCAAAATCAGCAGCAAGAGCATCAATAACATTTAACGTTACTGCGAACTCTACAAGTTCTTCAATAACCTTACAACCAGGCCTAGTGTGTGTAGGTAGATCGAATGACTCAGATGTAGTGTTTTCAATTTCTGAAGAGATTACTTCAGCAACTACAGTTAGTGGTGGAATAGCATCTGCATCTTTTGGTTCTGCAATATCTCCTATTGAAGTTTTAGAGGGAACATTTTTAACCTCGCAGTTCATTGTTGATGGGTCTCTAGAGCAGAGATTTATATTAGATAACTCAAACATCGATACTTCCTCAATTGTCGCTTACGTGGGGTCTCCGGGTGTTCTGGGTAAACAATATAAGATGATTGATAATATAGTTGGTATCAGTTCAATATCAGATACGTATTTAATTCAGGAAGTTCAGGATGAAAGATATGAACTTTTATTTGGGGATGGAATATTTGGTCGTAAACCTGAAAATGGTGCAGTCATAACTGTTCAATATATTGTTACATCTGGTTCAGAAGGCAATGGGCCAAGTAATTTTAATTTTGCTGGTAACTTCTTAGGTGATAGTGGTCAGGTCATTGTTCCATCCTCTACTCCTACAATTAATACTATTAATGCAGCATCTAATGGAGGTGATATTGAGAGTGTTGATTCAATTAAGTATTTTGCACCTAGACTATATTCTTCGCAATATAGGGCGGTTACAGCACGGGATTATGAATCAATAGTACAACAAGTATATCCAAACACTGAAAGTGTATCAGTTGTTGGTGGTGAAGAAGTTGATCCACCACAGTTTGGGACTGTGTTAATAACAATTAAACCAAAGAATGGTGAATTTGTATCAGATTTTGATAAAACACAAATACTCACAAAGTTAAAAAGTTATTCATTAACAGGTATTAATCAAAAAATAGTTGACTTACAAGTTCTTTATGTTGAGATAGAATCTTTTATCTACTATGATACAACAAAGATAAGTGCAGTAAATGATCTTAAAACAAAAATTACATCAGCACTTACCACTTATTCAAAATCAGGTGATGTTAACAAATTTGGTGGTCGATTTAAGTATAGTAAAGTTTTAAATGTTGTTGATAATATTGATAAGGCAATCACTTCAAATATCACGAGAGTAAGAATTCGTCGTAATCTTAATGCTCTTGTGAATCAGTTTGCACAATATGAATTATGTTTTGGTAATCAATTCAATGTAAAACCAGAGGGATTGAATATAAAGAGCACTGGATTTAAAATACAAGGAACTATTGAAACTGTATTCTTTACTGATGTTCCTAACGCAGATAAGTTAACAGGAACTGTCTCAATCGTTAGAAAAAATGCAAGTGGCGAAACGATTGTTGTTGTAAAATCAGCTGGAGTGGTTGATTATGTACATGGTGAGATTAATTTATCAACTATTAATATAATTTCTACAGATAAACCTAATAATATTATTGAGATTCAAGTATTCCCTGAATCAAATGATATCATTGGATTACAAGATTTATACCTAGATTTTAACATCCCAAGTAGTCAAATAAATATGGTTAAAGATACAATTACATCAGGAGAACAAATATCTGGTGTTGGTTATAAGGTAACATCAAGTTACTCTAACGGAGAACTATCAAGAACATGATTGGAACTGGAATAGACAAACGTATACAAGTTCAACAAATAATAGAGCATCAACTTCCTGAGTTTATAAGGACAGAGAGTCCTTTAGCGGTTGATTTTCTAAAACAGTATTACATTTCTCAGGAACATCGTGGTGGTGTTGTAGACCTGACTGATAATTTAGATCAATATATTAAACTTGATAATTTAACTCCGGAAGTGATTGTAGGTGTTACAACACTTTCATCAGGAATAAGCACCTCTGATACTACAATAAGTGTTTCATCAACTAAAGGATTTCCAAATGAATACGGATTATTTAAAATTGATGATGAAATTATTACGTACACTGGAATAACAACAAATTCATTTACCGGGTGTGTGAGGGGATTTAGTGGTATTACTTCGTATACAGATCCTGTTAATAAAGGTGAACTCGTATTTTCAACAAGTGTTGCAGGTATTCACACAGCAACATCAAATGTTCAAAATTTAAGTGTTTTATTTCTCAAAGAATTTTATCAAAAAGTTAAATCTTACTTAACTCCCGGATTAGAAGATACTAAGTTGAGTGAGGATGTAGATATAAGTAATTTTATAAAAGAATCTAAATCATTATACAAATCTAAAGGAACTGAAGAGTCATTCAGAATATTATTTAATGTTTTGTATGGGATTACTCCTAAAATTGTAGATTTAGAGAATTTTCTTATTAAACCATCATCCTCAGAGTATATTCGTAGAGAAGTTGTTGTTGCTGAAAGAATATCTGGTGATCCAAATAAACTTATAGGACAAACTATAACAAAATCAACAGACTTAACAACTTCTGGATCAGTATCGGAAGTTGAAATTTTCAGTAGGTCTGGTAACTTAGGCATTACAACATATTATAAGTTAAATTTATTTGTGGGTTATGACGAAAGATCTGCAATTCAAGGAACATTTACCATTCCCGGAAAAACAAGGGTAGTTGAAGATGCACCTATAAATTCAACTGTTTTAACTGTAGATTCGACAGTTGGTTTCGGAACCACAGGAACTGTGATTACAAATGGTGTTAATGGTATTAATACGATTACATATGGTGATAAATCTATAAATCAATTTCTCCTTTGCACTGGAATAGGTAATTCAATTAGATCTACTGATGATTTAAGAAGTGATGAATTTATATTTGGATATGAAAACGGAGATTTAACAAAGAGGGTTGAATTAAGAATAACTGGAGTATTATCTGATTTTGAACTTTTACCTAGCAGTGGATCAAGTGTAACCCTTGAAGGAGAAAAAATTACAGTCAAGAACTTAGGTGAAGAAATACCAAATCCAACTTTACCGAGTGATAAATCAAGAAAGACTGTATTTTTCAATTCATGGATTTACAACACTGCAAGTCGAATTAAACTCGATATCCCTGCTTCTACAGCAGTTAATTCAACAACATCTAATTTTGACCATAAATCAAAAATTGATAAGTCACAACTAATAACAGGTGATAAAGTTTCTGTTTTTAGAAGAGGTGAATTTATACCATTTTTAAGAAATATAACTGTCACTGTTGGTACAAATGATATTAGTTTAAGCACACCATTACTTAATGATGGAATATCAGAATATGATATTCAAAGAGAATTGAAAAAAGCAAAAGCTGCAAGTGATATTGATTTGCAATTTGGAAATGATATAATCACATCGGATGTTCAAAATACTTACAATGATGGAGATGAAAATTATTATGTTGCGTCATCATCCATGCCTTCTTATCTTATTGAAAAGAAGGTTGTTAAAGAGACACTTGGTAGTATAACTGGTGTCGGGACAACTGCAGTTTATTCATCATCTGGAATTCCACAAGCAGATGTTCAAGGAACAGGATCTGGTAATTTTCAATTACTTGAAAAAAATCTCACAACTGGATTATATTCAAAATTACAATTTAATTCTCCCGTAGATTTCATAACTGGTGATGCAGTTGTATATTTACCCAATGAAACTCCTTTAGTTGGATTATCAACTGGCACAATATATTTTGTTCAAGTACTAGATTCAAACACTCTAAGTAATAACGTTATCAGATTATATCCATCAAGATCTTTTATTACTGTAACAAATATAGAGGCATCAAATCCACCATATATTGAATTTGATAATTCAAATCAATCATCATCTACAGCAGAGCACAAATTTGTGCTACTCAGGCATAGAAATGAGCAGATAGGTGTACAAAAAGTTCTAAGGAAATTTCCTGCAAATGTAAACATAAAATCAGGTGAGTCCATTAAAACTGAATCTGGTACAACAGGTATTCTTAAAAATGGTGTAGAAATTGCAAATTATAAATCTCTTGATAAAATATATTTTGGGCCACTTTCAGACTTTAAAATTTTAAATCAAGGTAAGAATTTTGATGTAATAAATCTTCCTACAATTAGTATACCTTCACCGGGAACTGGTACCACTGCAATCGTTCAACCAGTTGTTAAAGGATCAATAAAAGAGGTATTAGTTGATCAACAACATTTTGATGTAGAAAGAGTCATGTCAGTTACCATATCAGGTGGTAATGGATCTGGATCTGTCTTAAAACCTGTTGTTACAAAAAGACAGAGAGAAATTGAATTTGATGCTAGGTTGAAGAGTGTACAAGGTGGAGTTGATCAAATAAATGATATTATTGAATTTAAGAGACCTCATAATTTAGAAAACGGAGAACCACTAGTTTATAGTAACAATGGTAATTTATCTCTTGGTGTTGGAACTTTTCTGGGAGCAAATACTGCTCAAAATAAAACATTAGTAAATGGTGCAACTTATTACCCACAAGTGGTTGGTATAAGTTCAGTTTACTTATATGAAAAATTTAGTGATTACACCGCTGGTATTAATACTGTTGGATTTACTGTTGAAAATACAGCAGGTACACATAAATTTACCTTCTTAAATTTAAAAAATCATCTTAAAGCAGTAAAAGTCATTGACCCCGGTTCAAATTATACAAATCGAAAGTTAATTGTCAAACCTGTTGGTATTCACACTGTTGACAATTCAATTAATTTCAAAAATCATGGATTCAATACAGGAGATTTAGTTCAATATGCACCATCAAGTGGTAATGCAAGTCACTCACCTGTAGGACTTGGAGTAACTACACGTTATCGTGTTTTAAAATTAGATAATGACAAATTTAGACTTATTGACGTTGGTATAGGTGCAACAGATCCAAATTCAAATTATTTAAGAAAAAATTTCCAAAGAATTTCTCAAGTATTTACTTCAACTAATCATGAATTTTTCTTTGAACCAATTGTAGTAAGAGTAGACGCAATTTATTCACCAGTGTCTGCTGGTCGCACAGAATCTTTAGTCATAACGCCTAAAATACGTGGGCCTCTAGTGGACGGATATCTACATGAACCCGGAACTAACTACGGATCGGAAATTTTAAATTTTGAGAAGAAACCAAATATAAAAATTTTAAATGGTAAAGAAGCAGAATTAAGAGCAATAGTTTTTGATGGAAAAATTATTGGGTGTGATGTCATGTTTGGTGGTAAAGAGTATACATCTGCACCAGATTTAGATTTAGTAGGTATCGGCACAGGAATAGGTGGAAAACTAAGAGCAGTTGTAACTGATGGCAAAATAACTGACGTTAAGGTTATCAATCCGGGTATTGGATATACTGTGTCCCCTGATGTTAAGATAACACCCAACGGATCAGGATTCATAGTTGACTCTGCTGTAAGAGATTTAACTGTTAATAATCTTGTTCGATTTGGTGATGAGATATTATTAAGAGAAGCAGAGTCAAATCTACAATATTCAGTGGTTGGATATTCTAATAAAATACAGGGTGCTTTTTCTGATGTGGCAACAACTCCCCAACTTCACTCACCAATTATTGGTTGGGCATATGATGGTAATCCAATATACGGCCCTTATGGATATTCAGAAGCAGATAATAACAACTCACCATCTAGAATAATAACATCTGGATATGACTTAGATCCTACAGAGGTAATTAATAGACCACCAGTTAGCAGTTTTGCTTCTGGATTCTTTATTGAAGATTATAAATTCACAAACTCTGGTGATTTAGATGAGAGTAATGGTAGATATTGTAAGACACCTGATTTTCCAAATGGTACTTATGCATATTTTGCTGGTATCAATACGACTACCTCTCAACCAGAATTTCCATATTTCATAGGTGATACTTATAGATCAGAACCCATAGATGATAATTTTTTATTAACGCAATCAATTTTTGATTTTAACAACTCAAATTTAACTCGTAATTCGCTACCATATAAGTTAGATGATGAAAATGCTGATTATAATTTTGTTATAGAATCTTATGAAATAAATCAACAGACATCAATTATTGAATCAGTTACAAGTGGAAACCTTAGTGATTTCCAAATTGTTTCTGCAGGGAGTAATTTTAAAGTTGAAGACTCTCTTAACTTTGACAATTCAAATACTGATGGTGGTGGTGCTGCTGCAAAAGTATCAAGTGTTGAAGGTAAAGAAGTTGATAACGTTACTGTCGGAATTACAACATATAATGATGTTGTGCTTGTTCGTGGAGGAAATGGATCAGTTTCTGGATTTATTTCTACAACACATACTTTGAACACAAGTGATACTGTTGTAATATCTGGATTAACAACTAGTATACCTAAACTTTCAGGATCTCACAAAATTGGTGTTTCTTCTGAAAGAACAGTTTTATATAAAGATGTTCCGGCAAACGCTACAGCAGGTATTATAACTGATATCTATTTGGCAAGAATACCAAATTCAGTATCAGTTGGAAGTAGTATTGGAATTGGAACTGAAAAATTATTAGTTCTCAATGTATTTGAAGATAGAAGTATTTTAAGAGTAAAAAGAGGTATCGTAGGTTCCGCAAATACTGCATCTCATGTTTTAGGTGGATTAGTTGAAACCATACCACAAACAATCAATTTGGAATCATCAGATATTGGTGAATTTGTATCTAAGAAGAATGATATAGTCTATTTCAATCCTGCAGAAGCAGTTGGTGTAGCTGTAACATCAGGTAGATCAGTTTCTATTGGAAAATCTTATACAATTGGTGAATTAGCAGAGGTGATTTCGATTCCGGCAAAAGGAATATTTTTACCAAATCATCCTTTCAAAGATAATCAGGAAGTAATTCTTAGAAAACCATCAGGTGCTGCAACACAGTTTACAATTGGTCTTGGTGATCGATTCCAAGTAGGAGCAGATTTTAATTTACCATCTTCTGGAAATAGTCAAACTGTTTATATAAGAAAATTATCTGAGGATGTTGTAGGACTTGCTTTAACTGTAAATACGACTCCTGTATTCTTTAAAACTGGTAGTTTTGATAATTTTGAATATTCATTAGAATCAAATTATCCTCAAGTAAAAGGTAAAATAGAGAGAATTACTGCTAATGTTGGTATTGCAACCGTATCAGTAGGATCCACATTACATGGACTTCAAAATAATGATAATATTGAACTTGAAGTACTATCGACACAAACAAAAGGTGTTGGTGCAGGTGCAACCTCAGTAGTTGTTAAGTATAGTGCTCAAAATGATAAACTTTTAATAAATCCAATATTATTTACAAATTCATCAGTTAATACTGATTCTATTAATATTGCAAATCATGGATTTAAAACTGGTCAAAAATTATTCTATGATGGATCTCCAGCAACAGGTTTAACATCACAAAGATCATATTTTGTCTATAAGACTGATGATAGTAACTTCCAGTTGGCAGAAACAAGATATGATGTTATAAATGAACCACCTAAAGTTGTAAGTATAACTGCAAATAGTGGTGGAAATCAAGAATTATCACTTGTAAATCCTCCTTTAGAAGTTGTAAGAAATGATAATTTATTATTCTATGTCTCTGATCCATCTTTGAGTGGATATAATTTAAATTTCTATTTTGATAGTCAGTTTAAGAACAGGTTCGTATCTGCAGGGTCAACAATTGATTTTGGTGTTACCGGTGTTGGAACTGTTGGTGTTGGCACAACTTCAACAGTAACTTTAAGATTTGATAAAACAAATCCAGAAAAAATATTCTATACTCTTGAAAAAACAGGATTTATTAGTACATCTGATCCAGATGTAAAACATGCATCACAAATTTCTTATGTTGACAGTGAATTTAGTGGAAATTATGTTGCTTTTGGTGTTACTACTGGTGGATTTAATATATCACTTAATGATGTTCCAGAACAAGGATCATATACTGCTGGTGCTGCATCTACAATTACATACGATACTTCATCTTTAACTGCTACAGGTGGAATAAGTAAAATTAATTTAACATCCGGTGGATTTGGATATAAAAATGTTCCCGGAGTTTCAAGTGTCACATCCGCAAATGGAACTGGTGAAAATATTTTATGTTTATCTCAAAATATTAATAATATCAATACTGTCAGAATCACTGATCCCGGATTTGATTATCATTCAGATAAAACTTTAAGACCAGAGGCTAGACTTTCTCCAACTGTTACTTTAATAAATTCTGATTCAATAACTGATATTACAATATCTGATGGAGGTTCAAATTACACTGATGCACCTGATCTTGTAATTGTTGATCCAGATACAGGAAAATTAACTGCAGATCAAGGTGTTATTCAATTAGATTTATCTGCTAGTTCTTTAGGAAACGTTAATATTTTAGAATCACCAAGAGGACTTACATCAAAACCTCAAATTTTAAGAACAATAAACAATACTAATGGATATCGTGTTACTGAGGTTGAAAGTAGTAATAGTGGTATTGTTACATGTGTGCTTAAAACACCTATAAATGGATTCGCAACTCCACAATTCACTGTTGGAGAGCAAATTTTTGTTGAAAATATAGGTATTGGAACAACTGGTGATGGATTAAACTCTGCAGATAACGGATTTGTATTCTTTGATGTGGTTGAGTATAACAACACTGATCCAGCAATTGTTAAATTTGAATTACCTAAAACTGCCACTAATCCCGGAATCGCTGCATCTACACAAAATTTTGCTACTATAATTAAATTCAGCGATTATCCTAAATTTACGGTTACACAAAAAACTTCAGAGTTTAGAACTGGAGAAAAATTAGCAGTTAAAGTAAACAATGTTTTCATAAGTACAGGTCTACTAGTTATTGATAATCGTCCCGATGAATTTATTAAAATAGAAGGAAGATATGAAGTTATAGTTGGTGATGTTATTCGTGGAGAAAATTCTGGAACAATTGCTACGATTAACTCAATTGTCAATAATAAAGGAAGATTTACAATCGACTACTCCTTAAGACAAGATAAGGGATGGAACGATGAAATTGGTAGATTGAGTGAGGACTATATGGTTCTAGCAGATAATGATTATCATCAAAATTTATCATATACAATTCAAAGTCCCAAAACTTTTGATGAAATAGTTGATCCTGTAAATAGATTACTTCATACTAGTGGACTTAAAAACTTTGCTGATACTGGCATATCATCAAGAGCAAGTGTTGGAATTGCAATTACAAACGCAACTGTGGTCTCGGCAGATGTTATTACAGAACAAAGAGTAGATGCCATTAACAATTTTGATCTTGGTAGAGATATTGATACGATTTCAAATGGATCAAAATCTAAATTTATTCAACTCGTAAATACAAAATTAGCAAATTTTGTAAGATGTAATACGAATAGGGTCTTAAAGATAGATGATATTAGTAATGAATTTTCTGATAGTGAAGCAAATTTAACTGGAAATATATCTATTCCTATTCAAGAGACTTTTGCTAGATTCTTAGTACAATCAAGAAACATCAGTAATGGTGAAATTCAAGTAGATGATGTAGTTATTTTTAATGATAACACAGATACATTTACATTTGAAAAAAATAGCATTGTATCAACTGCATCAACAATTGTTGAAGTTGAGGGAAAAACTGTTAATGGTAGTAGAAATTTAGTTATCTCACCTCTTGATCCAAATAATGATGATATTGATATCAAGGTATATAAAAATAGTTTTAATGAGCAAAATTTAAGAAGTGGTACACAAGCGATTGGATTCGTTAATTTAGTGGGTGTATCAACAGTTGTAAGTGTTGGAACTACAGCAGAACCAATTGCAACTGGATCTACAACATCTGTAGATGCTTTCTATGCCACAATAGAGGTGGTTAATACAGATTCTGGTGAGAAGAATCATGTGGACATTTATGCGACTCATGATGGCACAGACTCATACTATAGTGAATATTATGCTGATACATCATCACAAAATAATTTTTCATCTAACTTTATAGGAACATTCAGATCAAGAATCCATAATAATGTTTTATCTCTTGATTTCGATAATTCTGTTGGAGTAGCATCAACAGTCAGAATAAATGCAAAAGTTATCGGATTCAATACAACTGGTGGAAATGATGTCTTTAGATTTAAAGATAATGCTCAACCTGCAGGTGCAGAGAGAACAATTAATTTAAGATCTGGAATTACAACTAGAACTAACACTGCGAACTTTATTTCATTAGATAAAAATAATTTTAGTGCAGTTAAGAGTGTTGTTAGAATTCAATCTGCTACAGCGAGTGCAGTACATCAAGTTTTAGCTATACATGATGGCACAGATACTCACACAATTCACTATCCATTTATTTCAATTGGAAGCACTTCTGGTATAGGTACATTCTCATCTAATTTAACCGCATCTAATTTTGTTGTTAAATTTCATCCAGATTCAGGAACTGGAAGTCACACTGTTCAACATTATAGTGAAGAGGTTTATAGAGACATTGATATTTTAAACACACCACCAACATTAGGTTATGGTCGTGTAAATGAGTCTTTGAGTGCGTTCCAATATAATGCTGTCAATGGTATTAGGTCAAATAAAAAACAATTCACATTAAAACATAACACAATTCCAATTTATGAAAAAGGTTTTGATCCAGAAGATACTTCAAAACTTAATAGATCTACAGGTGTATTCACTATTCCAAATCATTTCTTCTCAGAAAATGAAGAGTTAATTTACACTCCATTATCAACATTTGCCGGAGTTGGTGCAACTGCACTACAAATGTCTGGTGGATCTAATTTACCTACAACTGTATTTGTTAAAAAAATAGATAATAGTTCATTTAAATTAGCAACATCTAGTGGTGGATCTGCAGTTACATTTACATCTGTAGGTGCTGGTAATTCACATCGATTGACAATGGCCAAACGCACTGAGAAGAGCGTTCTTGTCATTGATGGTATCATTCAATCACCGATGTCATTTACTCCTGTTACAACCACTTTAGTAAACAATTCAGGTAGTGGTATATCAACTACAACAACTGATTTTTGTGTCAATTCTACTGCAGATATAAACCTTGGAGATCATCTCAAGTTTGCTGATGAATTTATGCTTGTAACCTCTGTCGGTATTGCAACAACTACAACAGGGCCTGTTTCTGGTATTGGTACTTTTAACATTATTGGGGTTGATAGAGCAGCACTTGGAACACTTGCTGCGTCTCATAATAATTCTACTGTAGGTAGAGTATTTTCTGGATCATTTAATATTATTGGTTCTGATGTATTCTTTACAAATGCACCAAGAGGAACAAATAATATTGCAAGGAATTTATCAAATCTCAAAACACCACGATCTGTTTTCCAAGGTAGAACATATCTAAGAAAGACCTACACTAACAATAGGATCTTTGATGATATATCAACAGAATTTACTGGTATTGGTGCAACATTTAGAATGAAAGTTGGTGGTGCCAATACAACTGGTATAAGCACTGGTAGTTCATTAGTTTTGATAAATGGTATTTTCCAAAAACCAACTACCGAAAATAATTTAAGTAATAATTATGTATTTGTTGGTATCGGAACCACAGCACAAGATATTGAATTTACAGGTATTTCATCATTTGGAACCAATAATCAAATTATAAGTGAAGTAGATGTAAATCAGAATAGATTACCAAGAGGTGGTAAAATAGTTTCATTAGGATCAACTGGTGGATTAGGAGTTGCTCCATTAGTTGGTGCTGCTGTTACTGGTATATTAAATCAATTTGGTGTAATTACATCTGTGGGTATAGGATCAACAGTGTATAATCAGTCTGTGTCTCCTTCAAGACCTCCTGAAACGTTAACATTTGGTTCTGGATACCGACCAGTTGGTGGTACAGTTTCAATCGGTATCACTGACCTTGCATATGAGCATCGATTTGTAAGTGCTGGTGTTGGATCAATTAGGACAAACGCATCAGGTAGTAATATATTTGCTGGAACACAAAGAACTGCAACTGATGCATCGTATATTTCACATACAGGATTGCTTACTTTAACAATTGCAAATCATGGATTAAGTGTTGGTAATTTTGTTGGTATTGATACTGGAAGTTTAGTATTTACATGTTCGAGAGATGATTTCCAGTCAAATCACGCATATCCTCGTGCACTTTCTAAAACAACAGGACTACCTGATCCAATCGCTGGAATAGCGACTGTAATTACTGCTGTGACTACAAATACCATTACTGCTTTCATTGGTTTTGGTGGAGGTGCTGGAACTGGTGCTTCAGCTACAGGAAACATTGGTATAGGTGGAACATTAGATATTAATATAGGTGCTGGTGGAACGAATTACGTTAATCCAAGATTCCAATTCCCACAACCAAATTATGAAAATATGGAGATTGAAGGTGTATCAAGGAATGGTATTTCAACAACTGACACTGGATCTAATCTCCTTGTTACCTTAAATGTAGGAGCGAGTTCCACTGTAGGTATAGGATCTACATTATTTGAAATAACATCCTTTGAAATTGCGAGAGATGGATATGCCTTTAAACGTGGCGATAAAATAAAACCAGTTGGATTAGTTACCGCAAGAGGGGCAGATCTTGAAGATTATATTTTAGAAGTAACAGAAATTTATAATGATAAATTTACTTCATGGGATTTCGGTGAATTTGATTTTATAGATCCTATCGTTAATTTACAGGATGGTGTAAGAACAAGATTCCCACTAAGGGTGAATGGTGAATTATTGAGTTTTGATATTGGACAGACTGTTGATTCTCAACAGATTGATATGAATGCATTATTAATAATATACGTTAATAATGTACTTCAAGATCCCGGAGAGGCATATTCATTTGAAGGTGGAACTACCTTTGAATTTACAACAGCACCTGAAGCAAATGATGATATTGCAGTATTCTTCTACAAAGGAACTGCATCAGAAGATGTTCAAGAAATTAATGTAGTTGAAACTATTAAGAATGGTGATGTTGTTAGATTACAAGCAAACGATGATACAAGTATACTTACAAATCAAAATACAAGAAGATTAATTGATTTAGAGCAGAGAAAGAGAACAGTATCTGGTATTACCACTACTGATACTCTTGAAACTGAAATTTATACTGGTGTTGGAATAAATGACTCTGCTACAAATAAACCTCTTACATGGATCAAACAAAAAGAGGATAAAGTTGTAAATGGAATTGTTGTTTCAAAAGCAAGAGATTCTATTGAACCACTAATATATCCAACAGCAAGAATTATTGGAGACATAGGCACCGGATCAACAAGTAAAATTTACGTTGATGATGCTAATTTCTTCCAGTATGAGGCAAATGAGGACTCTGCGATTAATGACATAAACTTTGATGCTTTGATCGTAAACGACACTAATCCAATATCTGCATCATTTAACGCTACAGTGTCAACTGCTGGTACAATTTCAGCGATAGCGGTTGTTGATGGGGGTAGTGGATATGTTGGCAACTCAACATCTGTGCATATTTCACAACCACCAGTTCCGATGAAAGTATCTCCAGTAGCAACTGGAATAGGATCTACTGCTGTAGCAACAGCAAATATAACAAATGGCACTATTACCTCAGTTACTATTAACAGTGGTGGTATTGGATACTCCACTTCAGTTACACCAAAAGTAATCGCATTCGCTCATAAACCAGTAACTGAATTAATTGAGTCCATTGATACTTCAAGTGCAAACTTTGCAGGATTCTCTGGAATCGTGACTGGTATTTCTACAGTTATGATAGGATCAACTATGGGACTTAAGTTTGGATTATCAAGATCTGGTGCTTTCACTAATCTAAAAGAAACTATGCCCATCTACATTTCTGACACATCAGTTGGGCACGGGGTTACAAGTTTAAATGAGAGTGGTGCAGACACAGATGTTGTTGCAATAGGTAGAACATTTGTAGATAATGTTTATATGATTAAAAATATTACTAGACACTCAAATGCTGCAGAGATTGAAGTTAACGTTCATTCTGGTATTAATACAACTAGTATTGATCTAGCAAAAACTAATTTACCATTCACTGTGACATTTGGTAGTGTTGGATCAGGAAATACATCATACATTGGTAGTGGTAAGCATAGAGGTGAATTTAGCACACAACCAACTTTATCAGGTGTTCATAATCCTACAATTTATGTTGAAAAGGGTGATATTTTAAGTATCGCAAATGGCACTGGTGGACATACATTTACAATCAAACGAACATTAGGTGGATCAAACTATACCACAGGAATTACTGGTTCCGGAGCAAATGGTTCAACTCTTGTATTCAATACCTCACAAATCGGTGCAGGTAGCACTTCATTCTTCTACCAGTGTACAAATCATCCAAATACAATGTATGGACAGATTATTGTTAAAGATATAGAAAAAGGAAAATTCTCTTTTGGAGTTCTTACACCAGCATCCGGTAATTTTGTAAGAAACAATCCAATCGCAATCGGGGTTACTGGAAATACAGTAATTACCGGTGAAGGACTGGGTATTTCAACATTCCCAACCATTCAAAGAAGGGGTTTTGGGTTCCGTGATGGTGGTGGAATTAAGAGGTCTCATACACCATGACGATTTCCTGTATAAATATAGAAAAAAACATATAATAATGCCAGCAATTGTTACAGACCAGTTCAGAATATTAAATGCAAGTAATTTTGTTGCAGGGGTTTCTTCGTCTACCAATTCATATTACATTTCTTTAGGTTTACCCAATCCTCAACCAGCTTCTGTTGGTTTTGGAAGGGCAAATAATTGGAATACTGCTACTCCTAATCCAGTAGATAGTTTTTCAGATATTGGACATATCGGTGATACAACTCAATTTGGTAAAAGAGTCACAGAAGCAAATGTAAGAAGATTAGTTCGTCGTATTGATTGGACTAAAGGAATCAAATACGATATGTATCGTCAAGATTATAGCACTACAAATAGTGCTCCAAACACAGGAGCAACACGCTTGTATGCTGCAAACTACTATGTTATGAACAGTAATTTCAATGTTTATATTTGTATTGAGAATGGATCATCGGGTATAAACACTACAGGAAATGCATCTGAGGATGAACCAACGTTTACTGACTTAGAACCATCAAAAGCTGGAGAAAGTCAAGATGGATATGTTTGGAAATACCTGTTTACTGTAAATCCAAGTGATATTATTAAATTTGACTCAACTGATTTTATTGCACTACCAAATAATTGGAGCACAAGTACTGATGCACAAATTCAAGCAGTTCGTGAGAATGGTGATTCAGACATAAACAATAATCAAATCAAAACTGTCTATATTGCTGATCAAGGAAATAATTATACTACGACTGGTGGAGAATTTGATATTTTAGGTGATGGAACTGGTGGAAAAGTTGTTGTTGAAGTTTCTGGTAATAAAATAACTAAATGCACAGTTTCAAATGGTGGTAAAGGATATACGTACGGAGTTGTTGACTTAGGAACAATTAACAGTGGTGCAGTTGCCGGAAGCACTCCTGCTAAATTAATTCCAATCATTCCACCTTCAAAAGGACATGGATTTGATTTATATAAAGAACTTGGAGCAGATCGTGTGCTTGTTTATGCAAGATTTGATGATTCCACGAAAGATTTTCCAATTGATGCTCAGTTTGCGCAAGTTTCATTGGTTAAAAATCCAACATCTTTTGGAACAACTTCAATTTATACAGGAAGCACTTTTTCCGCATTGAAATCGATTAAATTCTCGACAATATCAGGAACACCAGCAGTTGGTGGTATATTACAACAAACTGTAGGAACAGGACAAACTGCTTTTGGTTATATAAGTTCTTATGATAGTGATGTAAATGTAATTAAATACATTCAAGATAGATCATTGTATTTTGGTAATAAAAATGACCAAACTGACTATGCAAACGTGACAAATGGGTCACAACAATTTGATTTTGTATCAACTACAAGTCAAATTGCATTTCCCGGAGGAAGTGGATCAGTTGAAACAACATTTAGTTCTGGTATTACAACAGACGTAAACAATAATAATGTTGCTTTAGGTGTTTCATTCACAAGTGGTCTCGCTTCACCTGAGATAAATAAAGGGTCAGGTGATTTATTGTACGTTGACAACAGAGCAAAAATCTCAAGAAATTTGAGACAAAAGGAAGACATTAAAATTATTCTGGAATTTTAAAAAATGCCACAAAAAACGAATTTAAATATAAGTCCATATTACGACGATTTTTCCAAGGATAATCAGTTTTATAGAGTTCTATTCAATCCGGGTAGACCTGTACAGGCTCGTGAATTAACAACTTTACAATCAATATTACAAGATCAAGTTGAATCATTTGGTAGTCATATGTTTAAAGAGGGATCGATGGTCATCCCCGGAAACACTAGTTATGACTATGAATATTATTCAATCAAATTACAAAGTGATCATTTAGGTGTTCCTGTATCACTATACGTTGAAAATTTAAAAGGAAAAACATTAAAAGGTCAAGATACTGGTATTAGAATCAAAGTTGATAACTATGCACTCCCTGAAGATTCATCTGATATCACAGATTTAACTCTATTTGTTAAATATCTTGATTCTGGTGATACTAATGAAGTTTCCTTCATGGGAGATGGTGAAAATTTAATTTTAGAAGAGTCATTCATATATGGTAATACTCAAATAACTGCAGGGGAAACAGTTGCATCTTTGATAGATCAAGATGCATCAAAAGTTGGATCAGCTGTTTCAATTGCTGATGGTGTTTTCTTTATTCGTGGTCATTTTGTAAACGTATCTGCTGATAAAATTGTACTTGACCCATACTCAAATGTTCCAAATTATAGAGTTGGTCTTTTTATTCAAGAAGAAATAGTTCAATCAAAAGACGATTCTTCATTATTTGATAATGCAAGAGGATTTTCTAACTTTGCAGCACCCGGTGCAGATCGATTAAAAATAAAAACTACTTTAACAAAAAAACCACTAACAGACTACAATGACAAGAATTTTGTTGAATTAGTTCGTCTTGATAATGGCCAACTTAAGAAAAATGAGCAAAAACCAGATTATGCACTAATAAAGGACTATTTTGCAAAGAGAACATATGAAGAATCTGGAAATTATTCTGTTGGTAACTTCAAGGTTGATGTTGCAGAGTGTTTAAATGATGGTGTATCAAATGAAGGTGTATTTTTATCAAACGAAAAAACAGATCAAAGAAATACTCCTGAAGAACCTTTAATGTGTGTGAAAGTATCACCCGGAAAGGCATATGTAAGAGGACATGATATTGAAAAATCTGGTACGACAGTTATTGATGTAGACAAACCAAGAGATAAAGAGGAATTTAAATCATCTAAGGTTAATTTTAAACTTGGGACACTATTTAAGTTAAATAATGTTCATGGATCACCAGAAATAGGTTTAAATAATTCTCTTGCAAATTCAGTTGTTACTTTAAGATCTCGAAGAAAAGGAAGTGGTACTAATCCAAGTGCTGCAGGAGATGAAATTGGTAGAGCGAGGGTATATTCATTTGAAAACTCTGATAGTGGTTATGAAGGTCTATCAACAAAATTTGATCTTTACTTATTTGATATTCAATTATATACAAACTTAACAGTAAATGTTGCATTATCTAACACTGAATTACCCGTATCATCTTTTGTAGAAGGATTGAGTAGTGGTGCGACTGGATTTGCAAAATCACAAGGTGGTGGATCTGCAGTAATAGATTTAGATCAAGTATCAGGAACCTTCATAGAAGGTGAACAAATAAAAATAAATGGCGATGATTCATTAACCAGATCAATTAAAACTGTTCAAAAAAATGGTCTTGAGAATATAAAGTCAGTTCATCAACAACATACATTCATATCAGGTGCTGATTTTTCTGGTGATTTAGTTTTACAACCTAAAGTAATAAAAGAATTAGGACTTGGAGATGAAGTTAATATTACTACAGCTTCAGGAGGTGTATCCGAATTAACATGTGCAGGTAAAACATTTGGATCTTTAAAGGTAGATGATATTATTATTGTTAACTTAACAACAGACTCAGCACCAAGATTTAATAGAATTCATGCTATCTCTTCAGATCTTAAAACACTTTCACTTAGAGCAGACAATAATGTTGCAGGTGTCAGTGTCGGAACTGTTTTGTCAAACATATCAGCAACTGGTATTCATGTTGGTCGTCCACAAATATTTTTGAATGATGCTGGATTATATGCTGAACTTCAGAAGAAAAATGTTTCTGACGTATCATTAGCACAATCTAAATTATTAATTAAATCACAGGTTGAAAAAAGTGCATCTTCTAATACTTTAACTGTAAGTGTTTCTGATCTAACAGACGTAACTAGTGCATCCTTTGCTCCATACGATGGTGATCGTTATAGTATTTCCCATAAAACATCATCTGACACCAGACATGAAGTATTAAAAGAAAGTCAAGTGGTAATGGGTGCTAATAATCAGTCAATAACTTTTAATAATATTACAAATGGTGCAAAGGTTGTAAACGTAACTCTTGAAAAAGACATTATTTCACAAAAAACTAAAAATGTTTCTAGAAGTAATAGTTTAATAGTAAATGATACAAATCAAGTCGGCATAGCAACTAATGGTCTAACTCACAGTAAAGGTTATGGAGTAAGAGTTCAAGATAAAGAAATATCTCTACAAACACCAGATGTATTTAATATAGTCGGTGTATATGAATCAGTTAATTTAGCGAATCCAATATTGGATAAATTAGTTTTTGTAAGTGGATTATCATTGAATACAACCACAGTTTTAGGTGAGAAAATCAAAGGTGCAACAAGTGGTGCAGTTGCTGTTTTAGTTGGACAAACAAATGCAACAACCCTTGAGATTGCTACACTTACTCAATCAAAATTTATTATTGGTGAATCAATTACCTTTGAAGAATCAAATATCACTACAAACTTACAAGGTATTGTTGCAGGTTTATTCTTAGACGTAACATCAAACTATATTCTTGATGATGGACAAAGAGAAGAATTTGCTGATTATTCTCGAATTGTTAGAAAAGATGGTGCAACAATTCCATCAAGAAGATTAAGAGTTATCTTTGATAAGTTTACAGTTCCGGCAAACGACACCGGTGATGTGTTTACTGTTGGATCATATTCAGCAAATAATTTTAAAGATATTCCACTCCTTAGAAATGGACTAAGAGCAAGTGATACACTAGATTTCAGACCAAGAGTTGCTGATAATATATCTGGGGTTACTGGTTCAGTTTTTGCTTTTGCAAATAGAACATTTAACACATCAGGAACTAACCCAACATTAATTCCTGCACCAAACGAATCCTCAACTCTAGATTTTAAATTCTACTTACCTAGAATTGACAAATTAATTTTAGATGCAAGTGAATATACCGATAAAGCGTACACGAGCGGTCAATTCCAAGTTATTAAAGGAGTTTCATCGCAAAATCCTGTTGTTCCAGCTGATGTAGAAACTGCGATGACGATTGGAACAATTGAAGTTCCTGCATATCTTTATGATGTAAAAGATGCTGTTGTAACTGTTGTTGATAATCGTCGTTATACGATGAGAGATATTGGTGGTTTAGAAGATAGAATTGAATCTTTAGAAAAACTAACATCATTATCATTGCTTGAATTGGATACAAAAGCACTTCAAATACAAGATGCTGATGGTTTGTCTAGATTTAAAACAGGATTCTTTGTTGATGATTTCAAAGATACAAATTTATTAGATCGTAGAAATCCTGATTGTAAGTGTGATGTTATTGCAAGTTCTCAAAACTTAGTTACTCCAACTGATTTTTATACTATAAAACCAGAATTAGCACTTAATAATTCTTTAAATCCAAGCACTGCTGATTTTTCTGATAATTTAGCATTATTAGATCCCGGTGTGAGAAAAACTGGTGATTTAATCACTCTTGATTATGATGAAGTTGTGATGCGTGAACAACCACTCGCATCCAGAGTTGAAAATGTAAACCCATTTAACATAGTTACATTTAGAGGAAGAATGATATTAAGTCCAAGTGCCGATACATGGACAAGGAATATTATTCTTGATGATGGAACAAGAACAGTTTTAGGAGATACCGCAGAAACATTTACAAATGATCGTATTGTTAGTAGTGAACCTGACACACATATTAGGTCTCGAAATGTTGCTTTCGATGCAAGTGGACTTAAACCTACTACAAGATTTTATGCTTTCTTTGATAGTGCATCAGGAATAGATATTATTCCTAAATTGATTGAAATATCGATGGATTCAGGATCATTTGATGTAGGTGAAACAGTCGAAGGTTTCGATGGAGCAGACCGTATATTTGCTGTAAGAACAAACGCACCAAACCATAAAACAGGAAGTGCAAGTTCACCAACCACAGTTTATACAACTAACCCTTATAATACTGCTCTAACTCTACCAAGTCTTTATTCTGCATCATCAACTGTTTTAAATATTGATGTCGCTTCTTTAGTTGAAGAGGCTCAAGGTAGATTTTTTGGATATATTGAGCAGGGAATAAAATTAGTCGGTGAGATGAGTGGAGCAACTGCAACAGTCAGACCAATAAGACTTATTTCTGATGCTGTTGGTGCTTTAAAGGGATCATTCTTTTTCCGTGATCCATTTGGAACCCCTGTTCCACAATTAAGATTTCAAAATGGTACAAAAACATTTAAACTCACATCCAGCGAAGATAATGGAAGACCACTTCTTGGTGATCCATCTATAAGTGAGGTAGAGCAGACATATCGCACAAGTGGTGTGGTAGATACATTTAGACAATCAACAGTTGTTGTACGTATTCCACCTCCACCCCCACAACCAGTTGTTTTTAATATTACAAATGAGTTTATTACAAATGAAATTACTAATGTCACTAATGTAACTGAAGTAACTAATGTAACAAACGTAACTAACAATATTACTGAAGTAACTGAGGTTACTGAGGTTATCAGAGAGGTAGTTAGAATTGAAGATGATGATCCTCTTGCACAATCATTCACTGTAGAGGGAAGTGGTGCATTCTTGACATCAGTTGATTTATACTTTAGATCAAAGGATGTAAAAGAACAATTAACAGTTCAAATCAGAACAGTTGAATTAGGTACACCCACTCTTGTTCTTATTCAGGATTATGCACAGGTTGTTTTAGATCCATCTCAAATTAATGTGTCTGAGGATGCCTCTGTAGCAACAAGAGTTACATTCCAATCACCAATTTACCTTGAGGGTGGACAAGAGTATGCTGTGGTTCTTCTGGCTCCTTCTAGTAACAACTATGAAGCATGGGTTGGTAGAATGGGTGAACCAACGATTGAAACTCAAAGTTTACCTGATGCAGAAAGTATCGTTATTTCAAAACAGTATATCGGTGGTAGTTTATTCAAGTCACAAAACGGTTCAATCTGGACTGCAAGTCAATTTGAAGATCTTAAATTTACTTTATATAAAGCGGACTTCTCTAAATCGAGAGATGCGGAGGTTATCTTCTATAATCCAGAATTAAATTATGAGAGTAGTTTGATTCCAACTCTGAAAAATAATGCAATCAGAACTTTACCAAGAAAGATGAAGGTGAAGATTGATACAGGTGCTACAGCATCTGAGATTGCAGTTGGTAAGAGAATAGGTGCTGGTGTTGCCGGTGTTGCTAATACTACACCAAATGGAATTGTTGAAAGACTTGGTGGTGTTGTATCTGCCGAATCACTTGAAGCAGGTGGATCTGGATATGAGGCAAGTCTTTCTGGTCAAACTGTTAGCACATTCAATGTAACTGGTAATGGAACAGGTCTTACTCTTGATGTAAGTTCTGGATCAGATGGAGTTATAACCGGTGCTGCGATAAATGCTAATGGAACTGGTTATTCTGTAGGAGATCTTGTGGGAATCGTCACATCGACTCTTGGTGCTGGACAACAATCTGGATCTGGAGCATTATTCTCAATTGATTCAATTTCCGCAACTGATACTTTATATCTTACAAATGTTCAGGGTCAGACATTCTCAAACAATGCAGCACTTCTTCATCATAATGGAACACAGTTTGTTGCTTTAACAGGAAATATACAAGTTAATGGAACTGTAAATACACCAATTGACTCACTTCATGATGGAAATGTAATTGAGATTACTCAATACAATCATGGTATGCATTCTGGAAACAATAAATTAGAAATTTCTAATGTATTACCAACAACTTCTCCAGTAATCTTAAATGCAGCTGTAGGATTATCTACATCTGTGGCATTACTTGATGATCCTGCAAGCGGAGCAAATGCAACAGTATCATTTGCTGAGTTTGAAGGCAAACCTGCTACAACAGGATTTGTTAAAATTAATAATGAAATTATGAGATATACTTCAATTGATTCAAGTAATGAATCATTATATATTTCTGACAGAGGTGTAAGTGGAACAGCAATTCGTGAACATGCAAAAGGAAGTTTAGTTTACAAATATGAATTTAATGGATTCTCACTGACTGGTATCAATACTGATCATCAATTACCTTCAACAGAATTACTTAGAACTAAAAGTGATATTGACAAGTATTACATTGAAGTTCCAAGAAGTGCTGGAAGAACATCTGGTGATGATATGATGAATTTCTTTGATGATTCATTTGGTGGTGGTAAAGAAATATTTGTCTCACAGAATATACAATTTAATCAAATATATCCTTTAATTAATCATATTACACCCGGACAAACTGCTTTATCTGCTCGTACAAGAACAGTGAGTGGTACAAGTGCTGGTGGTAGTGAGGTATCATTCCTTGATCAAGGATTTGAAGATATTCAGTTAAATTCAATTAATCCTCTTAGCACACCTAGATTGGTTGCATCTCCGATTAATGAAACAGAAAGATTGAATGATCTTCCATTAAATAGATCAAATACGATAGCAATTCGATTGCTATCCGGTGATAAAAATTTATCGCCAATTATTGATACAATGAACAGTTCAATCAGTTATATCAGAAACAGATTGAATAATCCAATTGACGATTATGCATTAGATTCGAGAGTTAAGTTAAACTCTAATGATCCACATGCAGGAGTTTATATCTCTAATCGTGTTGACTTGAAACAACCTGCAACTTCACTACAAGTGTTTATAAGTGCACAAAAATCTGAATCTGCTGATTTTAGAGTTCTATACAAATTATTTAACTCTGAAATTCCAGATGGAGAACAATCATATGACTTGTTCCCCGGATTTGATAATTTACTTGATACAGATGGTGATGGTTTTGGTGATCAGGTCATCAATGCTGCTAAGAATAGTGGTAGACCAGATGCGAAGGTTGGATCAAGTACAGATGGTGAATTTTTAGAATATCAGTTTACTGCTGATAATCTATCAGAATTTACTGGCTTTGTAATTAAAGTGGTGTTTAGTGGCACAAATGAAGCAGAGGCACCAAGATTAAGTGATCTACGAGCAATTGCATTAGCATGATACGAGTAGAAGGACATAAACATCTTTATCGTGATGAAAAAACAGGAGCAATCATAAATTGCGATACTTCTGGATATATGCGATATAAAAAGATGAGAAACAAAAAATTAACTGAGAAATCGGAAATAGATGCTCTCAAATCTGAGATAGATACTCTCAAGGGACTTCTGAACGAACTAATTATAAATAAACTATAGATCATACTATATCATTGCATAAATGTCAGTATATGTTAGCAATCTTGTAATCAACACAGGTGCTACCTTCCAACAAACATTTTCATTAGAAAATATCACATCTAATTCTGCGTTAGATCTTAACGGATTTACTGCAGCGTCTCAGATGAGAAAACATGCTGGAAGCACAGGTATTGCAGCAACCTTTACAGCGTCAATTCAAAACGCAGATAATGGTCAGGTGCAAGTTGGTTTGTCAAGTGTTAGCACTGCTACGTTAAAACCCGGAAGGTATGTTTATGACGTAATCGTTTCCGATAGTGTAGGTGAAGTAACAAGAGTTGTTGAAGGATCTGTTTTAGTAAGACAAGGAGTGACCCGTTAATGGCAAACATTAGAGTCCGTGTTGGACAACAAAATGCAACCAAAGTCGTATCCTCATTAGCAGGAAACGTAAGTGGTACACTTGCAGGTCTTAGTGATACAGAAGTCAATAACCCACAAAATGGAATGGTTTTAGTTTTCAATTCAGCAACACAAAAGTTTGAAGCAACTTTAACATTAACACCCGGATCGACACAAAATTTGGATATCAATGGAGGTAACTTTTAGAAATGGCTAGTATTATACGAGTAAAAAGATCTACGGGTACAACAGCTCCCGGTA
>Ga0160422_10000429_pt1 | contig 25317 bp, 23 predicted proteins | sample Fk160mmetaG_FD_108192 | JGI IMG/M metagenome (GOLD analysis project Ga0160422, IMG submission 108192) | Marine microbial communities from the Central Pacific Ocean - Fk160115 60m metaG | ecosystem: Environmental > Aquatic > Marine > Oceanic > Photic zone | place: The Central Pacific Ocean...
AACCATTGGGATAAGCATTACATCTGGTGGAATAGGGAAAAACGATGCTTCAATAAAAGAGACCAGAGCCAAAAAGTATATTGCTTGCGGGTGACCAGCAAGTGCCATTGTTTTATTGTAGAGAATTTTTATCATTGGTTTCCTAATTTTTAGGTGATCAATCATTTAATGCATTCAACGTCAAGCTCACTTTACCTCTGGACGTTTTTCAATTCTAATATTAGACAACAACTATGCCCAAGTGGCGGAATGGTAGACGCAGGGGATTCAAAATCCCCCGATGGTAACATCGTGAGAGTTCGAGTCTCTCCTTGGGCACCATTATCGCATTAAATACATCGTGTAATAAATTGATTTTACTAGCAAGTTAATTGTTGGAGGATCGTTTAGTGTCACACATTTGACTAAAACTGTCGTGCAAAGTATTTCAACCTACCTTCCAACCAGTTTGACATGCGAATAAAATTTATGTCATTTTGAGTTATATGGAATTGAAGTAATTAGCTTTAAGCCCTTTAAACTGTGTGGGGGCACCATCAATACTCCTACAATGCTATGTAAAGCTAATCTAAGTATCTGACATCACTCAGTTATTCTTAATGCCATGCTTTGTGGCTGACCTGGAGCACTGACCAAAATGCAGACCGAGAACATCCCAGCCCGAGCTACAGTTTATGTTCTAGCTAGGAGGTGTGAGATTATTAGGCTCAAAGGGAGTTTATTAACTGGAGGAAGAAGATGACACCTAAGGAAGTTGTTAAAAAGAGTTATGAAGCATTTGCCGCAGGGGATATGCCTACTTTAGCATCACTTTGTGCTGAAGATATGGCGGTTAAGATGGGTGGTGAAATGCCAATATCTGGTGAGTATACTGGCTTTGAAGCTTGGGCAACTGGCCAACTTGCCAAAATGCAAGCGCTCTGGCCCAACTTCAAACTCGAATTTGTAAATATGTTTGAAGACGATGGAAATGTTTTTACCATCTTAAAGATGACAGCTGACGGTCTTGAAGCTTTGAGTTGCCATCACGCAGTCATAAAAAATGAGAAGTATGCAGAATTTTACATTTTTGATGACACTCAAAAAATGGCCAGCGCAATGAATGTTGTGTAGAAATAATGACCCTCAAAATATTACAGAGGAACCTGATACAACTCGTGATGAAATAGTTGATAAAACTTTAGGTAAATACACCGCTGCGATGGCAAGTATGAAACTTTGATCCAAACTAAACGTTGGTACGACATAAATAGTGCGTGTTAATCATTGTTACTTAACAACTCCCAACTCTTATCTTTACCTGTCGAGGGCTAGCCGTAAAAGCTAAGCCCCATTACCAGGTTTTAAACTTATCAACTGTTGATAGCATTTCAGCACTGGAAAGATTAACTCCAGCTTCAGTTCGTAATTTAATTACTTCTTCATCAGCCATAAAAGCTTCCACAAGACTTGGGTCATCTATTTCGCTCATATCATAAACTCTAGTTTCATCATCATTAGCACATGCAAAATGAACTTTAACCCCATACTTTTCCAATTTTTCTTTTAACTCTTCATCGACCAGATGTAGCCATCTATCAAAACCCTTGGTAATCTCAAACGTACTTACAAATTTCATAATAGTGCCCTCTTAATTTCGTAAAAATACATTCTACCCAAGCCAGTAATCGTTAATTGGTGTCATTACAGTTGTTGAAGAAACGCAAACACACCAAGTAAAACTTTGAGACTCAACTTAGACATAACTAATTGTAGCATATGAGAGTGTTATGCCAAGATAAGTAGTGCGGTGCTCGATTTTAGTGCTGAGGTACCCCTGAGAGACTCTTAGAGAGTCACTGAGTAGGGGTAATTCAAATTACATTTGCCATGTTTTCAATAGCAGGTTAGATTTCCAAAGTAATCGTAGATACAACTAGTGCCCGAATTGTTGCCAGTACCCTGAATATTACCAAAGTAATCTGTTGTCCAACCACCACCAGAATTGCTTCCAGTTCCTTGGATATTACCAAAATAGTCTGTTGTATATCCACCCCCAGATAAATTACCAGTTCCTTGGACATTTCCAAAGTAATCTGTTGTATATCCACCCCCAGAATTCTTACCAGTGCCTTGAATATTTCCAAAATAATCTTTTGTCCAACCACCACCATCAGAGCAAGTTATATTACCAAAATAATCATAACTACAGGTAGTTTGTGCAAAAGCAGAACTGCCTAATATTGACACAGAAAGAACAAATAAAAGATTTTTAACAGCCATCAATTTACCTTCTAGTTTAAAGTTGTGAATATTTTTATATTGTTTTGGTAATAATTTTTTTTTCAAGTAAAGATATAAGAAGTTACATCTATTTTATAATTATTTAAACACTGATTAATAATCTTTTTCGTTCATATCGGCATAGTTATTGCTGAATGGATGGTGATACAATCGCTGCTACAAGTTTAGTAGAATAAATGTAATATTGCAAAATACCACATGTACGCTAAGCTGAATTACATATGTACAGGAACGGATAATGACTCCAACTACGCCTTTCTCCCTTAGGGGAAAAATTGCTGCTATAACAGGTTTTGGAAGTCCAGAAGAAGAATTAACTAATGGTGGAGCCATCGCACGCTTGTTTGCTCGACAAGGGGCTGTTATTGAAGGTCTTGATATTTCTACCGAGGACGCTCGGAATACAGTGAATGCAATCGCTGCAGAAGGAGGCCAAGCATTCTTTACATCCGGCGACGTTACTGTCGAGACGGATATTGACAGCTGGATAAAAGCAGTCCTGCGTCGACATGAACGGATTGATATTTTAATCAATAATGTTGGTCAGTCAGAACGGCTTGCGCCGTTAAATGCTGATACGGAAATTTGGAGGGCCCAGCTGGCGCTGAATCTGGACAGCGCTTTTTACTGCACGCGTGCTGTAATACCGACAATGATTCACGCTGGCAAGGGAGTAATCGTGAATATTTCGTCTGTTGCTGCCATCCGATATCTTGGCAAACCGCAGATCGGTTACAATGCGGCAAAAGCGGCCCTACAGCAACTAACAAAGACATCTGCCGTGCTGCATGCAAAAGATGGCATTCGTATGAATTGTGTCGTGCCTGGCCTAATGAATACTCCTATGGTCAAGCATATGGCAAAAAAATACGGTGATGGAGATTATGATAGCTATGTTGCAAAACGAAATAGACAGGTGCCTGTAGGGTATATGGGTAAGCCGGAAGATGTAGCGCACGCCGCTCTTTACCTAGCATCTGACGAGGCTGCTTATGTAACAGGCACAGAACTTATTGTTGATGGCGGCGTTACAGCTAAGATACCTGAATAAAAGCTTGTAGGATACAAGCTTTGCAATTACAGATTTCAACGAAATCCGTGGAAGCTCAGAGTTTGATAATCGCAAAGATGAAAAACTTATTTTCGTAATGAATAGTTGCAAATAAATTTTAAATTGATCTTTTGGATTAAGTAACTTGAAAAAAGATTATAAATGCATTTACCTAAACGTAAATTTAAAAAGATTTCTTTTTATCTGTAGCTAAACAAATTAATTAGGATAGTTCGATGAGTAAAACTAGAGTAGCAGTAGATGTCGGCGGTACCTTTACTGACATTTGCATCATGGATGAAGAAAATGGGGAAATTAGGATCCAAAAAACCGCCTCAACACCAGATGATCCAATGAAAGCGATCGTTAATGGAATTGAGGCAGCAAAAGTAGAGTTATCTGATGTCGAGATGTTTTCGCATGGTACAACGGTTGCTACAAATGCTTTAATTACTAGAAGTATGCCGAGGACAGCAATGGTTTGTACGGAGGGGTTTCGCGATGTAGTTGAAATCCGTCGGTCAAACAAAGAGGATTTATGGGACACTTACAAAGATGTTGCAAAGCCGTACATACCTCGTCGCGATAGAATAACAGTGAAAGAACGGATCGACTCGGAAGGAAATGTTCTACAGAAACTTGATGAAAAAGATGCCTATAGAGTCGCAAATATTCTTCGTCGGCGGGAAGTAAAAGCAATTGCGGTCTGTTTTATTAACTCATACGTTAATGGTGAAAACGAAATTCGCATGAAGGAAGTACTTAACGAAGTGCTACCGGACGCACATATTTCAATATCTTCTCAAGTAATGCCGGAAATTTTTGAGCATGAGCGATTTTCCACAACAATGGTTAATGCGGCTGTTTCACCGGTAGTCGTTGATTATGTTTCAAGATTAGGAGATCAACTTTCAAAGGATGGTTATAAGCGAGACCTTCTTCTTCTTCATTCTGGCGGAGGGGTTATGACGCCAGCGAGCGTCAAAGATTTTTCTGCAAGGCTAGCGGGATCCGGCATTGCAGCAGGTGCGATAGCGAGCCGCTTCATTGGTAACCTTTGCGGTTACGAAAATTCAATTGGCTTTGATATGGGCGGAACAAGTACTGATGTTTCATTAGCCTATAAAGGCGTTTCCTCTGTTAGTAAGGATTGGTTTATCGAGTTTGGTTATCCAATTAGGTTTCCGAGTATTGAGGTGATGACAATCGGTGCGGGTGGTGGTTCTCTAGCCTGGCGAGATGAAGGTGGAAGCTTACGCAATGGGCCGCAATCAGCGGGAGCATTTCCTGGACCGGCTTGTTACGCTAATGGAAATACGGTTGCCACTAATAGTGATGCCAATGTCGTGCTGGGACGCTTAGGAAGTAGTCTGGCCGGTGGGGAAATTAGACTAGATAAAGAGTTAGCTGAACAAGCTATAAGAAAAACAGTTGGTGAGCCTTTCAATATGGAGCCTCATGAGGCTGCTGAGTCCATTATTAATGTTGCTAATGCAAATATGGCGAATGCAGTGAGGCTATTATCGATAGCTAGAGGGTATGATCCTAGAGACTTTGCGTTGGTCGCATTTGGTGGCGCAGGTGCGCTCCATGGAGTTTCTATAGCGGAAGAGTTATCAATCCCAGTAGTAATTATTCCTCCCAATCCTGGAGTCACTTCAGCGCTCGGATGCTTGTTAGTCGATATCCAACATGATTTTTCAGATAGCTTTATGGCAGATGCTTCAAGTACTTCACCAAAAGATCTAGAGCAAGCATTTCAAAAAATTGAAAAAGAAGCACATGATAGATTATATCATGAAGGTGTTTCCTCCGATAATACAATTTTACAAAGATCGATTGAAATGATGTACCAAGGTCAGTGGCGATCTCTGTCTGTTCCTGCTCCTACAAACATTGAAAGTATGGCGCAACTTGTAGAGAGTTTTCATCGAGAACACGAGCGAGAATATAATTTCAGAAGAGATGATGCTCCAGTCAGTATTTTTAGAGTTGCAGTAAAAGCAACGGGTTTAGTTCAAAAAGCAAATTTACCAAGCTTTGAGGAAACACAGCATTGTCCCAAGGTTCAAAGCACGCGTTCAGTTTGGTTTGAGAAGAAATGCGTTGAAACTGCCATTTACGAACGGTCATCGCTTAATGCTGGGGCTGAATTTAATGGCCCAGCAATACTAGAGCAAGTCGATTCAACTATTGTTGTGCCGCCAAATTCCAGCGCACGCGTGGATAAATATCTCAATATAATTATAAAAGTTAACGGTGGGTTAGACTAATGGCAGATAAAAGAGAAGATTTAGATCCTGTTACATTTGAAGTAATAAAAAATTCTTTTATAACTTCTGTTGATCAAATGGCTGAGCAAATGTTGCGTACTTGCTATTCTTTTGTAATATATAATCGTGATTTTTCGAATGCCCTGCATGATGCTGAAGGTAATTCGATAGCGCAAGGTAATGCTGATATAGCAGTTCACGTCGGAACTTTGCATTATACTTGTAAGGATGTAATTAGGGCGTTTAAGGGTAAGATATATCCCGGCGATGTTTACGCAATTAATGATCCATATGCGGGTGGAACTCATTTTAGTGATGTAAGACTGATACGTCCAATATTTGATGATAAAAAACTAATTGGATTTTCCCAATCTAACGGTCATTGGTCTGATTTGGGAGGTTCGGTACCAGGTTCTTTCAATGTAACAGCTCATGAAATGTTTGGAGAAGCGGTTAGAATAACTCCAGTGCGTATCTTTAGTAAGGGTGAGTTTTGTGAAGATGTTGCTGGAATGATTGCTGCAAATACTAGAGACCCTGCTTCAATTATAGGAGATATCCATTCCCAGGCTCAGGCAACCCAAGTTGCAGAGCGAGAGCTTCTGCGACTTGTTGCAAAATATGGAAGAGCGCAAGTGCTCAAGGGAATGGAAGAAGTTCAGAATTATGTAGAAAGGGCAGTAAGGCAAAGAATTTCTGATCTACCTGATGGTTCGTGGGAAGCGGTTGATTACATTGATCGTGATCCTGGCGGGGGGGAAGGTATGATCCCAATTAAAGTTAAAATGACAATTTCAGGTGATGAGATAACTTATGACTTTACAGGAAGCCACCCTACAATTTCTTCAATATATAATTCTGCTGAGGGAGCGACTTTTTCGGCTGTAGTGGCTGGTATGAAAACATTTTTTCCTGATCTACCGTTAAATAGTGGTTTCTATAGAATGATTAAAGTATTAGCCCCAGAGGGTAGTGTTGTAAGCGCCAGATGGCCAACAGCAGTGACGGGTTTTTTAATGCCATTTGAAAAAATAATGAATTCGATTTTCGAGATGTGGTCACAGATAATACCCGAGCGCGCCATTGGCTGCGCTTTCAATCTTGAATATCTGTTGGCTGGAGGTAATGATCTACGGAAACCAGATAGGCCAATTTACATGTTTTATGAATGGCTGCCTGGTGGTTGGGGTGGCAGAAATGGAAAAGACGGCAGCGATGTAACGACAGCCTGTTTTGGAACTGGATTGATGTCGCAACCATCAGAGGGAAATGAACGGGTAAATCCAACAAGAGCGGATGAATTTCAAATTTTAAAAGATAGCCCTGGTCCTGGCAAATGGAGGGGAGGCGCTGGAGTTATAAAAGCGTCAACTCTTTTAGAAGCAGATAATACGGTAATTTCATATATATGTGATCGAGAGCGGGCGGTTGTTTGGGGTATTGAAGGTGGGCTTCCTTCGATGCCTCACGGGTTAACCGTCGAACATGTTAAAACAAATGAAACGAAATGGCTTGGGTCAGTTTTTTCTAACTATAAGATTGATAGTGGAGATAAATTTACAAGGCCAACGGCTGGTGGTGGGGGTTACGGAGACCCACTTCAGAGGGCGCCCGAACAGGTTTTAGAGGATGTTATTGACGATTACGTCTCAATCGAGCGTGCTGAAAAAGATTATGGGGTAGTTATACGTTCGGTAGATCCTGAAATTTTAAAATTTGAAATAGATCATGATGCAACTAAGAAAGCTCGCGCATTCATTAGGGATAATAGAAAAAAGTGGGCTAAAACAGATCCCAAGGTCGTTTCAGAAATGTTTATTAAGGGAGAGATTAATCCGATGGATGCGGTTCGACGCTACGCAGTGATTTTAGATTGGGGAACGGGTGAGCTAATGGCAAATTCTACAGTTCAATTTCGTGAAAGTTTTGAGCGAAGATCGGTAGCGTATTGGACATAGTTTCGTAGCTTAGTAGATCATTTAATTATTACAAAATTCAATGACTTCAGTGTTTTAATTAACTCTTTATGTTCGTGAACTCATTCAGTATAGATTCTAAACTGAGAGCGTCGCCAAATTGTGCATCAATATCGAACAAGTTCCACACAATTTCGCCGGGAACTCTGTCGCATCTGGCTTCCTTGACAGCAATTGGCCGAAAACCTTTAGCAACTCCATCACAAATTGTTTGTCTAACAAACGCACAAGCGGTGAACCCTGTTACAACAATTTTAACGACATTATTAGCTCTGAGGATGCCAGCAAGTTCTGTTCCATGAAAAGCCGAGGCCCTTTTCTTTAAAAGTGTATTTTTGCCCACAACCAATGCGCTTTTAGAATCCACGTATAGAATAAAGATTAGCTTCCTCGTCAAATGCTGATTGTAGCATTTTATCAAGCTATTTTATGTTTAAACCATCCATTAAAAGTTAATTTCCATTAAATTACTATGGTAGCATTTCGCGATAATTTATGGCTCAAAAAACGATAACCGTCGTGTTCGTCTAATAGGTATTATTGTTTTTTAGTTTGGGATTAAAAGGCTTTTGTGTACAAAATCTATTTTGTGCGCTCATTATAGCTTAATATAAAGTCTTTTTTGAAACATATTATAAAATTTATGTTATGTTAAATTTTTCTTTTGACTTTTGTGTACATTGTGCAAAACTAAATGAAAGCTATTTGCGCCGTGATCAACGAGGGGGAAAAGTTGTTAAAGGTTTAAGGTTAAACGAGAAGTTTTAACAACGTTATGGCTGTCAGCGATGAAAGCTTTTCTGTTGAGCCTAATTCCTATGTTAGTTTGCTTGTTGCTTCGAGTTGATTAATAAACCTTATTCTTTATTCATACCCAACTTCGTTTAAGTATTGTAAAATAAAAGGAGAATAGAATGGCCGATAAAACTTTATTTGATGAAAGTAAAATAGGCAGTCTTACTCTGCGAAATAGGGTGGTTATGGCACCACTGACGCGTCAATGTGCTGACGATGACGGGACTCCAAACGATGAAATGGTTGCTTATTATTCTCGTAGAGCAAGAGGTGGGGTAGGCTTAATAATTACCGAAGGAACATTTCCAGCAGATAACTTGGGTGGAATTGGTTATTTGAACCAGCCTGGAATTGCTAACGAAAAGCATCAAGAAGCCTGGAGAAAAATAGTTGATGCATGTCACAAACAAGGAGCTAAAATTATTTTACAGCTTATGCATGCTGGTCGTGTCGCTGACCCAAGAACCTTGTTAGGAAATGAGAGCCCTGTCTCAGCTTCAAATACGCAAAGTGATGGTTGGGTGCTCTATACTGATACTGATGACGAGTTTCACGATAGAGGCCTAGAAGGAGAATGGCCCCAGATTAATTTCCCCGCTGCCCGGTCGCTCGAAGAGAATGAGTTAAAAATTATTGCACATGACTTTGCCGCTGCAGCAAAACGTGCTATGAATTGCGGTTTTGATGGAGTTGAAATTCATGGTGCAAACGGTTACCTTCTATATCAATTTACGGATCCAAAACAAAATCTTAGAACTGACGATTATGGCGGGTCGGCTGCAAAAAATTTGAAATTTCCAAATATGGTTGTTGATGCAGTACGTGCTGAAATTGGTAATGATAAGATAATTTCTTATCGAATTTCTCAGGACGGTGTTGATGACTTTACCGGTTTCTGGGAGCAAGGCCAGATCTATGTAGATGCACTTGGGATAGAGTTAGCCAAAATGAATGTTGACGCAATCCATTGGTCAAGTTTCGATTGGAAAGATAATCGGTTTGATGCAAATTGCCCTCCAATACCGGTTTCGTTAAAAAAGCAGACAAAAAAAACTTTGATAACCAATGGCAATATATATGATGGTGAGACGGCTGATGAAGTTTTCAGTTCCGATGCTGGTGATTTTGTGGCTATTGGTAGACCTATCTTTGCTCATCCGGATTGGGTTCATATTGTTGCATCTGGACTGCCTTATAACTGGATGGAGTTCGACAGAAAATATGTTATCAGTCCACCGTATGATTACTCTTATGCATATCCAAAATCTCTCCCAAAAAGAGACTGGTCGCCTTCTGCAAAATTAAAACGCAACGAGTGATTGTAAAAAATGAGTATGAACTTAGCTTCTTCAACAGTACTAATAGATAATGATACTTGTAAATTAACTCTCTGGGATTTTGCTCCTGGTCAAGAAACGGGTTGGCATACTCACACTATGGATTACGTCGTGATGCCAAATATTAGTGGGACTTTGAAGTTGGTTAATAAGGATGGTACTGAAATGGAAGTACAAGTTTCACCAGACAAGCCATATTTTAAAACATCCGGCGTAAATCACAATGTTATTAGTGTAAATGATTTTAATTTTTCATTTCTAGAAATGGAATTTAAGTAATCAAAATGTTAGGGATATTTAAAAAATAGTCATAACTTATGAGTATGCTTTCAAAAACTGGCAAAGGCATTACTAGTCCCTACATTAAAAACTCTGGACGAAAACTGTCTGTGCTTGGTACTAGTGTTACCCAAAACCCAGTACTTAAAAGCTATGCAGAAAAAGACCTTGGTTTGAAACTAGAGTTAGTAACGTTGGGTGGATATACAGCTCAACAGAGGGCAGCTTTATCGCCACAAAGTTATGATGTTTATGATCAATGGTTCCATGACATTGACTTGAGTTGGCCGACCGGTTCCTTACAACCAATAAGTGTCAGTAAAATAAATTGCTTTGACAATATAGATTTATCCGCACTGAATTCATTTTTAACTTTACAAGACCAGAACTGGTTTCCAACTGCACCAATTGACCGTTTGTTTGTAAATCATGATTTATCATTATCTCGGCAATTATCTGGCAAAATTAGTATGTTACCAACGATTTTTAATGCTGACACCATGGCCATCGTGAATCCAAAAGATGAAAGTTCATTAAAATATGACTCCAGCTGGATAGATTTGTTGAGTGATGTATGGACCGGAAACGTCGTTATACAAAAGGACTGGGCAATTAGTGTTGCGGAATTATTAATCGCCTTGATAGAAAAAAAACACTTAGAAATAGAAAATTTTAAAGATCTAAATATTTTGGAAATTGATAACTTTATTTCTATTTTAAACAAATATATCAGAAGCGGTCAGTTCATGGAGTATTGGGAGCTGGAAGAAGACCTTGAGCAAATCGTCTCAAGAAACAAAACAATTTTGTGTTCGATTTGGTGGTCTGGCGCGATGAAATTGAAATCACTCGGGCACGATGTAAGAATGCTTACACCAAAGGAAGGTTATCGAGGTTGGTTTGGTGGCTTGGCATTGTCTAAGGCAATCTCAGGTTGGGCTTTAGATGCAGCGTATGATTACTTGAACTGGTGGTTAACGGGTCCAGCCGGCGCCTACATTTGTCGACAGGGCGGATATTTTACAAATTTGACAGCCGTTCAGACATTTACACAAGAACATGAATTTGAATTTTGGATTGAGGGCAAGTCAGCACGTTATGACATATTCGATAATGAAGGAAACCTTCTTTATAAAGCTAATCAAAAAAGAGAAGGTGGTAGTTTATTCGATAGAATGAATAAAATTGCCATTTGGAATACTGTTATGCCTGAACATAATTACCTAGTTAGAAAATGGGAAACTCTACCCTGGAATTACAGGTAAAAATCAAAAATTGTTCAACGGCGAGTTAACCAGTTAGGTATTTTGGGAGCAGGAAATATAGATAATGCTTTAAGCCTTTGCGATGTTCTTTTTGCTGCTAGTAAAATATGTGTCTCTAACGCCATCATAGCTGCGTCTATTGACCCTCGAGCAAGGTATTCATAAATGATCAGATGCTCTGAAATTGCTGCAGAGAATGGTCTTGTCTTCATGGGCTGTGAAAATATATTGTTTACTACCAAGGCAAGTTGGGTTTGGCTAATTAAGCGAGTTAGGTAAGTATTTCGTGATTTATTTAAAAGGTGAACATGAAGGTCCATCTCAATTTGTTGAATTTGAGTATCGCTTAAATTGTTTAAATTATTTTGCGCCGCATAGCATCGATTTGTAATTTTTGTAAGCTCTGAGTTTGATAAAATTTGCGCAGCATCACCTAGTGCCATTGGTTCTAATTTTGATCTAATCATAAAAAGATCATTTAACCTCTTTGAGGTAAGTGGACCTACGGTCCAGTGAGACCTCGCATCTTTTGAAATAAGCCCTCTTTCAGCTAACTGAGATAATGTTTGCCTAATAATAGTCCGGCTTACATTGTAGGCATCGGCCGCTTTCTGTTCATTTATCCAAAATTCTCCAAATGGAAGCATATTAGAAATTTGTATTTCCATATCCTTATTTATTCTTACTGATCTTTTTATTTCTGTATCTAATGATTTTCTAAAAAATGTCTTAAGCTCTTGCTCGTCTAAAACAGTTCTTTTGGATTTTGATTTAATTTCATTTTTATCTTGATGAAGGACGTATGACGCCTTTTTTTCTACCCGCGTAGCATAACCAGAGATTTCAAGCATTTGCAGTGCTTGATATATTGGCGTTTTGCTGGTCTGAAAGATATTTTCGAGAGACCTTAGGTTAATGACAGCTCCATTCAAAGATGGGTTGTGCTGCATAGCATTTGTGATCTCATCATATATTTGCTTATAGCGAGGCCGATTGCTGGAAACTTTGTGTACAAAATCCATTGTATACTCTTATTATCGCTCAATAATTGAATATATCATATTTATTATAGTAATAATATCCACAGATAAATTTTTCTTTTGACTTTTGTGTACATTATGCAAAAGTGATAAGATATAGTTTATACTGTAAACTGCCGGGGGAAAAGTTGTTAGAGGTTAAAGGCTTATCAAAGAGTTTTAATGACGTTAACGCTGTCAGTGATATTAGCTTTTCTGTCGACTCTAATTCATATGTAAGTCTTCTTGGTGCATCCGGTTGTGGAAAATCGGTCCTGTTACGGCTTGTTGCTGGTCTCTTGGCGCCAGATGAAGGTGCTGTGTATTTAAATGGAATTGATATCACGCTTCAACCGTGCAATGAGCGGCAGATCGGTTTTGTTCAGCAAAAATATGCTTTATTTCCCCATTTAAATGTTTATGACAATATAGCTTTTGGCTTACGTCACAGAACAGTAGATCCAATAACAGATGAAGCAATTGTAAAAAAGGAAGTCTTTGAAATCATTGAGTTGGTCGGTCTTCAGGGGCAAGAATATAAAATGACTGGCCAGATTTCAGGCGGTCAAAAACAGCGAGTTTCACTATCTCGAACTTTAGTAACCAAGCCCAGTATATGTCTATTGGACGAGCCATTAGGTGCGCTTGACGCAAACCTTAGAGAGAGAATGACTATCGAATTGCAGAACATAAGAGCTGAACTTGGTATATCATTCATGCACGTGACCGGAAATGAATTTGAAGCACTGGCAATGGGTCAAAAAATGCTTGTTATGGAGGAGGGTCGTATTGTCAGACAGGGAAAGCCACAGGAGTTATATAACCTTCCATTAGATTTAGCGACTGCAAAGAGTATGCATAGTTTTAATATTTTTTCCGGCGCTTTAATGAAGGATGTTATAAATAAAGCAAAATCTCAGAAACACAGCTCTCCTCATAGTGGGAAGGCGTCTTACTGTGCACTTCGCATGGACAAGATTGATATTCAAGAGGGTACGAATTCGGGCTCAGGAATACCAGTTGAGTTTGTAGCAAATGAATTTTTAGGTAATAAAACGATTTATTTTTTTAAAACTAATTGCGGTCATATTTGTGAGGTCGAAGAGCACATGAGTTTAACCGCTCCGAGAAATTTGAGCCCAAATAAAGAATATCAGTTAAACTTTTCCGCGCAACAAATTCTTTTATATGATGAAAATCATTTATTAATAAAATAATTACAGGAATTTAAACTTGAATAATAATGCCAATACGAGAACCTTATTACTGCTGTCTCCAGGTATAATTTGGATGACACTTTTTCTTATGGCGCCCTTGATTATGATGGTCTACGTAAGTTTTTGGACCCAAACTACTTTCACAATTAAGCCTGATTTAACACTTCAATCTTGGATTAATTTTTTTAATTCTGATACATATTTTGGGGCTTTGTTACGAACAATAAGGATTTGGTTGACGGTACTATTCATTACATTTGTTATTGGTTACCCTGTAGCACTATTTATAGGTCAATTTATAAAAAACAAAACATTGCAAACAGCACTTTTGGTTACGTGCGTAATACCGTTTTGGACCTCGTTCCTAATTCGAGTTTTAGCATGGCGTCCCATGCTTGGTAAGGAGGGTGCCATAAATATCCTTCTACAGAAGATTGGCTTAATTAATGCTCCGATTGAAGTTCTTCTTTTTACTGAGTTGTCTGTAATTATCGGAATGGTACAAATTTATGTCGTATTTATGGTGGGTCCGATAGCATTTATGATAGGTAGAATCGACGAGAGCTTGATTGAGTCAGCTCGAGATCTTGGCGCATCTGCTTGGTTTATTTTCAGGAAAATAATATTGCCATTAAGTATGCCTGGCGTAATTGTCGGAGCAATTTTTGTAACGGTTATGGTTTTGGGAGAGTTTGCAACCGCCTCAGCGCTTTCTGGGCGAAAAGTAAATTTATTGGGGAATATTATCATAACGCAAGTTGGATCTTTAAAATGGGCATTCGCAGCAGTAGTTGGGGTGGTCTTGACTATGGTGATGGCGGTTTTCGTGGCAATAATGCTTAAAATAGTTAACTTGCGCAGTCAGTTGTAGGGGAAAAGCTTTGAACCAAGTCTTACCACTGAAATTGTTTTTAGCAGGCTTTACAGTACTTTTTGTCCTGTTTTTATACGGCCCTTTTATAGTAATGGGCATACTTAGTTTTCAGCAGGGCCCTGAAGGTGGGCCACAATTTCCTATAATTGATTGGTCAACTTACTGGTATAGACATGTTTTTGGAATAACACCTCCTTCCCGTATTGCTCCTTTACCAATAGGAGAGGCGCTTGTTAGGTCTTTAAGCTTAGCTTTTGCCACCATGATAACTTCTACAGTTCTCGGCGTTTTGACTGCTCAGGCATTTCGAAGAAGGTTTAGAGGATCAGGTTTCATTTTCTATTCTGTAATTTTGGGTATGATAGTTCCTGGTGTGCTGCTTGGACTAGGCATGGCTTTGTTGGCAGATCAAGTTGGCATAGATCGTAATTGGTGGTCCACAGCCTTCTTTCTTCATGTGGTTTACACTTATCCTTTCGCATTTTTAGTTATGTTGGCAATATTCAACCGTTTTGATGATGCGATCGAGGATGCTTCCCTGAGTCTCGGGGTTAGTCCTGCGAGAACATTCCGCAAGGTTACTTTTCCAGTAATCTTTCCAGGAGTGCTTTCAGCCATGCTTTTCGCATTTACATTAAGCTACGATGAATTTCCTCGAACATTATTTACCGGTGGTTCGGATGTTACGATGCCACTAGCAATCTACGGTACATTCGCAGTTGAAATTCACCCTAATTTATTTGCGTTTGGGGTTTTATCAACATTATTTTCGTTCTCTTTGCTGGCAATATATGGAATACTGTTAACTATTTCCGTTCGTCGTCAAAGGGACAGGATCTCCGGCTTGCAGGAAGATATTTCATGAATACAATAAATAAACAAAATGTATCAGTTACAGTGGTTTTTCTGGCCTCAAATCATGCAAGGAATTCTACTGGTAAAACACGGGAACCCAATTCGGGTGATGTAAAGTTCTAGGAGAACAGTTATGAAAACAGTATTAATCACTGGTGCGGGAATTGGAATTGGACGTTCGACTGCCATAGCGTTTTCAAAAAAAGGATATAATGTAATAGTAACAGATATTCTAAAAGATGAGGGTGAGGCAGTTGTATCGGAAATAAACGAGGATGGTGGTGCGGCAAAATTCTATTACCTGGATGTGACATCTACAGAAAACGCAAACAATGTCATTGCAAGTGTTGAAAAGGAATTCGGTGCAATTCACACTATAGTATGTAATGCCGGTATTGCACATAAAGTTCCTTTAGATCAGTTAACAGATGAAAAATGGGATTATCTGTTTGATATTGATTTAAAAGGAATGTTTAAAGTTATTCGTCCCGCGCTGGGTTCAATGAAGTCGGCGAACACTGGATCAATAATATGTTTATCATCTTGTATGGGTGTTATGTATGGTTGGGACGAACATGTTCACTATTCATCAGCAAAAGCAGGTGTTGTTGGCCTAGTCCGTGGTCTTGCTAATGAGTTGGCAAGAGACGGGATAAAAGTAAATGGCGTTGCGCCAGGCTACATCAGAACGGCACAGCTTTTATCTGAAGAGCATTCACTTGGAAAAGAAGGTGCTGATAAAGCAGGTTCTTTTATCCCTATGGGTCGTATTGGGGAGCCAGACGACATTGCAGATGTTATTGTTTTTCTTGCGTCGCATGAAGCAAGGTATCTAACGGGCCAAGTGATAAGTGTGGACGGCGGACTGGGAGTTGGTCGTTACTAAATAATTATGACTATTTTATTGAACCAAGGAGGAAATAATAAAATGATGAATAAATTTAATAGACGCCATTTTATGGCTGGAACGGGGGCGTTGATGGGATCATCTATGCTTTCTGCTCCAAATCTATCTTTTGCTGGTGGGCATTTAGCCGCTCAAGAACTTAGGACGGTAGGCCTTTCTGTTACTGTTCAAGAGAGAATTTTGAATGACTTTAAAGCAAGCTCTGGGATTGGTGGTGTAAGTGGTAAGGCTGATATTTATCCAAATACCCAAACTGAGCTTTTGTCAGGCTCAAAAGCCTATGATTGTTGGGAAACAATTGGCGAGCGATTACCAGCTATGACAATGACTAATACAATTGAACCTATTCCAACATCAAAACTATCAAATTGGAATAGTATAAGAGATACGTTCACCAAAGCTGACCCAAGAATGGAGGACAGAGCACAGATTTCTGGTCAGATCTGGGCAGATTCTGGTCAAACATCTCTTTGGATGGTTCCAACTGTATACAACTTTGACTCTGTAGGATATCGACCAGATCTAGTTGACGCAGAAGAAGCCAACACTTGGACCTCTCTGTTTGATGACAAATTTAAAGGCAAAACAGGTCTAAATGTGGATCCATTGATTGCCTTTGGTCAGGCCATTCTTGCCATGAATTCTCTGGGCTTATTGAATGTTTCAAATCCAGGTAATCCAAATAAGCAAGAGATTGATGAAGCTTCAAAATTTTTGATTTCAAAGAAAAAAGGCGGTCAGTTTAGAGCTCTTTGGGGTGATTTTGGTGAACTTGTTAATCTGTTAGCATCTGGTGAAATGATACTTGCCGATGCTTGGCAACCAGCCGTTATGGCTGTTAAGGCTCAGGGAATACCGTGTTCATATGCAATTCCAAAAGAAGGATATCGCGGGTGGTCTATCGGGATTTCCATGATTTCTGGGACCCCGAATGCTGATGCGGTTATGGCATATGCAGATTATTGGCTATCTGGACCGCCAGCAATAACCGTCTCTGAACAGGGTTATTATTCACCTACTACGACAATTCAAAATGTTATGCCAAAAGAAAAATATGATTTTTGGTATGAGGGTAAGCCTTGGGTGGGTGCCCCTGACAGAGGAATTCAAGAGGGCGACCTTAGAGATGGCGGTTCACTCGCCGAACGGGCTGCACATGTCACTTATTGGCATCAGTGGCCAGATGAGTATGATCACTTGATGATGAAGTGGGATGAATTCTTAAGTGCATAAATATTCTTTGAGCCCAAGGTTTTATCTTGGGCTCAATTTTAAGGAGCTTATACGGCTTAAGGAACTTGTATGGAGAATTTAGACCTAGAGCTTAAACAAATTACGAAGATTTATCCTGGTGGTACCTTAGCGGTAGAAGCTTTTGATCTGCAGGTTAGTCGCGGAGAATTTTTATCGTTTGTTGGGCCATCTGGCTGTGGAAAAACTACTACTTTAAGGATGATCGCCGGTCTTGAAGAAATTACATCAGGACAGCTGTTGATTCGAGGCATCGACAATACTCGTATAAAAGCTGAAAGTCGTCCCACCGCCACTATTTTCCAAAATTATGCGTTATATCCCCATATGACTGTGCGGGAAAATATTCAATTCGGCTTAATGGTTAGAAAGTTAGCTTCCAGTGAGGTAACACGCCGGACGAATGAAGTAATTGAGCTTCTTGACCTAGGCGATGTTTCAAACGCTAAAGAAAATTCATTATCAGGTGGACAAAAGCAACGGGTTGCCTTGGCAAGAGGCTTGGTTACTGAGCCTGAGATATTGCTATTAGACGAACCATTGGGTGCGCTGGATGCGAATCTTCGAAGGGCTATTCAGGATGAACTTAAATTATTACAACGCAAGCTTGGTATCACATTCGTTTTTGTCACCCACGCACAATCTGAGGCTTTAGGAATGGGGGATCGGATAGTAGTAATGAATTCTGGACGTGTCGAGCAAATAGGCAGTTCACAAGACATATATTTTAATCCCGCATCACCTTTTGTAGCAAAATTTATTGGGAAAAATTTAATTTTTGAGGGCAAATCAACAGATTCATCGAAAGAGAAAGCCACTATAGTAGGCCCTCTAGGAGTATTTGAAGGAAAAAGCTCTTGTAAGCTCGCAGATGGCGCTTCATGTATAGCAGTAGTCCCCTCCGAATATGTGAAGTTTAGTAAAAAAGTAACAGGGAAAAAGAATTACATAAAGGGTCATGTAGACCAGATAAGCTTTGTTCAAAATCTGGTTATACTTTATTTGCGTACTGCAAATGGAATGATCCAGAAACTAGAAACTCATATCGATAAAGTTAAAGGCAATAATTTGGATTTAGGTTCAGAAATTACAATTACCTGGAAAAGTGAAAATTCTTCTATACTTCGGTCCTAACAATTAAAAAGGAGATGCGAAAATTAATAATATTTTCTCAATGAACGCTCTCCAGTTGAGTGTAGGATTTAGAGAAGGTTCGATATCACCGATAGAAGTTACCGAGCTTTTTTTGGAACGAGCGTTTGAACAGTCCAGTCCGGTATACATAAAAATTACAGATGAACGAGCACTCTGCGAAGCTCATGCCTCTACTAAGAGATGGCAAGCCAAATCACCAGTATCATGTCTAGATGGGGTTCCAATAGCCTGGAAAGATTTAATTGATATGGAAGGAGAGGTAAGTAGAGCAGCATCTATTCTTTTCAAAGATGCTGAACCTGCCTCTGAGGATGCTCCTTTAGTACAGAAGGCAAGCTCCGCTGGAATGGTTTCCCTCGGGCGATTGAATATGACAGAGCTTGCTTATTCGGGCGTTGGTTATAATCCCCATTATGGCACTCCTAAAAATAGTTGTTCTGCGGAGGTTCATTACGTTCCTGGAGGTTCGTCGTCTGGAAGCGGAGTTGCGGTTGGAAGTAATTTTGTTCCTATTGCTATTGGTAGTGATACAGGCGGTTCGGTTAGAGTCCCGGCAGCATTGAATGGTGTAGTTGGATATAAAAGTTCTGAAGGGCGATATGAAACCAAAGGAGTTATTCCTTTATCGCAAACATTTGATACTATTGGGCCGCTTGGCAAGTGTGTATCGGATTGTATCGAAATTGATAAAATTTTTAGACCGAATAATTACCTTGGTAATTTTAATGATATAAAAGATCCAATGTTCTATTACCCAAAATCTATTGTTTTGGATAACTTAGATAAGGCGGTAGAGACGGCTTTTTTTGCGGCATTAGATAATTTAGTTGATGCAGGTTATTCAATTCAAGCTTTGGATTTGGAATGCTTTAAAGACGCCTTTGCACTTATAGAAAGATCTGGAACAATTGTCGCAAGAGATGCATGGGAAGAGTATCAAGAAAAATTAACTGATGAGGTTAGAGAAATAATGGATGAGCGTGTTTTAGATCGGATCCTAAAGGGATCACAGATGACCTCATCAGATTTGGTTGAATTACATTGGTTACGTCGGAAGGGTATTACTGAGATCATTCAAAAGGTTGGCTCTGGTTTTCTTCTGATGCCAACTGTTCCTATCTTGGCTCCTGAATTAAAACCTCTTATTGATAACAAAGCATTATTCCATGAAATTAATTTAAAGCTTCTACGAAATACCACTTTAGGGAATATATTTAATCTACCTGGCGTAAGCCTTCCGATTCCCCGGGTTGATAAAAATATAGTAAATCGGTCGGTCGGATTGCTGGTTTCAACCTATGGGGGAAGAGATGATGAGCTACTTAATATAGCTAAGCTAATAGAACGTTTTTTTACAAAAGGAGAAAGTCTATGATACGGGTTGGAGTTGATGTAGGTGGGACATTCACTGATATTATTCTTGAGAACCAGGGGGCTAAAGAAAACGGAGTTACCGTCACGAAGGTTCCTAGCACCCCACATGATCAATCAGAAGGTGTTGTAAAGGGAATTCTACAAGTCTGTGATCAGGCTGAAGTTTCGCCATCAGAAATCGATTTACTTTACCATGGTACAACCGTCGCCACGAATATGGTCATTGAGAGAAATGGGGCAGAGGTTGGCATGCTAACCACGCGCGGATTTCGGGATATTTTGCATATGGCGAGGCATAAAAGGCCTCATAATTTTAGTTTGCAATATGAAGTGCCATGGCAATCAAAGCCATTGGTTAAAAGAAGAAACCGCATTCCGATAACCGAACGATTAATGCCTCCTACAGGAGAGATAGAAGTTGCTATCGATGAAAATGAAGTCCTAGATGCCGCTAAATTACTTAAAAAAAGAGGAATAAATTCAGTAATCGTCGCGTTTTTGTTTTCATTTTTGAATAATGAACACGAATTAAAAGCAAAAAAACTAATTAAATCGGTTCATCCGGAAGCGTATGTATACGCTTCATCCGAAGTAGTTAACGTCATTCGCGAATATGAACGATTTAGCTCGACAGCAATGAACGCTTATATTGGTCCGAAAACAGCAAGTTACTTGGATAGTCTTAAATCGCGGCTGAAGTCAAATGGAATTGGTTGCCAAGTTCGAATTATGCAATCAAACGGCGGTATTTCAACTGTAGAAAATTCCTCGGACCGACCCATAGGACTTTTGCTATCCGGGCCTGCTGGTGGTGTAATTGGTGCGAAAGCTACTGGTGAGCAAAATGATATTTCTAATATCATTACAATAGATATCGGAGGCACCTCTGCAGATATTTCTGTGATACAAGATGGTGAGCTAAGGATTAAAAATCCTAGAGACACTGAAGTCGCGCAACTTCCTGTTCTCGTTCCTATGTTAGATATAGATGCAATTGGTGCTGGTGGAGGATCTATTGCATACATCGATGATGGTGGGGCATTTAGAGTTGGACCTAAATCAGCTGGTGCGGTCCCGGGTCCGGCTTGCTACGGTAACGGGGGAGAAAGTCCAACCGTAACAGATGCACAAGTTGTTTTGGGACGTCTAGATCAAGAGCAATTTCTTGGAGGTGACATTGTCATTAATCCTACACTGGCGGAAAAAGCAATAAAAGCGCACATAGCTGATCCACTTGGATTATCCATATCAGATGCCGCGTTAGGTATTTTAAAAATTATAAATAATAATATGGCTTTAGCCATAAATTCTAACTCAGTTGCTAAAGGAATAGACCCGCGGGGTTTTACATTGATGGGTTTTGGTGGTGCTGGGCCGCTTCATTCTGTCGCTCTAGCAGAGATGATTTCAGCAAGAAATGTTATATCACCGGCACAGCCAGGAATAACTGCTGCACTAGGATTACTTGTTACTGATCTTAAATATGAATATACTAGATCAGTTTTAATTCCTCTAAATGAAGCTTCAGAGGCGCAGCTTAATGGTGTAAATAAAATCGTTGCAGAGCTCAAAAAGGAAGCTGATATGCAGCTAGATCAAGATAAAGTTTCAGAAAGTCAGCGAAAATATGATTATATAATGGAATGTCGTTATCTTGGGCAAGGCTTTGAACTACGAGCAAAAATGCCTAGCGAGCCACTAACAAAAGATAACGTAAATGTTGTTATTGATAATTTTTACGATGTCCACAAGCAGCAATACGGACATGCATTTAAAGATCAAATTACAGAAGCTATAACGATCCGGGTTGTTGCTTCAGTAGATACAGAAAAATTAGAATTTACAAAACTTAAAGCTGGTGGAAATGAGAATCCAGATTATGCACAATTGTATTCAAGGAATACGATCTTTGACGATGGTCAAAGTGTATCTACCCCAAGATATAGCAGAGAAAAGTTAATGGGAGGTGATTATTTACTTGGGCCTGCGGTGGTTACACAACATAACTCAACAACGATTATCCCGCCAGGATATAAAGCGACCATGCTAGATGCTGGTGATATATTAATTGAAAAATTAAACTAAGTGATAGAGGTTAAATATGCAAAAAGAAATAGATCCAATTACTTTACAAGTTATCGGCGGTGCTTTGCACTCAATAGCGGAGCAAATGGGAAATGTTCTCTATCGAATGAGCTATTCCTCAATTATAAGGGAAAGCCAAGATTTAGGTGCAGGATTGTTTGATAAAGATTTTAACACATTATGCGAATCGGACTCTACTCCGATGCATATTGGTTCGTTGCCGGGTTATCTTCGGGGAATTGCTGAGTCGATATCTTTAGAAGATTGGAAGCCGGGGGATTGTGTTGTACACAATCATCCATACAAAGGAGCTTCACATTCACCGGATATTGCTGTTGTGATGCCTGTATTCCATAACGATGAACTCGTTGGTTTTTCAGCAAATACGGCTCACCATGTAGATATTGGCGCAGCCACGCCGGGCTTGATAATTGATGTACCTGATATGTGGGCCGAGGGAATGCTCATGGATGCTGTAAAATTATATGAAGGGGGCACACGCGTGGAATCTTTGTGGAAATATATCCGCGATAATACTAGAGTGCCGGGCCTGGTAATGGGAGATTTAGAGGCGCAAATAGCATCTGCAGAACTAGGGGTCAAAAGGTTTGAAGAACTTCTCGCAAAATATGGAAAGGACGATGTTATTGCATCTTGTAATCAATTAATGGATTACACGGAAAGATTAATGAGGCGAGAAATAGCTAAAATACCCGATGGTGAATATTTTGCCGAAGGCTTTCTTGATGATGATGGTCGAAATCGCGAAAAGACACTTCCTATTAAGGTATGTGTAAAAGTAAAGGGTGATGATATAGAAATTGATCTGACTGGGTCTTCAGATCAAGTCCCAACAGCATTTAATGTTCCGTTCGATGGAAGTACTATGGTTGCAGCTTTTTTTGTGTGTAGGGCAATGCTGCTAGATACTTATACACTGGAAGAGTATGTACCTCAGAATGAGGGTTCATTTAGACCAATAAAAGTAACTGCACCAAAAGGATCTATATATAATCCTATAGCTCCAGCGGCTGCAGAAGCCAGATTTTGTCAAATTCAAAGAATGGCCGATTTGGTGATAAAAGCGTTGAGCCCAGTGATTCCGGAAAAATCAACTGCTGGCAACGCAGCAACATTATCTTTTGCGGCATATTCAGGAGTTAGGCCAAGTGGCGATTATTGGGTTTTTCTAGAAGTTAATGAAGCTGCTACAGGAGGTAGACCCGCATCTGATGGAGTAGATACAGTTGAGGAATTAATGAGGAATACTAGAAATAACCCGTTAGAAGATCTGGGTATGCACTTACCGCTTATTTGTGACAGATATGAAATTCGTGATGATGGTCCTCCAGGTGCTGGGAAATTTAGGGGTGGCGCCGGTGTTGTAAAGTCTCAAAGATATCTAACACCCGGCTTTATGACTCATGAATCTGACAGACATTTAGATGCTCCATGGGGCGCTTTTGGTGGAAAGCCGGGTTCTGTCGGTAAGATGGAAATTTACAACGTGAAAGACCGTTCTAACGTTCGACAGGAGTACTCTAAGTTTTCTGGGCTTCGAACTGAAGAAGGTGATGTGGTATCTTATATTTCTCCATCAGGAGGAGGCTTTGGTAATCCATTAGAAAGAGCTCCCGCCAAGGTTCTGGATGATGTTTTGGATGATATCATCACTTTAGAGTCGGCACGTGATGATTATGGAGTCGTGATGCGTGAGGTTGACGACGGCTATGGCTGGGCAGTCAACGAGCAGGCGACCGAAAAATTAAGGGGGGAAATGTCTTAATTTTATATAAGCTTGAAATTCATCCAATTTAAGTGATCTAACAAGTTTAAAAAATTTTCATGGTTAATTATAGCCAATAAAAGTTTGTTAGTAAACTTTGTGCGGTAAAAGTAATCCGCGGCCATTACGTTGTTCTTTGGATTTGTGACTATATATTATTAGTAATCATTATAAAATTTTTAAGCTTTGCCTGATTATAAATTGTGGAAATCAAGTTTACCTATGAGGTTTTTTAGACAAAATGATTAACTACAATGAAGCCTTTAACAGTGCGAGATTAGTTCCTGGAGCTCATAAATATATCTCTGACTGGAAAAAAAATGCAGAAAATTTTCGCAATGCAATGATAGAACAGAGCAAAGCGGAAATTGATTTCGAGTACAGTGACGAAAAAGACTGTAAAATGGATATATTTAATCCCGGTCCCTATGCAAAAGCGACAATGATTTTCCTTCATGGCGGATTTTGGACGGATTATAACAAATCTTACTTTTCACATTTAGCTATGGGTCCGGTTTTAAACGATATTCGTGTGGTTATACCAGACTTACCAAAATGTCCGGATTTTACGATCCCTGAAATTGGAAATGAGATTGTAAAATGCGTAAAAACTGTGTCTCGGCGATTTAAAGGTGATATAATTTTGGTTGGTCACCAATCGGGTGGTCAGCTTGCTGGCAAGATGGCCTGTAGGGGTGTGCTACCAGAAGAAATCCTGTCCAGAGTAAATACTATTATGGCTATTTCTCCTATAACCGATTTACGACCACTGATTTTTACGAGGCGAAAAGACGATTTAAATTTGACTGAAGAAATAGCAGAAAATGAAAGCTTGGTTGATCAAGATTTGTCTGAGAACATTCCGGTAACCATATGGGTGGGTACCGATGAAAGGGAAATATATCTGGAGCAAGCTAAACAATTGGCTTCAAAATGGGGTTGTCCTTGGTTTAAATCTAAAAATAGGCATCATTTCGATATTATTGACGGATTAGAGACAAAATCCACTCAATTAATGAGTGTTCTTATAAGTAGTTTATAAAATTGTTTTACATCTTGTCTAATCATCAAATAGATTATTGACAAATTTGGTGCAACGCCGATTTACATGCGGCGTGACCCAAGCGAGACAATTTATCCTTCCTCAAATATTATTATAAATGTTGACATTCCTTGTAAGGAAAATACTCTGGCGATGGGAAGAGGACAATATACTTTTATTAGCTTAAGCTAAGCCAGTTTTTATATTATAAAAATGCCACGTTTGTTATCGAAGTAAGTCCCCCAATATTAACAAGAATTTTCTGCATGGTCGTTATTGCCATGAGAAAGTTCAGTGAATGGAGATATTTATGTTAGATAATTCTACACTATTTGTGTACCCAGGTGATGACGGCGCAAAATTAATGCCAAAAAGCAGATATGAAAATTATATCGGTGGTGAATGGTGCGCGCCAAAAGATGGGAAATACTTTGAAAATACTTCACCAACTACTGGAAAGGTAATTTGTGAAATTCCAAGATCTAATTCTAAA
>Ga0160422_10000430_pt1 | contig 25313 bp, 21 predicted proteins | sample Fk160mmetaG_FD_108192 | JGI IMG/M metagenome (GOLD analysis project Ga0160422, IMG submission 108192) | Marine microbial communities from the Central Pacific Ocean - Fk160115 60m metaG | ecosystem: Environmental > Aquatic > Marine > Oceanic > Photic zone | place: The Central Pacific Ocean...
AAGTGGACTGGAGTGGCATGGGTGGATGCGCCCAACTGTAATTCAGACACATCGAGTGGACATGGGACACATGTCGGCGGGACTATAGCAGGGAACGGAGATGCGTCTGGGGGAAGGCGTCTTGGTACTGCCAAGGGAGCAACAATAGTGGCACTGGGGACAGGAGACGGGGCCTCGATTTTTGCTGCGGTCGAAGGGCTTGAATGGACTTATCAGCACAGCAGACCGGGGTTGAATGAATACAATATCAGGGTTGTTTCCAATTCATGGGGTACCAATGGGGATTACAATCCCTCCAATGCCGTAACGTTGCTGACTGACATGTTAACTTACGATAACCAAGTAGCCGTGATTTTTGCTGCTTCGAACAGTGGGGGTTCAGGGGATGAGTCGGAAGATGATTTGAGGACAAACGTGTATGCAAACACCCCTTCAGCAATCTCGGTTGCCGCACTGACCCATGATGCGAGCGCGGTTACATCATTCTCCAGTAGGGGTTGGAAAACGCAACAGCACACATGGCCAGATATCGGAGCACCTGGAAGAGATATTTGGGCTACTGCACCAAGGGCAACAGCCATCGACGCCTCAACGAGAACGCAAGGAGACATCTACTACATGTCAATATCAGGAACTAGCATGGCAACGCCACACATCGGGGGCATAGCTACACTTCTGCTCGCCGCCGCTCCGTCACTGGGTGTCGCCAACTATCAGATAGAAGATCACGATAGTGAGAACAGCATGTACTTCAACGAATCTGCGAAGGGTTTGCAGTTTGATGATTGGGAAGAGAGAAACGAATCGAGGGTTCATGAAATCGAATTGATCCTAGAACTTACTGCACACTACGACCTTCTCAGGAACTCATGCGAGGAAGGGAACGATGACGACGGTTGTAGTGATATCCCAGAGGAATGTTACGTATCGGATAGGACCGATCGATGCCATGACTGGAGAGTGGGGCACGGACTTGTGGACACAGACAAAGCTCTTGCCTTGGCAAGAACATTGCAGGTTATGAGAGATCCCAACGAGGATGGCTTCTTGGACCACCCAGAAGCTACTGTATGGGACGCTTACAACCATTATGAAGGAATAATGGACACACGAGGAATCGAACTTCAGACAGATCAGCTACGACACGCATGGAAAGGAGAGTGGAGTCATTTCAACAACGGCCCAACTAGTACTTTCGGAACATATGCAACAGACGATAGGCACTATGTCTGGGTTCCCAACGGAACCACAGAAATGCAGGTATCCTTCAGTTCGCTCGATTGGGACACCGATACCGCGCAAATTGCTCAGATAAGGCCCAATGTCGATCTAGGCTCGGATGGAAGTGACGATGCACAGGGACAAGGAACGATTGTCGGAGATACGATTTACATCTCCTTGGAGGTTACACCGGAATACTGGAGCACATGGACGGAATTCGATGTCACAGGCACGGCAATCTCACTTCCGATAACTGGTATCATCACTGGTTCAGAGTTCATGGAACCCCGGGTTCCATACACCTATGATGTGCTATTAACATTGGACGTGACTGAGGAAAGAGTGTTCGAGGTCCCCCTCAGGACTGATGGGTATTCGGACCTAGATCCAGCTACGCCCTCTGACTTCTATGACCCAGACGAGGCGAAGAACCTCGTGATGGTGAGGCCGGTTTATGATGAAAGCCTGATTCCCCCATATAGCCAAGAGCAGAAATCATTCTCCAAATCCTCTTCCTCACTACCATTGATCATGGGTATAGGCACAGCTCTCTTAATCATTGGACTGGGGGTCTCAGCAGTGTGGTTGCGGAACAACAGATCAGAACTTTTGGAAGCTGAAATGGTTGGAGAGCAGGACTAGAGGCACTAGTCCCATCCGTTCTCCAGAATGGGGGGCACGGTATCCAATATTGATTGAAGAGGCTCCATCCATTCCATACCAAGGTCATCTTCAGCTGGAGAGGCATCCCAGTACAGACGCTTCCTGAGATGCCTCTTAGCCCACGAAACATCGATTTTTGGATGGAAGAAAGCCGCTACCAAAGCCACCCAATAAGGGGCCTCCCAAGTCACCCATCTCCTTTCAGGGTGAGACTTCTTTAGGGCCTTTGCAATATCAGTCATCATCATATCGCCCGAGACAGTTAGGTACCTTCCCTCCTCCTTCCCTCCCTCCAATGCCCTGACGTGAGCTTCTGCCACGTCCCTGACATCGACTATGTTAATCTGCATGGGAAGATTCAGTGGAACAGTGCGCCTGATCATGGCCATCAGTATTGCCAGAGACCCACGGAGATGCCTAGGTGAAAGTGGTGGGCCGAAGACCATACAGGGATGAATGGTTACTAGTCGGGGACGAGTACCTGATTCTAGCGAAGCATGCCACTCTCTGACAATCCTCTCAGCACTGACCTTGGCCAATCCATACGGATTATTTTCCAATGTAGCATCATTGGCCCAGCTATCGGCGGTTAGGGTGGAACCGTCTTTCCATTCCATCGGCCTGATTGCTGCTGTGGAAGACGTGTGTACAAAACGCTCAATGGTACCGGACCGTTCTATCGCGGAAATCACGTTCTTGGTCCCAATAACACTAGGGTCAACGATTTTTCTTTGCGGGTCTCGGGATCTGACAATGACGGTAGCCGCAGTGTGAATCAAATCTGTGCATCCCGATATTGCCGAGTTGACAGATTCAGGATCGAACAGGTCCATTTCAACAATCTCAATACCTCCTCCCTCAGCGATTTCCATGGTTTTGAGATGCGCCACTCTTTCAGGATCCTCCAAGTCCCTCACAGTCGCCCTAACTCTCATCCCCTTTGAGAGGAGGTTAGCTACTATATGGCTACCAATGTATCCACTAGCCCCGGTTACTACCACGAGGCCCCTCACCATGTTCCTCACATGGCCATCGTATTATTCGATTTAACTATTAAAGAGGCAATCACTCTTGTTCAGTAGGATCAGGCCCCTCTTCCTTCGATGCTAACCACGAGGGGGCATACCAGTTTAGGTCACCCATAAGGCGCATTGTAGAGGGAACTACCAAGGCTCTTACTAGAGTAGCATCCACAGCTACTCCGAGTGCAAGCATGAAACCGAATTGCTTCATCAACGACACAGACGAAAGTCCGAATGCGGAGAAGACGGTAACCATAACTAGAGCCGCGGAGGTGATTATACGACCGCTTTTCTGGAGGCCGACAGCGACCGACTTTGTGTTATCTCCCGTTCTTTCCCACTCTTCATGGATTCTGGACAGCATCAGTACTTCGTAGTCCATACTTAACCCGAATAGTATCGCGAAAATCATCACAGGAGTCGTAGGGTCAATAGGCTGTGGTGTGAAGTTAAGCAGCTCAGAACCATTGCCCATCTGGAAGATCCATACTAGCACACCAAACGAGGCGCTGACCGAAAGGACATTCATGATCAGCGCTTTCAGGGGAAGAACGACCGATCTTACCTGTAGGAAAATAAGAATATAGCTGGTGACTAGTATGAATGCTAGTGAGATAGGCAAGTTTTCTGCAACCGCCTCGATCACATCTTGGTTGTATGCGGCCACGCCTGCCACGTTTACTGTCGATGAGCTACCAAATTGGTCATCCTTCGCCTCGAGGCCCCTGATAGACAATACTGCTTCTCTCGCACTAACGCTTGACTCATCCCCTTCTATCCCCACCACAAGCAAAACCACATTATTTCCTATGAAACTCTCTCTCAGATATTCCCTTTGAGATGACAGTAACATAGATTCCATCGAGGAGCGCTCCTCGTCTTTGGAAGAGTCCCAGAAGTCGACTACATCGTCCTCACTCATATTAATATCAAAATGGGCATGACTGCGAACGTAAGTAGCTCCATCGACCTCCAAAATTTCCTTAGAGAACTGGTAGAGGGAACGAATGTTGCTTTCTAGCAGTGGATCAACTCCCTCTTCTAGCTCAAATACGGCCAATGCAGTGTTTGAGATATACTCGGGCCAGTAGTCATCCGTTAGCTCCATTCCTTGCCGGGATTCGTCATCTGGACTGAGCGCCTTGTAGGTGGTTATACCATATTCCGCCTGTAAAAACGGGGAGCCAGCCAGCATTAGTACGATTACTGCAGGAACTAGGACAGCAAACGGCCTCTTCATGACCCCGCCGGCGACATTAGACCAGAACCCCTCCTCACTGGTGTCCACCCCAAACGAGAATGGAACCTTGAATGAGTTAACCCTGTCTCCCAATAGGGATAAGGCCGCGGGAAGAAGGACTATCGAAGATGTGAGGGCTACGGCAGTTGCGCAAATCCCCCCCCATCCGAGAGATGGAAGCCCAGTATTTTCGAAGAAAAGCATTCCCATGAGGCCGACTATGACCGTCATGCCGGAGAAGAAGATGGCCCGACCCGCAGTCGCACTGGTCATCGCGATTGCTGTTCTATGGTCTCTACCCCTACCGAGCTCTTCTCTGAACCTATTCACTATGAATAGTGAGTAGTCCACGCTTAGTCCAATTCCAAGTAGGGAAACGATGTTGTTAGCGTATACCGTGATGTCATCGAATACATAACTCAGACCTGTTACTATTCCAACAGCGGCCAGAACAGTGTAGACTCCGGACAGAACAGGTAATCCGGCCGCAACCAAACTCCCGAAAACCAAAAGCAGGATAATCAGAGTTAGAGGTGCCGAAATCAACTCTGCCTGAATCAACTCTTCCTTGAGAGTCAGGTCGAAGGTGACGTCGATCGCAAGGTTGTCTGTTACCCACTTTTCCATTCCCTCCGGGGCATCGTCAGGGAGTGCCAAATCGTCGAAGTTTTCCTTCAATAAAGCTTTGGAGCCGTCTCTATCAAGATTAACCTCAATTTTTATTCTGGTCCACTCGGGGTTCACCGAGCTCACCAGCTCAGACCTATTCACCTCAGTGGTTAGCCATGGATATTCAACTGACACATGATCATTTTCCGTCATTGGAGCAACAGTTTCCATCATTGCATTTTGCACTATTTCATCTTCATGACTTGCACCTGGGTGATGGAACAAAACGTGGAATGAGAAGCTGTCACTTTCATTTTCAGAGGTGAAACCTATCCTCGCGGCATCCCATCCATGCACTGATTCAAGGTCTCCCTCTCCATATCCTTCGGCATACCTAGGCTCTAGAGTCATTAACGAAGCCAACGAGCCACAAAGAATTAGAGTTAGAATCAGCACGACTTTCGCGTTATCATAGACGAACAAACCCATCTTGAAGTACGATCTGTGTTCAAAGGCTTCAGGCTCGGTCGACCCTTCCATAGCCATACCGAGAAATAATTCTATTTGTATAGTATAGTTTCAGGACCTACGCCAAGTTTACCACCCGGGACTCACAGAAGTGAAGCAACAGAATCGACAACGAGACTCGGCTTTTGAGAAGCTTCGGTAGCATCCAGAATTGTCGCTTCACCGGAAAGAACCAGAATTCCATGAACCCCGGCCCTATCGGCCATTTCCATATCTGTGTACAATCTATCTCCGACCATTACACAATTCTCCGGTGATAGGCCCAGTTCCTCCACTTTGTGTAGAATCATTCCTGGATTTGGCTTTCCACAAATGTGAATTGGCCTTACGCCAGTTGTTGCCTCAAAGAGATCCATGTAAGCGCCCGTGTCTGGAAGGCCACCATCTGGGGACGGACAAACTACATCTGGATGACTGGCGACCATTGGAACCCCCTTGTGGAGGTGAATCGAGGCAGTGGATAATTTCTCGTAGTTTATCTCCGTGTCGTATCCTAATACCACATACTCCGGCGACTCCGAACGAGTATTGAACCCAGCACTTTCCATCATGTCACGCATCCCTTCAGTACCAACTAGGTAAGTATCTCTAACACCCATCTTTTCCAGCCACGACAGAAGGTCGTGGGTTGAGAGCAGAACATCCTCTTCCTCGGCATCTATTCCCATGGAAGTCAGTCGACTGAGGTACTGAGATACGGACTTACTGGAATTATTAGATAGAAAGAACCTTGTTATTCCATTCTTTTTCAGACGTTCCAGGAATTCCAAGGCTCCCTCGATTGGCTCCCCTCCTAGGTATATGGTACCATCTAGGTCGAGGAAAACCGCATCAATTCCTTCCAGTGAAGTATTGAGTCGACCCAATCAAACACCTCACGGAAGAACCAGGGTCTTGAACAGGAACCAAGGGCTCCAAAGGCTTTTTTGAGTCTCCTTGCTTGCTATCATCTCAGACATCATTGTTCCTATCTCCTCCTTCTTGGACGCCTTATTTACAAACCAGTTGGTGAGTCTCTTCCACTTCATCATGCTCTGAAGCTTCTTGGAATTGGAAAGCTCGCCTCCAAGCTCGTTCCAGAGGTCTAACATATATCTCTCAGCATCCTCTTGAGTGAAACCCTCTGAATGGCGGGCCTTGTCGAAGTGTAGACTTGTTAGCTTTCCAGATAGTAGCGCGTTACCAATACCCTCACCACTGAATGGGTCTACCAGACTCGCCGCATCTCCAACTGTCATGGCGCCAGCCATTGCCCCTCTCCTAGGCTGGAAAGATGGGGCCTCTTTCCTCGGTGAACCAAATGGAAGCTGCCAGCCCTTTTCTGATCCTTTAACCAATTTCGCTTCCTTGAACCTCTCACTAAAGCGAGGATGCTCTTCAATAACCCATTTCTGGATTTTCCTAAGGGATTTTTTAATTCCCTTCTGTTTTCTTTGTTCTGAAATTAGCATCCCGATTCCAACATTGACCACTCCTTCTTTCACTGGGAACAACCAGAAGTAACCAGGCAAAACCTCATCGATAAAATGAATCTCAATTTGTCCTTCTGAGCCTTCTAGGCCCTCAACATTTTCCCAGTACTCTCTGTATCCTCCACAGAAATGATGATCATCTTTGTGTGGCTCGTCGTATAAATCCGTTATTTTCCTTGAAACAGGGCAGTTATACCCCCCGGCCCCAATTGTAACTGTCGAGCCGAAGGACATCAGTGGATTATCCGAACGCCCTCCTCCAAACTTTCCAGTCACGCCAGTGATTCTGGATGAGGGACCACTCCCCTCACTCAGTACTTCCTTTACCGTAAATCCCTGAATAACAGATCCGCCGTTCTCCCTGACAATCTCACTAGCCCTCTTGAACATCATATAATCGAACTGAACTCGGGGTAGAGCATATCCTGACATTAACCCCTTCTCCTCATAACTATCCTTGGGGAGCATCACTCGAACTTCTGAACCATTCGCGCTTCCGAATAGTATGGAATCTACTTGATAGTAAGGTGTTGCCTGTATCAATGGGAGGACTCCAAGCTCCTCCACATGCGAAAGCGATTTCCCCCCGACAGCGTCCCCGCAAACTTTGTCACGTGGCCAGACTCCCCTCTCGATTAGCAACACTTTACATCCGTTTAGTGAGTTGTAAGCAGCTGCCGCTGACCCTCCGGGACCCCCTCCGACGACTATCACATCGAAATCCGAGTTATCAGGTGGCACTTCACCAGTATCGATAGGCATCTCCCAGAGCTCCACTGTCCGACCTCGCATGTGCGAACACACCATCCTCATTCAAAGTATGCCAATGGCTTCATCCCGAATCACCCTTTCCGAGGACCATGAAAAATCGCGTCTCAATTGTGCAAACCACACTTCCCGGTGACTTGTTGGAGCCAGAGGTTGGAGAATGGGTATTCTCTAAAATAAGTGACAAATTAGCCAAGTGCGCGCATAGAATCAGGGTTCAGTCAATGTACCAATGGGATGGAAAAATTGAATTTTGCCCAGAATGGAGAATACAATTCAAGACAGACCCGGAGACGAAATCGGGGCTAATCAGTGCAATTCGATCAGATCATCCATACGATGTACCGCAAATTCTCGCATGGGACGCCGAATCGACAGAGGACTACTTCAATTGGGTTCAAGGATGACACGCCTTTCGCGGAACATGGCCATACGCTCATTCCTGAAGCCTGCGAAGGAGGTTCCCACCACATGGTGGAGCTCCACCAACCCAATGGATACCAGGCCAAGAATCTCCACTCTGGTGATACTGTGTATTGGTTTGTGGATTTTCGGAACCGGTGATGCAATACTAATTGCAGCGGGAATAGGTAATACCCCTTGGACGGTTCTCGCCGAAGGTATTGCGAAAATGATGGGAGGCTCAATAGGCCAAGCCACACTGCTTGTCAGCCTCGCCGTCCTATTCCTCTGGATTCCACTCAAGGAGAGACCAGGAGTTGGCACAATACTCAATGCAGTCCTTATTGCTGCCGCGATAGAGTACATGTTGCCAGTCATGCCTACCCCCGACGGTACTACTCAAGCAGTCATTCAAGTTCTCATGGGTGTGGTATTAGTGGGAATTGGAAGTGGGATTTACCTCACTGCTAACCTAGGACCCGGCCCTCGAGATGGATGGATGACAGGAATACAGAGGATATCAGGTGTGCCGATAGGCTCGGTGCGTGCCGGTATAGAGATATCTGTAGTCATCATTGGATGGCTACTTGGGGGAACTGTTGGATTGGGGACTTTGTTGTTTGCCATCCTGATTGGCCCAATAGTGGCTGTTTCACTTAATGTAGCAGGAAGGGTCGGGGCTGAACACTAGGGAGTGAATGAGATGCAGAGATGCGGCATTAACGAGGTCCTGAAATCATTTCAAGAGAATGAGGAAATAAAGCTAGTACTGGTTAGGAGGGATTCAGAGGCCCCAGGTCTCTCCAATATTCGCTCAATGGCTAATGAACTCGGGATTCGGGTAATCGAAGGCTCTGATAATGATCTTTGGAGGATGTCAAGAGATAACTCACATGGGATACCTGATGTACTGGCTTTGGTTGGCAGGGATCCAAACCTTAGTTTTGAGGAGATTATTACCTCTGGAGGACTAATCTGGGTCCTGGCGGGAGCTTCCTACCCGGTGAATATCGGTTTCTGCATTAGGACCGCTGAAGTTTCAGGGGCCGATGCAGTTTTTGTTGACGCAGAGCTTTCCAACACAGAAAGAAAGGCAGCTAAGAGGGCTTCGATGAAGGCGCACAGGTTTATTCCCGTCTTTTGGGGTGATGGTTTTGAGGCAGTCAAATCTGCAAAAGAATCTGGTTTCAAAATCGTCTCTCTTGAAGATGTGGGGGACAAGACGCCTTGGGATACTGATTTGACAGGCAAAACAATGATTATTGTGGGGGGTGAGAGGAACGGAATTCCACAGAACATTCTAGAATTATCGGATGAGATAATTAGAATTCCAATGTCCGGTTTTGTCCCATCATTCAATCTCCAAGCCCCACTGAGTGTTGTGGCAGTCGAGGCACAGAGACAGAGAGGAAACTAGTATATCGGTCCCGAGTATACCCCAATCATCAGTACAAGAGTCGAGAAGATTGTAATCAGTATATTATCATCAATTGGGCCAAATTCATACCTTTCTACGAATGTTGCGACTGCGGCGGCAATCAAACCCCAGCCCGGAAGAGAGGGGTCCCCTAGTCCACCAACGTACCATCCCAATGGAGCACTTACGATGAACATGAACACGTTTCCAATGGGGCTTTTCGACCTCTTCTTGACTACAAGATTCCTCACTACTCCTGTAATTCCATCACCGAATGCCATAAACAGAGAGGGAATAATTGCCAACCAAGGATCACCAACAAGTGCCCATATCACGGTTATTGAGACCCACCACATCAGGGAGAATTTGACATCGTTCTGATTCTGTTGCGTTTGGAACCAGTACATTCTCCGGCCGGAAATATGAGCGATATATGTGAATATAGTGAGAATTATTCCGCAAACCATAGGGTACCAGAAGTCAGTGAAGAGATACGGAACGCAAAGCGATCCAACCCCCCCTGCGAAAACATGCACAATCTTTCTGTTGTAGTAGACCGCACGGATATCTTCGACCCCCCTTTCAACCATCATCTTGTAAGGGACCTTTGTGGAATAGAGAACCATCATCACGTAGATTCCCATAATAACGGAATAGTAGACCTGCTCATCCATGTTATTGCGCAGAGTTGATGACCAGATATACTCTCGCATCGCCATGGGTGTCGATGACCAAGACAAGGAACTTGGGACCAAAGCCGTACATTCTGGCATGGTTGAGATAGAGGGGGCGGCCTCAACTCCAATTTTCTTGACGTCAACTTACAGGCTTACTGACGAGAAGTACAAGGGTTGGGCTGAAGGGCTACATCATACAGGGCCGGTGTACTCCAGAATTTCGAGTGTGAACTCCGAGGTTGTTTCCGCTAAGTTGGCATCCCTCGAGAGAGCGGAGGATGCAGAAGTTTTCGCAAGCGGGATGTCAGCCATTTCGACCACTTTGTTGACATTCCTATCTGCTGGGGACCACGTCGTTGCCACACCAGACTGTTATGGGGGCACATATGCCCTTCTAACAGATATTTTACCAAGAATGGGAATCGAGGTCACAATGGCCGATATTAGGGATCCGTCAAGTTATGAAGAAGCAATTCAGGAAAACACGAAGGTGCTCTATGCGGAAACAATGACCAATCCTACTTTGAAGGTCTGTGACCTTAGGGCAATGGCCGAGATTGCTAATAGAAATGACCTAATTTCAGTCGTGGATAACACATTCGCATCCCCATGGTCTTGCAATCCTGTCAAGATGGGCTTTGATATTGTGATCCACTCTGGAACGAAATACCTCGGCGGACATTCAGATCTTACCGCAGGATTTGTGGCTGGAAAGAAGGAGCTGATTGCTAAAGTCTTCCACACTAAAATTTACCTCGGTGGAGCAGCAGATCCACACATGTGCTATCTACTGGAAAGGGGAATGAAAACCCTACATGCGAGGATGCCTATCCATGCTTCCAACTCAGCCGAGATTGCAAGGAGACTGGAGTCTCATGATATGATAGAGAAGGTCATCCATACCTCTTTGCAAAGTCACCCCGACTTTGAGATAGCCAACAGAACGATGCCGAGAGGTAGTGGAATGCTAGCGTTCGTAATCAAAGGAGGCGATGACTCAGCCCTCAGGTTCATGAAGTCATTAGAATTGATTTTCGAAGCGACCAGCCTTGGAGGAGTAGAGAGCCTCGTTGAATGTCCATTCAATTCGAGCCACATGTTTGTTCCAGAAGAAGTGAGACATGAGGCGGGAGTAGTACCTGGTTTCGTAAGAATGAGCATCGGCATAGAGGGGGTTGAAGATCTGTGGTCCGATATAGAGAAGGGCCTAGAATCGGCTAGAGAGCTATTACTTTCCAGAGCCTAGGTGTTCTTGATGGATATCGAGCTACTCATCGCCACAATGGTATTCATTGTGCCGATGTGCTTCACCCCCGGCCCAAACAACGTCCTATGCGCTGCACACGGCTCCCAACACGGATTCCGAGCTACCCTCGTCCTGATCTCCGGAATGGCAGTAGGGTGGTCTGCACTGGGTCTATTTGTAGCCGGTGCCACTGATCTCATAGAAGATAACAAAACAGCGTTTGACTTGCTAACTTACGTAGGCGCTTTGTACATAGCATATCTTTCTTACAAGATCGCCACATCAAAGACTTTGGAGAAGGGGGAGGAATCATCAGAGAGGTTGGGTTTCGTTACGGGAGCTACTATCCAGATAGTCAATGGCAAGGCATGGATTCATTTCCTAGTCCTGATGACTTCCTTCGGAACCTTGTTCGGAACAGGATTTGCTGGGAAAATCCTTCTAGTTCTCCTAAACTTAGCCTTTGGATTACCTGCAGTAATGTCATGGGCGGCCTTCGGAACAGTACTCAGAAGAGCATTCACCACTCCGAAATCTGCTAAGGCTCTCAATTTGACAATGGGACTGTCACTGTTCGCAGTGGCAATTTGGGTTGCAATGCCCCATTAGTTATCCTTGTTCCTCCTACCGGAAATATAGATCAAGCCAGATACTAAAGTGATCAGTGTAATCTCTCCCAGAGGCCACTCACGTTCCCACCTTTCTTCATCGAGAGGATAGTAGTCTGTGTTATCACCTACCCCGTCGCCATCCGTGTCATTCCACTCACCTAGGTCGAGGGGAAAAGCATCCTCATTCTCTCCGTATCCATCGCCATCGGTGTCCTGCCACTCATCTGATCTGAATGGGAATAAATCCGAGTTGTCCCCCACGCCGTCGCCATCGGAGTCCTTCCACTCATAGGGATTCTCGAAGAACACATCCGAGTTGTCCCCCACGCCGTCTCCATCCTCGTCGCTCCACTCACCTGGGTCCATGGGAAAAGCATCCGAGTTGTCCCCCACGCCGTCTCCATCCTCGTCGCTCCACTCACCTGGGTCCATGGGAAAAGCATCCGAGTTGTCCCCTACGCCGTCTCCATCCGTATCTTCCCATTCAGTCTCATCGGCCGGGAACTCGTCAGCGTTATTCCCGACCCCATCCTCATCACTGTCAGTCCACTCGTTTGAATCGAAAGGAAAATCATCGTCTACATCGTTAACACCATCAGAGTCATCATCATCATCCAGAGGATCACATACCATATCTTCATCGAAATCATCTGGGACCTGACTGGTATCAAGGGGACTACTTACTCCGCACAGTTCTTCGTCACTGTCGGTCCATCCGTCGTTATCGTCATCCATGTCCGCGTTATCTCCGATGCCGTCTCTATCATTATCTGAGTTCTCAGTTGAATCGAGAGGAAACGAGTCTTCGGTATCCGTCCACCCGTCGTTATCATCGTCGAAATCCTCATTGTTGCCTATACCATCTCCATCAGTGTCCCACCACTCCTGGACATCGTACGGAAAAACGTCTTCAGAATCAAGCCAACCGTCGTTATCGTCATCGGAATCCGAGTTATCCCCCGTGCCGTCCGAGTCGTAGTCTGACCATTCAGAGGCATCGTCAGGGAAAGCATCCGAATTATCTCCCACCCCGTCACCGTCTGTGTCGTACCACTCACTGGAATCCAGGGGGAACATGTCCGAGTTGTCCCCATATCCATCCCCATCTGTATCATTCCATTCGTATGGGTTGTAGATGAAAACATCCGAATCATCTCTGTAACCGTCTCCATCGGAGTCCCTGACAAAGCCTGAGAGCCCCCAATCCAGTATCTGATCAGCCCAACCAGGATTATTCAAAGGGGGAACGTGACCAGCGTCGTTAATTCTCCAGTGAGAAACCCTGTTTCCAGATTCGCAATTCAAGAACTCAAACTCATCTGTATCATCCAATCCATCATCACCCGAGATGTCACGGGACCCTAGGTAAGTCCAGCTCTGGTCACATCCAGACCTCATCGCCCAGTTCTCTACAGTCTCATTCGACGAGGGGTATTCATTCCCTAGGATTGACCCGCCCTCATACCATATGACAGAATCTGCGGTGGAGTGAACGTGAAGGATATCCGGCCTCCCAGTGTCTGGACACATGCTGAAGTCATCCCATGTCACGCCGTTGAGCGCAACAATGGAACGAATCGTCCCACCAGCCTCACATGCCATCCTATGACTCATGAATCCACCATTCGATAGTCCGGTGATTAGGATCCCATCAGGATCAGCACCATAGTTTTGGATTGCATCGTTGATCATTCCAAGTAGATAGTCCACATCATTGATTTCGCCACTGAACAAACAGCATGAGTCGGTTGCATTCCATCGCCTTTGCCCCAACCAATTCTGTGTTCCATCAGGATAGAGAAGAAGATGCTCGTTCTCATGTATGCTATCGAACAGATGCATGTACTCCGCATTGCTCTGGCCATTACCGCTGAAGCCATGGAGCGAAACGACGAGAGGAAGTGGCTTGGAATAGTCATGACCACCCGGCATTCTCAGTTGCGTGTATCTTCCTTCATAACCCACCGTCACGTATGTATGCTCATCAGTGTAGTTTGTTGGTCCAAAACCTTCATTTGAGCTAGAAAAATGCCTTTCTGCCCCAAGGCTATCGTAGGCTGGTAAGTATGAGTATGACAGCGATACTAGGGAAAACAATACGGCCATGACAACGACAGAGCCCCTTCCTACCATGCTCCCAGAGTACCATCGATGAATATCAAATTGCCTTCTTCAAGGATTTTCCGTGAAACGCTACTTCAAAACCCCAGCTACCTTCAAACTATCATGCGACTAGCATCCGCGCTCGTGCTAACCGCACTCATTGTCATATCCCCCGTGTACTCAGCCGATCAGTATCAGATTTCAGGTAAGGCCACTTACTCAGATGGAGCTTCGGTGATTTTTGAAGAGGTTGAAATTCAATGTGAGGAGAATGAGTACGACTGCCACGAGTTCAGAGGCGTATCCGATAGAACCGATGCATATGGATACTATCAGATCTCAATCAACATAGACGATTCCTACGATGGGGCGGAGCTGATCCTCATTCTTCTGAACGAGAATACCAGTCACATCATAGACATTTCAGAGATGGAACAGTCTCCCAGTGGGACAGTCAGGGAAGATATCAACCTCAGGCAATCTAGCCCGGAGCCACCCGTATTCTCAGGTATTGGATGTGGAATCCTGGTACTCTCTCTGGCTTTCGCAGTCATCATAGTGAGGACCGCTAGGAGACTCTCCACTCCCGAGGGGAGAATGGAGTTCGTCGGTTACAAGGCCCCGATTACGGTTGACTGCCCTGATTGTGATTACAAGGTTGAGCAACATCTTCTGATTAGACACCTTATCGTAGACCACGACTATGACGCCTTCGATGCCGGAGAGCTCGCCGGAGAGGTATTCCGTGGCACGTGGTCTCCTTCCGAAGAACAGATAGATGGTGCAGAGGACAGGATTTGAACCTGCGAAGCACTACGCACTGGGACCTCATCCCAGCCCCTTTGACCACTCGGGTACCTCTGCCTTTTGCTCAAGGACAAGCCATTCGTATTTCAGGGGCTCGGATAGAGGCGAGGCTGTACTCCGTGGACGTTTATTGTAATTATTACAGTATAACCACTTTGTCATTGGGCGAGACTCGAGCCTCGTCCAACACGCGAGCATACCATCTCGACCATCCAGGATTCCTCTTCTCTGAGATTCTAGAAAACTCTTCGTTCAGGAAGCACTCCCTGATGGTTGCACACGGTGCGGCGGGTGTAGTTATTTCGATACGAGCCCTACCAATCTGCATAATCTTTCCAGGACCAATCTCGCCCCAGTCCAGGCCACCTATGGTAATATTCTCCCCAGATGAGCCCGGGCCAATCGGATGCCCCTCACTTTGGAGACTTCTGATTATCTCTGATGAGTAAATGCTGACCGCTCTGTCGGGCCCGCCATGGTACCTGAGGTCATTCTGCTTATCACCTTCGACCCCACCGGATCTAATCATCGCCCCTTCCACTGGATGTTTTGGTACCCCACCTTCAGGATTTACGTTCACCGACTCTACAAAACCACTACTCATTCACTCTTCCTCCGTAGTGCGCCCGAGGCTCTCAAACTCCACGACTAGGTTTCCGATTAGAAGGGCGCCGGCTCCAACAAAGAACCAGAATCCGACTTCATCATAACCCATCGCTAAGCTGGCTATGCCAGCCCAGACAGGCTCGAAGGCGTAGATTATTGCCGCCCTTATTGGCGGCAAATCCCTCTGGAAGATATTCAGAACCAGTAGCGCTACCAAGGAACCTAGCGCCGCACATAGAAATAGAGGAATGAAGAAATCCAATGTCAGCAACAGCTCTTGGAAGTCAACGAGTATCGATATTCCTTCGGAACGAATTGGAAGTAGTACAAGCATTATCGCTCCAAGAATCATTATGGTCGCCATCATCGGTCCTGTAACCTCAATAGGATCATTTTCTTTGGTAATTCTATCAGTCGCAATAATATGCGCTCCGAACATGTAGGCACTGAAAATCGTCAGAAACTCTCCAAAACCAAGAGAAACCTGAGGAGGCCCACCTATCCACCCAGCACCAAAAGTCGCCAATAAAACACCCATTACGGTGGACTTGGTCATGCTCTGCCTCCCCAATACTATGGCGATTAGGGCGGTGAAGACGACATACAGGCTAGTTAGAAAAGCAGAAACACCAGGAGTTACAGTGGTGATTCCAATGTTCTGACTGAGGTATCCCGCAGATAGGATCAGCCCGAGCCAAGCCCCCCCTCGTACTGAATCAGGATTAGAAAAACCAGCTCTAGCTTTGGGAAGCAAAGCTAGAGTTAGGATTGTCGCGATCACAAATCTGGCAGAGAAGAAGAGAAAGGCAACCCAGTTCGCTTCAACATCAGGAACTGCACTCTCAGCGGCCTCGATTCCCTGTTTCATCCATATGAATGTCATCCCCCAAACAAATGAGATTGCGAAGATTGCCATGGCGGCCCGTCTTTCCTTCGACACGAACAATCGGGAACACAGTCGCATATGGCCTAATCGGTAACTTGAATTGAAGTGCACGAACCTTTCGGGCTGGTACATGGGGCACGAATGGACGAATCTCTCCTACGCGAACGTAGCTACAACTTCCGCAGTAGCACATAAGGCATCCAGGAACTGGGAGGACTCGCTAGCTAGGGGAGGAGCAGCCGAATTTGATGCCGATGCGGAGAAATCAGGTATGATGCCACTCAGAGAGGCGGCGGCAAAACTCCTTTCTTGCCATCTATCAGATATTTTCTGCGGATCCAGCGCCACTGCTATGATGAGCTCGGTTGCATGGGCTGTTATGCCTTCCAAGGGCCAGAATATCGTTTCATCCAGGGCGGCGTTCCCTTCTACTGTTTACCCATGGTCCAGAGTTGCCCATGAAACAGGCGCAGAAGTTAGACTGGCCCCTTATGATGAAAATCACTATACTGACCCCATGGATATTTTTGGGCTAATCGACGATGATACATCCGTAGTTGTTATTTCCCATGTCGAGTATGCAAACGGACAGAGATACAATTTGAGAGAGTTCTCCGATGTAGCCCACTCAGTAGGGGCCATACTTGTGGTAGATGCAACCCAATCAATGGGCATGGTACCCATAGATGCAGTAGCATCAGGAGCTGATGTCATCATATCATCTGGCTACAAGTGGCTAAGAGGGACTTATGGGGCATCAGTCGGCTACCTCTCCCCTGAGGCCAAAAAACTGGTTCCGGGGATAGTCGGTTTCAGGAGTAATGAGGATATTTGGGACATGAGGTCTGATAGGATGAATCTACCCGAAGACGCCAGTAGATTTGAGTTCACGACCTTACACTTTGGAGCATTAAGGGGTTTGGCAGCGTCGATTGAGGAGATGCTAGAAATTGGTATTGAAAAAATCTGGGAGCACGACCTCTCCCTATCTGGCATGGTTGTCCAACTCGCCAATGCAAGGGGGTTAGTGGTCACCTCTCCAACGGATGATGATCAGAGGAGCGCCATTGTGAGCATACGCCCCCCCCCAGAACACCACAGTGCAGAGATAGTTAGGAGACTCCAAGACGAATTTGGAATTTTAGTTACTGATAGATCAGGGATGATCAGGGTGTCCCCCCATATTGACAATGATCATAGCCAGATCGAGTTCTTGTTCACATCCCTTGACACAATACTGGCTAAGTAGCCAGTTAGAACTTAACATAACGACCCCCTACGCAACGCCATGGCAAACCCAGTCGTAGTGGTGGGAATGCACAGAAGTGGTACGAGCCTTGTCTCCAGAATTCTAGATGATTGCGGGGTTATGATGGGTAAGGACCTCCAGGAGGATCACGAGTCATTGTTCTTCATCAGTCTCAATGAGTGGATATATGAGAACGCAGGAGCGAGCTGGGAGAGGCCCGGGGCCCTCTCTGAACTAACCAACCTTCCAGTTGCCATGGAAGCCATAGAGGAATACGTCCGCAAGAGGCTTTCGAGCAGATCCAGCAAAAGATACTCAGGCAAGTCTCTGAAGAATGGCCTCTTCGACATGGAAGAAAGGTGGGGTTGGAAGGACCCTAGAAATGGCCCCTCACTTCCGCTCTGGAGATCTATTTGGCCTGATATGAAAGTCATACATGTAATCAGGCATGGCGTTGACGTCGCCGCCAGTCTCAAGATGAGAAACTCCGTCCATTGGGAGGGCGATGTCAGCAGGTTCAAGAAGTGGCTTCCTACATATTCTTGGAGATCCAGCAAGTCCCCCATAATGAGGGGCCAAAGGTCCTCGACTATGGAAGGGGCCCTCAGCTTCTGGTCCGAGCAGTTAGAGATGGAGTCTGAGATTCTTGCCTCCATAGAAGACAAGCATGTCGTGAGGTACGAGGAGCTATTGTCGTCACCAAGAGACTCAATCACTAAGATACTGGAATATGTTTCCATCAAGCCAAATGAGGAAAGGCTCTCTTCAATTGAAGAAACAATAAATCCATCCAGGGCCTTCGCCTTCATGAACGACCCCGAGTTGCTCGAATTCGCCGAGAAGAATGCGGAAACCCTAGAGAAGCACGGTTACTGACCGTGATGAGAATACTGCTATAACTCAAAGGTCTCACAAACGCCTGATTAAATGCACATTCTGGTCATGTCGAGGTCTACCTTATCCCATGGGTTTGGAGGATTTGAGAGACAGTGCGAAGACCTATGTGAGGGCTTTGTCAGGGCAGGACACAAGGTCACCGTACTAACTACATCAAGGCAAGACGGGGTGGAGGAAGAGGAAAGATCGGGCTACACGGTCAAATTCCTTTCTCCCTCGACGCCAATGAAACTGTCGAGAAAATGGTTCAACAGAGCACTAGCCGAGGTACGCAAGATCCACAGAGACGATCCAATCGATGTCATTCACAGCAATGAGTTCGCAGCCAAGGGTGTGATGGGTTGGGCAAAGAAAAACGGTATTCCAATCGTGGTTGTATGTCATGGCTCACTGAGAACCGAGCTCCTCTCATTCTTGTCGGCCGCCGACATGAGGCCAAGGTACTGGCACTGGCTAATCCTCACGCCACTTCATTTGCTTAGGAGGTGCCTATTATGGGAGATGCCTATGAGGAGGTCCGCCAAATCCATCGTGCTTGTATCACCAACCCTCTCAAAAGACTTCAAACTGTTCTCAAAGGGCAAGGTCAAGGTCATCGAGAACGGCATCGCTCTTCCAGAGAATTCCAGTGAAGGATCGACCGGAGAGGAGATACGACTTCTCTGTACAGGTAGAGCGGACAAGCAGAAGGGCTTCCAGACAGCAATAAGAGCCGTAGCAGAGATAGACGACATGCCACTACATCTGGATATTATTGGGACAGGCCCTTATTTCGATGATTTGAAGAGAATATCCAGAGGCCTGGGAACCGATGAAAGGGTTACTTTCCACGGAAGAGTCACTGATGACGAACTGAGTATAGCTTACTCATCCGCTGACATTTACCTAATACCGACAACCAGATACGAGGGGCTTCCGCTAGCTCTGCTGGAGGCTATGGCGCATGGAATACCTACGATTTCATCGGAGATAGGGGGTAACTCCGACGTCATTACTCACAATCATGATGGTATTTTCATAAAACCGGGTAATCTATCTGAGCTAATCTCGGCGATTCGTAGGCTTGGTAATGATCAACAGGAGAGGAGAAGAATCTCCAAGGCCGCTAGAGCTACGACCGAGAGAAGGTTCGACAAGGAGCGTATGATTGATGAGACCTTGCAGACTCTGGAGTCTTTGACTAATATTTCGTAGTGCCTCCGCTTAGTTGAATAATACACGACCACTCGAACCTTCTATGGTGGATGTAGCTTCCATGATACTCGGTGACTTCCAGGACTCACTAGTCGATGTATTCGGGTCTTCCTTTGGCTGGGCGATTGGGCACCTCATCGTCCTCTCCATACTTACTTTGGTAATCCTATCAATCCGCAACAGGGATCACATAATCACTGAGTCAGGTTATGGTAGTCGTAGTTTCGCTCAGGCACTCGCAGTCGTTGGAATGACAGGCGCTCAGTACGTGGTTTACACCGGAAACTTGGGATTTCCTTCCACCACGTCCCTTATTTTGGGTTTCTTTGGTGCATTGTCCGCTCTCTGGATGATAAATGTCCTAGAGTAATCAGTCTTCCTCCCACTCCTCATCGTAGGATCTCGACCTCCTCCTGAGGACCAAGATCAAGGACAGTAGGAGTACTAGTCCTCCCACTCCCCCGCCCACAAGCTCCTTATTATCCATCAGGAGGTCGCTTACCGAGCTATTTGAGTCTAGACCAATCGAGCCCAAGGAAAGCCCCTGAGGCTCTATATCTACTCCCAAGGATGGGTAATTGGTGTTACATGAGGAAGGTGGGCTCGAGCCAAAACTATCCCCATCCCCATCATCATCGATGAGTACGACGCATCCACTCCAGGGGTTCGCCAGGTTGGAGGGTGTAGCAATCTGGAACTGGCAGTTCCCCCCTCCCCCGGTCGCTTGAACTTGGAATTCACAAGGCGCACTCTGATCCTCGAACCCCGATGGCCAAATTGAGGACATAGCCCCCTCTTCAATCATCACCAAGCTGTAACCGATCGAGAACTCAGCATTAGCCCCGCAGACGAAAGAAGCGGCGAAGACTACAGGATCACCTGCCTCTATTACCCCTCCACCTTGCCCCATCATGACTTCGCAGGAACCGTATTTCATAACCTCAAAGCTAACTGAGTCTTCCTCCGTTGAGGTGATAGCCGCAACATCGATACCATTTGCTTCGGTAACCTTAGCGGTTACGTTGGCACTGTAAGTGCCAGCTGCAAAGAGCTCAGGCACTCTAATCACAACCTGGATATCCATCTCTTGGCCAGCTCCTATCGTCACAGCCTGAGGAGCAGCAAACTGAAAATCCGACTCCTCAGATTCAGTACCTATCTCTACAGATTCGCTATGTATCGATGGATTCTCGAGTGTGCAGTAAACAATAGTGGTTCTAGTGGCTCCTGGCCACACCTCAACAGGCCCTGGATCATCACAGGTTATCTCGACCGATGGAAGTATCCCAATCTGGGCCGATGAAATGGGTCCCATTGACATCATCAAGAACAGAGAGACCAACATCGCGTAGACCGGGGTCCTCCGACTCATGCGTCCAACTACCCCCTCTAGCGAATAGATATTATCACATATTGGATGAAAAAATCCATGAATCACCCTCAAAGGTTTCTTGGCAGGCTCTTGTTTCGGGAGTGACATGAGCGACGGGGCTGGCAAACCTCCAGTGGTAATAGTCAAGGAGCAAACCAACGTCACCAGTGGTACTGATGTACAAGAGAAGCTGATTTCAGCATCTGACGTATTCGCCAACCTACTCAAGCCCACATTCGGCCCCAAGGGATTAGACAAGATGATGTACAAGACAGATGGTAACACTGCAGTTACCAACGATGGCGCGAAGATAGTATCAGAGTTGTTGGTAAAGCACCCTGCGGCTAAGATGCTCGTATCCATGTGCCAATCTCAGGAGGAAGCATGTGGCGATGGAGTCACCACAACGATGTTACTATGCGGGGCACTCCTTCAGGAGTCCCAAACACTCCTTAGGAAGGGACTACATCCACTCACGATAATCGGGGGCTACAGGAAATCCATGACTTCAGCTATCTCGATGCTGGATGATATCGCTACCCCACTCAGTGATGGAAGACTGTTAGGTGTGGCCGAGACGGCAATGATAGGAAAAGGAGCCGAAGCCTCTCTGGAACTACTGTCTCGAATAGTTGTCAAGACACTCAAAATAACCTCAGAAAATACCGACTATCCAGCCGCCGAACATGTTTCTATGTTTAAATCAGGAAAGGGATCCTTGTCAGACTCGAAGGTAATCAGTGGAGTGGCTCTCAGAAGAAGGATACCTCTCGATGGACTGCCCAACGATATCAGAGATGCAAAGATTGCGATAGTAGGGGGAGATCTGAAGATAAGGTCCATGACCAGAGATGCGCAAATTAAGATAGCCTCTCCCGAACAGCTAGACTCTTTCGTCGATGCCGAAAGAGAAAGGAAGGAGCATATCGCCAATGCAATACTGGGCACTGGGGCGAGTGTGGTACTCTGTGGTGGAGAAGTAGACAAGGACGTCCTACATTCTCTGGCTGATAGGGGTGTGGTTGTAATATCAGAGCTGGATGAGATGGATCTTAGGAATGCGGCGGAGGCGACCTCATCCACTATAATCGACTCAATAATGGATGCTTCTGCGGATAATCTGGGGTCTTTCGGCTCCTTTCTCTGGGAGAGGAATGAGTCCACTGAAATGGTAGAGGACATAATCAGGATAGATGACTGCCCGTCTCCAGCATTAGTCACAATAGAGGTAGGAGGTGACGGGAAGGAGGCTACTGAAGAAGCCATCAGAGGAATTCACGACTCTCTTAGGGCTACATCTCTGGCCATGGCGGAAAAGGAGGTCCTCCCAGGGGGCGGGGCATCTCATTCTATGATAGCTCACCATGTGAGGACCGAGATGGAGTCTGAGCCCGGAAGGGAGAGGATTGCTATGGAGGCCTTCGCCAGAGCCATGGAAACGATACCCGCCGTTCTCGCTGAGAACTCAGGACAGAATCCTCTTGACAAGGTCTTGAAGCTTCGCTCAGAGGCCAGGATAGGCAATTGCATGGGGATCGACAGAGATGGTGAAACAACATTGCCAGAGGGCGTTTGGCACCCCAAGTCTGTGATATCGAGATCTCTGGAGACAGCTACCGAGACAGCGATAAGTATGCTCAGAATAGACCAAGTCGTCTCTGCCAGAGGGGACTAGACATAGAATGCTTCAAGTCCCTCGCCCTCATGCCTATTCATGGAACCGCCCCGAGCACTGATAAGCGTCTGGCACAAGGAAGGAATAGAGGAACTCTCCAGCGCACTGTCCGCTATGGGATGGCAGATATTATCCACAGGTGGAACTGCTAGGAAGCTTAGATCAGCTGGCATTGATGTAATCGATGTAAGCGAAGCAACGGGCCATCCTGAGGTATTCGATGGAAGAGTCAAGACTCTTCACCCAGCAGTCCACGGGGGTATCCTAGCCAGGAGGGACAGGCTGGACGATATGGAGACTCTGCAAGAGCTGGGTTACGGCCCGATCGACCTTGTATGCGTAAACTTGTACCCCTTCGTCGAAACCGCGTCTAGAAGCCCGCCAGCTACAGACTCAGAACTAATTGAGATGATCGACATAGGCGGCCCTACCATGGTACGCTCAGCCGCCAAGAACCACAAGGATGTCATAGTCCTCACATCCCCTTCCCAATACGGAGACATCATCGCCAAGCTGAGGGAAGCTGGAGGGGATCCCTCTGCAATTGGAGCTAGTGAAAGAGCCAAGCTAGCCCTGGAGTCGTTCCAGAGTACGGCAGCATACGATACCGCCGTGGCCAATGAGCTTGAGGATAGGCTGATGGACGAAGAAGTTCCCTCAATCATCAACTTGTCCACCAAGAGAGGCTCCACATTGAGATACGGGGAAAACCCGCACCAACCCGCCTCTTTCTATCCCAGTGGAGGTGAGCCTAAGGGCCTAGGAGCGGCCATTCAACATGGTGGAAAGCCACTGTCCTACAACAACTATCTTGACTTGGACGGAGCGCTAAGATTGGCGGAGAATATCATCCACTCATGTACGGATCACGAACATGGATGTGTGGTTGTCAAACACACTAATCCATGTGGCGCAGCAGTAGGATCAAGCCAGTCCGAGGCATGGAAGGATGCTCTTGCCAGTGACCCCGAGAGCGCCTTTGGATGCGTCATTGCATTCACAAAGGAGGTCGAAATGGAGACCGCGACCGCCATTGGGGAGCACTTCTTCGAGTGCATGATAGCTCCCGGATACCACCCAGAAGCCTTGGAACTATTGTCAGCGAAGAAGAACAGGAGGTTGCTTTCACATCAGCAGATGGGGCCAAGGGAACGAAACCTCTCCATGAGGCAGGTCAGTGGGGGCTGGCTTGCACAGATCCAAGGCGCACCTGCAGTTGACTGGCAGAATGTTGAATGCGTGACCGAGAAAAGCATGGAGGAGAAAGACCTCTCACTTGCCAGATTCGGATGCGCCGTCCTCTCAGAGGTCAAATCAAATGCTATAATCCTAGTTTCCGAAACTCCTACGGGACTCGCCACTGTGGGAATCGGACCGGGTCAGACCAGCAGGGTAGAGGCAGTCAGAATAGCGGCTAGGAGAGCGGATGAAAGAGCGAGGGGGTCAATGATGCTGTCTGATGCCTTTTTCCCTTTCAGAGACGGGATAGACTCAGCGTATGACATCGGGGTATCAAGCGTGGTTCAACCGGGCGGATCAGTGAGGGACCAGGAATCAATCGACGCGGCTAACGAACATGGAATCTCAATGCTCTTCACGGGGTCTAGGATGTTCCTTCACTAGCCATTCTTATTTGGGACACAGAGATCTTGCGTATTCATTCAGTGGCAGATATGAACCTAAACGGACTAGCCAGCGTGGGAACCCCACTGTACTCGGTCACGTTACCTCGAGATTTAGATTGGGGGTCTTCCAAAGCCTCTGATATCGTATTCACTGGAGCGCATGGTACCCCCTGTAGCAGTCCCTCCAACTCAGCTCTTGTGAACTCTCCAATTTTATCCTGGACCATCCCTTCGACCTCTTCTCTCTTCTCTATCCTAACTCTATTTTCGTTCCAAGATGGGGGTACGTTCAGTGAGAGGGCATCTACCATCTTCTCCCACTGGCCACTCGTGCCAACGCCTATGGCGAACCAGCCATCAGACGCCCGAAACACCCTATATGGTACGAGATTTGGATGACGGCTCCCCATCCTCCCCGTCTCCATCCCTGCTAGCGCATTATGTCCCTGATTTACCAGGGACGAAACTGCGGTATCCCACAATGATATGTCTATTCTGGCCCCTCCCCCCCCTCTATTTCGCCTGAGCAGACAGGCCAGTATAGAACTCACAGCATTCATTCCTGTCATTACGTCAATCCAGGCAACACCAACTTTGGCTGGAGGACCATCCTCCTCACCTGTCACAGACATTATTCCACTCCTTGCTTGCATGGTTAAATCGAATGCGGGCTCATCCCTTCTAGGCCCCTCTTGGCCATACCCAGATATGCTACAAACAATCAGATCCCGCTTAACAGGCCCAAGAAGACGATCGAAAGCTCCTGGCTTGAAATTCTCAATTACCACGTCCACTGTGTCCATCAAGCTTCGAACCCTTTCTCTTTCATTCTTTAGATTCGCGAACACTATCTTCTTCCCCCTGTTACATGATAGGAAATAGGAAGCAACCTCTCCCCCGTCGAATCCTTTTTGGAATGGGGGCCCCCATGTTCTGGAGTCGTCCCCCCAAGGGGCCTCCACTTTGATCACATCAGCACCCAAATCCGACAGAGATTGAGCCGCATGGGGCCCTGCTAGAATT
>Ga0160422_10000431_pt1 | contig 25304 bp, 21 predicted proteins | sample Fk160mmetaG_FD_108192 | JGI IMG/M metagenome (GOLD analysis project Ga0160422, IMG submission 108192) | Marine microbial communities from the Central Pacific Ocean - Fk160115 60m metaG | ecosystem: Environmental > Aquatic > Marine > Oceanic > Photic zone | place: The Central Pacific Ocean...
AAGCTCATGTCTGCCGAAGTCTGGAAACCCAATGGCGAGAAGTGTCCAGTGACCAATATCGATAAGGACGGGAATGGGCTTTTGACTGTTTGGTTCGAGAACGGGCAGAAGGCCGAGGAAGGAAACTTCAAGGACGGCAAGCCGAACGGGCTTATTACTGTTTGGTTCGAGAACGGGCAGAAGGAGGTGCAAGAAACCTACAAGGACGGCGAACCGGACGGGATTTGGACTGGGTGGTACGAGAACGGGCAGAAGAGGGGTGAAGGAACCTACAAGGACGGCAAATTAGACGGGCTTTGGACTGAGTGGTACGAGAACGGGCAGAAGATGAAGGAAGGAAGAATGAAGGACGGCAAGAATCACGGGCTTGAGACTCATTGGTACGAGAACGGGCAGAAGAAGGGGGAAGGAAGAATGAAGGACGGCAAGCTCATGGAAGCCGTTCAATGGAAACCCAATGGCGAAAAGTGTCCCGTGACCAATCTGAAGGACGGGATTGGGGTTGTGGTTTGGTACAGAGAGGACGGGACTGTATCTAGACGCGATAGCTGGAAGGACGGCAAGCTGGACGGGATTTCGATTTATTACAACGAGGACGGGACGGAATGGTATCGCACCACCTACAAGGACGGCGTGGAGGTCGAGGACTAACCCCCTGACAACCCCCAACCCTTGACCCTCGCCCAAGGAGTCGCTCGGATCGGGGGGATGAAGCCGGTCCTACTCTCTCTCGCCCTCGCTCTGCTCATGGTCGGGTTTTTGAACAAACTATCTCGATTCCAACAGATTCATATCTAGCGAATTTATTTTCACCATCCCAATCCTCTGGCATTTTTGAATTAAGACCAGCTTCTTTTAATCTTCGATCATCTTCAACTGATATCTTTGCAAGAACATGAAATTGTTCTAGTATGCTCGATACAGATTCGAGAGTGATTTTATCAAGATTAATTAATTTATCACGAATCATGTTGAAGGGTATTGAGTGTTCATAAATCACATTCTGATCAGGATTTTCGATTAGTGATTTTGATGAATACATAATGTCTTTTTCCATCTCGGCCAATGCATAACGAAAGTAGGTTGACCAAACTCTTTTGCGGGTGCCCATTTGTATATGCTCTCTACAATGAGCAATCACCTTCATCATCATTCGCAGATTCTTTTCAGGATATTTCATCTTAAGACTCTATTTCAGAAGGTGAATTGATTATCTTGGCATATTGAGTGAAATTCTTAATTTTATTTGTCCATAAAGACATCAGCTTTTGTTTTCTGAAAGTGTCAAAAAGCATCAATTCATACTAGTACTTGAAGCTTACTAAAGTGAAGCTGTTTTGGTGCCGAAGATGACGCAGGAGGAGGAGGAGCGAAGGCTGTTTGCAAAGAGGGAGAAAGAGAAAGTCATATCCGTCGCACGGAAACTTGGCTTTGTTCGATTCTTTTCTAATACGCATATACGAGGTAAGAGGCGGCTGATCCTCCCAGGAACGCCAACACGGCTGCCAATACAAAACTTCCAATTACAATGAGTCGCGGGCGACCAGTGCGACGACCGTTGACGAAAAGGGCGACGAACTGAGTGATCGCAACTCCTAACAGAATGAATAATCCGGGGATTTCCAAGACGTCTCCGAAATAGAAGAGCGTGAGCGGCGCCATAAGGAGTGCGGCCAAGAATGCCCTAATACCGATTACACCAGAGACTACACTGACAAAGATTGCACCAGTGACTGCACCGATGGCGTAGCCCTTCAGAACAGCAATGATTATCCTTTTTTTCAAATCGTTTTTCTTTGGCTTCGTTTCGCACTCGTCCTCTTTCTCACGTGCATTCGATTTGAAAATGGATTCGAAAATGGAAGGGTTGGCAAGAAACTCGGAAATCAATACCGCATCTCCAACTTCCCCTTGTGGGCAAACAAGCCACTCCTCTGTTATCTTTCCAGCTTGAAGCATTTTCTGGATATCTTCAACGCTGAGGTCGGTCTTCCAAAATACGGCCTCCAGCTTCTTGATGGCTAATTTCATTAATCTATACCCTTGTATACTTTCGAGGCCTTCAATCTTCCGTAACATCATAACACGAGAACCAGAGCAAGGCCAGACCGCGGTGCGGTGAAGCGGCTTGTTCCGTAGAGACGAGCGTAGCGAGGCCGGGACGTCGAAGTCCACCTACACCTGACCGAGATCGCGGCTTCGACTGCTGGTTGAGGGTTGAATTGTCCCGTGACCAATGTGAAGGACGGGAATGGGGTTTTTGGTTTGGTACAAAGATGACGGGACGGAAAGCTATCGCGACAACTTCAAGGACGGCAAACGAGTCAGAGACTAACCCCATGACACCCCCAACCCTTGACCCTCGCCAAAGGAGGCGCTTGGATCGGGGAATGAAAGCTACAACATTCGCCCTGTTTGTTGGTCTGCTCATGGTTGGGTGTGGGGAATCGTCACAGCCATCCGAAGGTGCGGACATGACCGATACCGCTCCAGAATCGCCGAGCCCTTCCGAGAGTGTGGACACGACCGACACCGCTCGAAGGAAAGATGCCGTAGAAACCGCCGTTGACTGGTCGAAGCTAGAGATTCGTAACGGGATCAGGTATCTTCAAAATACAGAGACTTCCTTTACGGGTCGGGCGGTGGAATTTTACGAGAACGGGCAGAGGAAGCGGGAATCAAACTACAAGGACGGCAAGCCACACGGGCTTCTGACTCATTGGCACGCGAACGGGCAGAAGGAGTGGGAAGCAAACAATAAGAACGGCAAGAAAGACGGGCTTACGATTCATTGGGACGAGAACGGGCAGAAGAAGTGGGAAGGAAACTGGAAGGACGGCAAGCGGGACGGGCTTCAGGTTTTCTATATGGATGACGGGAGGGTAGGTCGCACCACCTACAAGGACGGCGAAATAGTCGACTAACCCCCCCGGGCACCCCCACCCTTGACCCTCGCCCAAAGAGGTGCTTGGATGGGTGCTGTCAAAATAGCCTTTTAAAATAAAATTCTTAAATCATGAATGTGCTTTCCATCACCCTAGAGGTACTGACTAATTTAATTTTCGGTTCAATCATTTTCGTTTGGGGCGTTCGCTACAATAACATCAAAAACGAATTCAAGGATTTCAATCTGCCTAATTGGCTGCGAGATCTGGTTGGGATTTTCAAACTTTCATTCGCGGTGATGCTCCTCAATGACAACCCGGAAATCGTAACGATCGGTGCGTCGGGAATTGCCGTTTTGATGCTTGCTGCCCTAGTCACTCATTTCAGGCTAAAGAGTGGGGCATTCCGGATGCTTCCTTCATTTACTTTGCTTTGCGCTTGTTTGCAGGTGGTTTACATCATCTCTTTGCAAGCACCCGCAAACTGATTGTTTTATGCCGCATTTAAAAGTGGCTTTTCAAATCTTGCTCTTCCTGACCTTTGCTATCGGTGGGACCTATCGTTTGCTTCAACCCATTGAAGCGCTTGCCAGCAAAATGCTTTGGGTATCGTATTTCGATCCCCGAATTGTTCGAAGCATCGCGCTTGTCGAAGTGCTTTGCGGTGTTGGGCTGATTATACCCTTCATCTTCAAGGACCTGCCTTTTGATATCATTTTCTATGCTGGCTCTCTTCTTATGCTCATTATGTTAGGGGCCGCCGTTACGCATTTGTTAATCGGAGATTACAAACAAATTTTTGGGAACATCATTCTTCTTGTCATGGCTTTCCTCGTGATTTTTTCTCCGAACCAATCCCTCGAGGGCTGATGAGGGAAAATTTTATTCTAACCCCCTCGTTACCTTACCTTAAATTGCGTTCAGCAGTTTCAACTTAACAGGTATCCGTCGGGAACGGGGAGAAGATGAACGCACTAAACTGGAGCGATTGCAAAAAAGAGGGTGGCGACAGTGAGTGACGCGTTAACGAGCAGGTCATGCATGATTTGATCTTCAAGGACGAAGGGACGGACGACCCTTACAATACGTGGCATGCTGACTGGCATAAGAAGAGCGAAGAAAACTATTAAGGAGCCGAATTGCATGGATTCATTACCAAACGCAACCTTGATGAATCAGAGAAGAGTCGGGAAGCTTATAAGGACTCCATAGAAGCCGAGGACTAAAATCTCCTGACACCCAACGACCTTAGATCCTTGCCGAGGGTTCGACATATTTTGGTTCATTCAGCACAAAAAAATGCATGTGGATTAGAATACCACTTATATTGTTTGAAACTGATATTCTCCACAGCTGGGGAAGCAGAGTGATTGGTTTTCACGCCGCTAACCGGAACAGAAAGAAATCGGTTGGTACCCTAGCTGCTAAATGGAGTTGTCCTTCTTGATTTTCAATCGCCAGACCATCCGCTTTATTCAATACCACGTCATTAACCGTAAGGCATCCTGAAATCACTTGTATCCAACTATGGGAAAATTTTGGATTCAAGGGTAATGGAATTTGAGAGGCAGGATTCAACCGGCCAAAGTAAAATTCCGCGTCCTGTCTGATTTGAGTAGAATTGTCCCGACCGTCACCAGAAAACAGGAGTTGGAGTGTGTTGTTCACGATGCTTGCACCCAGTTTTTTTTCTGAATATCTTGGTGCACCTCCGTTCTCTTTGGGTAGCATCCAGATTTGGTAGAGTTCCGTGGTGTCTTCCCAAGATGGGTTGAATTCGCTGTGTGAGACTCCACTGCCAGCACTCATGTATTGGAGATTCCCCGGATGTATCACAGACCCATTTCCCATACTGTCCCTGTGTTCGAGTTTACCCGAAATGACGTAGGTAAAAATTTCCGCATTTTTATGAGGATGGGTATCAAACCCACCTCTCGGTTGGATTAAGTCATTGTTCATAACAACCAGCGAGTGGAAACCGCAATACTGCGGTTGGTAATAGTCGTCGAAAGAAAATGAAAACCGTGCATGTAGCCAACCACGATCGGCGACGCCTCTATCTTCTGCTGCTCTGCGCTTAATAATCATACAGACAAAAATATTTGGATTCGCCTTGAATTCCAACTTGAGTGTGTAATGTCATTGTTTTTCACTTGAAATACTTGCGGTGACTCCGGAGATATTAATTTTAAGAAGGTCGGTCATGGGCGGGAAGACTAAAAGCTCAACTTTCAAGGATCAACCCCGGCAACCCCCGACACTCGCCCCTGAAGGAACTTGGATCGGGGGACGACATCTTATAAGAGTAAAGCGATCTAGTTCATGAGATTGCGGATCAGTGTTAAAGAAAAAACGATTTGGAATCTGCGTTGGTAGAGCCGTTGTCTTCCAATTCAAAGACTACGGGTCTATTCTTGTTGATTTCTTTTTTTTGAATCCAAACCAGGAAAACAGACGAAAGATCTGTTGAAACAGTTCTAATACAATTATATTTCATCTCATGAAAAAATTTTTCGTATCTTTATTCGTTGTCTCACTATCGCTTTTTGGTACAGAACCGAAGCAGGTTTCCATCAAAGCACTCCAAAAGCGGGGTGAGGTTGGCAACCAGCTTTATTACCTCCCAAACCAAGTCGTTCCTTTTACCGGAAAAGCGGTTGCCAAGTGGCCCGATGGGCAAAAGATGACGGAAATTAGCTACAAAGACGGCAAACGGCACGGGCTTAAAGCTCATTGGTACGAGAGCGGTCAGAAGCTGTCGGAAATAAACTACAAGCACGGCAAATATCACGGGCCTTTGACTGTGTGGTACGAAAACGGGCAATTGAGGAGAAAAGGTAACCATGTGGACGGCAAGAAGGTTGGGATTTGGAATCATTGGTACGAGAACGGGCAGCAGCGAGACGAACTATTTTACCTGGGTGGCTATATGGTGTCTGCCATGGTCTGGAAACCCGATGGCGAAAAGTGTGCCATGACCGAAGTGAAGGCTGGCAACGGGATCATGGTCAAGTATATGGATGACGGGACGGATTGGTTGCGAATCTCCTACAAAGACGGCGAGAAGCACGGATATCGCCTCACCTACAAGGACGGCGAGCGAGTCATGAGACTAACCCCCTGACAACCCCCAAGCCTTGACCCTTGCCCGAACAACGAACTGGATCGGTAAATGAAAATAATCCTACTCTCCCTCGTTGTCTCTCTCCCGCTTTTGGGAGCTGAACCAAAGGTGGTTAGCTTCGACAAACTCCAGCATCGAGGGAGGCTCACTTACATTCCAAATCAGGACACCCCATTTACTGGCATAGCGGTTCGTTTTTATCCTAATGGACAGAGGGTGTGGGAAGAAAACTACAAGGACGGCAAGCTGGACGGGCTTCAGACTATTTGGTACGAGGGCGGGCAAAAGAAGGCGGAAGGCAACAACAAGGACGGCTTCCCGCACGGGCTTTGGACTCAGTGGTATCCTGATGGGCAGAAGAAGTCGGAATCAATCTGCAAGGACGGCAAGGTCATGTCAGCCAAAGTTTGGAAACCCAATGGCGAAAAGTGTCCCGTGACTAGTTTGAAGGACGGGAATGGGCTTCTGGCTCTTTGGCACGTGAACGGGCAGAAAAGTTCGGAAGCAAAATTTAAGAACGGCAAGCGGGAAGGGCGAATGATTTACTACAACTATGATGGGACGGAAATGGGTAGCATCAAATACATGGACGGCGAACGAATCTACGACTTCGACTAACCCACTGGCACCCCCCCAACCCTTGACCCTCGTCCAAGGAGGTGCTTGGATCGGGCGATGAGTACACAAAAAAAAAGAAAAAGCCCTTGGGGACTTGGAGGGGTAAATTGGAGATGGATGTCTCTTGTGCTTTTTGTTTGTAGCTTAATTACCGGAGTCCTTTTAGAAGTGGACGGCAATGAATTGTCCGAGTACGCAAGTGTTGAAATGTTTCGAGCCTTTTCTGTGGGGTGGTGTGTCTGTTTGGCGATAGGATTGCCGGCACGTGTAAGAGAGTGGTTCACCCCCAACCCTTGACCCTCGCCCAAGGAGGCGCTCGGATCGGCGTGAAAAGTAGGTTTCTAATGCGTATTTCATTTTAGGCATAATTAAATCGCTATGGATATAATGAGTATTATTGCTTCTTTTGAAAAGGAACCTACTTTCTTTGATGGGGTGGTCGGGATGATTTTAGGGGGGGTTGTATGTGTTTTCGTCATGTGGTTTTCAATGCTTTTGCTAGGAATGAAATTGCCACCTTTCCCAGATCTTGACGTGGCTAAAGAGGCTAAGAAATACAATGATGAACTTGTTAAAAGACGTCCGTGGATGATATGGCTGGTTTTTATCGCCAGCATTGGTTCTGTGGCGGCAACTTTCCTTTGGTATTGTGGGTGGCAGGTTCCATCCATCCACTAAAAGGTAAATCTTATTTTTTAGATTAATCTCCATTTTTGGCTCGAAGGCCCAACCCCTGACCCTCACCCGAGGAGGCACTTGGATCGGGGGGATTCCTAAATCCCTAGGATTTTGTAAAAGGCTTATCCGAGGTTTACAGCTAAGATAGAAGAAATGAAATCCAAGCAGGTAAAAAAATCCAAAGTTCGAGAATTCATTGAATATAGCTTGCTGGGAACTGTGTTCCTTGCCGTTTTCGCGGTGCCTGCCTTCTACGATGACATCAAGAACCCTTATGACTTCCTGCAAGTTCTATCGATGTGTTTGGGTCTCGGCGTTGTCACTTCGGTGATTTTTTTGCGCAAACAGGGGTTTTCCAATGGCCCAAAAAAACAGACAGATCAAAACCAAGTTGAGGCATGCTTCGAATGGGAAGATAAAATGAGGACTGAGGCACAGGAGATCAGAAGAGAAGAAAAAAAGTCGCTCCGGGAATGGATGGAAAAAATGGAGAGTGAGGGAAAGTATCAAGTTGCCACCAAAGATGAACTGGAATTTCTGGAAAATGACGTTGCGTACTTGCCGAATCAAAATACGCCCTTTTGCGGGAAAGTGCAGGAATTTTACGAAAGCGGCAAGATTATGGAAGAAACTCATTTCGATCAAGGCAAGGCGCGCTATCAAACTGCTTGGTACGGGGATGGGGGAAAACAAGAGGAGATTTACTTGAAGGAGGGCGAGCGTCACGGGTCTTACACCTATTGGTACGAGAATGGTCAAAAGCAGGAGGAAGGAATTTTCAAGGAAGGCAAAGCCGACGGGATATGCATAATGTACGACGAAAAAGGCTATGAAATAGATGAGTGCTTTTGGAAGGATGACGAAGAAGTGATTCCCCCTGACAACCCCAACCCTTGACCCTCGCCCACGGAGACGCTTGGATCGGGGGCATTCCAAGATCGGGAAAAGATTGTAAGAGGCTTATCCGAAGTTTCGCGCTAGGATGGCGACATGATGAAAGCTTCTTTATTCGTTCTGTTGGTTAGCCTCGCCCAAGGAGGCGCTTGCATCGGTTAATGAATGATCCGCAAAAGAAATTCGACTGGAAGCATTGGTTTTGTAGGCTTTGGCTCTTTTCTACGCTTACTTGGTGGGGATATATCGGTTTTTGTGTTTGGGAAGGAGATATGATTTTCTCAGACGATTTAATAATTCCGTTGGGGATTCCACCCCTCATTGTATTGTTCGTTCCTATTCTCTGCGTATTCTTTTTTGGAGACCCGGGGGAGAAGATGCGGGAGCGGGAGTTCACGTTGGCCAAGCGGGGGGCTGCCTGGGCTCAGTTCAGGGTTGGGGTGACGTACGAAGATGGAAAAGGAGTTTCCAAAGACTACAGGCAAGCGTTCATGTGGTATCGAAGGGCGGCCGAGCAGGGATATGAGGGTGCTCAGTTCAACCTTGGAGTGATGTACGAGGCGGGAAGGGGGGTGCCCAAGGATTTGGTCCAAGCATACGCATGGTACGACCTCGCCCAAGCCCAAGAGGTTGAGAACGCCAAAGAGTGGAGAGACGAACTTGAGCTAAACGCCAAGGAATTGGCAGAGGCCCAAGCTCTATCCGCACAGATCCACAAGCGGATCGAAAAGCGAACGGGAAGCACTAATCCTCGTCCTCAGGCTACCTCGAACCCTTGACTTCATACTGTGGGGTTGGTTTGGTTTGGGGGTGATTGAGAAGATTAGATCAATTCCAACCGTACTAAAGTGTATCCTTTTTGTGTGGCTTGTATGGGGGACTTACTTTTTGGGGCAAAAAGCTATTGCGGACAAAATTTCAGAGGAAACGATTGAAAGAGCAAATGAACTTAAATCTGTTTTCGAACAGAAGATTAAGCTCGGCTTCGAGGTATCCGAGGCCAGATCATTGGCGGATCAAGAAACGCCACCTGTTCGCGGGCTCGTTGGTGGCTGGTTCGGATTTGAACATCTATGGGCACTCGCTTTCTTTGTGGCTCTCTTGAGCTATTGGATACTCATGGGCTTTAAGAAAAAGGACTAACCCTCGTCCTGCTCGAACCCCCAACCCTTGACCCTCGCCCAAGGAGGCGCTTGGATCGGGGGCATGAAAGCAATCCTACTCTCCCTCTTCGTCGCTCTTCTCATGGTTGGGTGCAACGGAATGCCCGGTGCGCACAGGCCCCAACTAGGTGACGCGTCTGACACTCCCCCCCGACGAATCCCAGCCCTTGACCCACGGGAGGAGCTCGGGCCGTCCTCTGAAAAACAAGACACACCTACTCTAGGGCATCATCATCGGCATCCTTCCAACTCTGCGTTCCCGATTGCGCTCTCCGGCTTGCGGTAAGGCGGCTTTCCGTATTTGAGTGGTTGAAAAAATGAAAGCAACCATCCTCACGGCATTTCTCTTTATTTGCATGCAGGGGTTACAGGGTACCGAGATTTTAACGGTTTTGGGAACGGGTGAAGCAGGTTTCTCAGGTGATGGCGGCCCGGCTACCCAAGCCAAAATACGCGGGCCGTTCGGGGTGGTACGCGGTCCCGATGGATGCTTCTATGTTTGTGATACCTATAACCACTGCATGCGAAAAATCGATGCCAATGGGGTTGTAACCACGGTGGCAGGCAAGGGCGGGGAGAAGGGTTATGCCGGCGATGGCGGATTAGCGACCGAGGCTTTGTTGAATGAGCCCTATGAGGTACGGTTCGATCAGGCGGGGGATATGTATTTTGTGGAGATGATGAATCACGTGATCCGAAAGGTCGATGTGAAGACGGGTAAGATTTACACAATTGCAGGGATGGGAGAGAAGGGCTTCAGTGGCGATGGAGGACCGGCGAGGAAAGCCAAGTTCAACCGTCCGCATAGCATACAGTTTGGACCGAAGGGTAATTTGTTCGTCTGTGACATAGGGAATCATCGAATACGGATAATCGATATGAAAACGAGAACGATTTCCACTTTTTCAGGAACTGGAAAAAAGGCGAAAACCAAGGATGGCGGGAAAATACCTGAGGTCGATTTGAAAGGGCCGCGAGCGATTGACGTGGCGGGGAATACCATTTGGCTGGCTTTGCGTGAAGGAAATGCAGTGTACCGGCTGGAATTGGACAAGGGGACGATTCATCACGTGGCGGGAACCGGGAAGAAGGGGTTTACTGGAAATGGAGGACCCGCCAAAAAGGCAACGCTTTCGGGTCCGAAGGGGATAGCCGTAGGACCAAAGGGGAATGTTTATCTGGCCGATACGGAGAGCCACACCATTCGCATGATTGACCTGGAAACGGGTAAGCTCGAGCTGATCGCAGGGGATGGCAAGAAGGGGGATGGCCCGGAGGGAAAGGATCCGAAAAAGTGCCGGATGGACCGTTTGCACGGAGTGTTCGTGGATAAGGACGGAGCCATTTACGTGGGCGATACCAATACCCATCGGATCCGGGTAATCCGGCCCTGACAAAGAAATCTCCTGACGATCTTCACAAAGCGGGATGGACGACCGTTGATTGGAAAGGTTACGAGCACCTCATCGGCGCGTAGCTCTCGCTCCATCACCCATCCCCCCATCCCTTCACCCTTGCCCAAGGAGGCACTTGGATCGGAGGGCATTCCAAAACCGGGAAGAATTTGTAAGAGGCTTATCGGAAGTTTCGCGCTAGGATAGCCAAATCATGAAAGCTAAGTTATTCGCTCTGTTAGGTGGTCTGTTCATGTTTGGGTGTGCAGAATCCGACCTTAGCGATCCTGGTATGGGTTCCGAAAAATCATCCTACGGAGACTACTTGCTGCCAATTCTCTTTATAGCAATTGGGTGCGCATTTTTTATCCGAGGCCAGCTACGGAAACGGAAAAGGTAAGATAGGAAGTGGGTCATCCGTTCCCAGTCCGGCAGCCTTCCCACCGATTAACTCCTCGAAAGATTTTAGGCAATGGGTGAAAACCTCCTGGATTCGGATTTTTTTGGCTCGAAGGGCCAACCCTTGACTCTCCTCTGCGGTGTTGGTTTGGTGGTGTGGATTTCAGATAGTGCGATCAACCCAATCCAGTCCTCGTCAGTCTAAGAGTAGAACTTTGTTGTAATGGAACCTTACCTACTAAGGATTTTATCAATTTTAATGGGATTTTTTTTCTTGGGCATCGTATTTTTTGCCTTCAAAAAGGGGGAGGTCTCATTAGGTGGTGAGACCAGTATTGATTTCAAAAGAAAAGATAATCCAATCGGATTTTGCTTAACGGTTATATTCTACATTTTTTTTGGAGTAATGTCTTTTTACCTCTCTTTCAAATTATGAACTGAGGCTTGCCGTCGCTCCGGCAATGGGCGGGATTTGGGATTGATCCGGCCCCCAGCCCTTGACCCTCGCCCAAGGAGGCGCTTGGATCAGGGGATGAAACCTCCACTCGCCGGACTGGCTTTGGTTTTCTCCGCCCATGCGCTTGCTGCGTCTGGCCTGTTGGCTTCGAACGCCCCGTCAAAGCCCAACGTGATAGTCATCATGACGGACGATCAAGGAAACAACGTCGGCTATGAGGGCAACCCTCACGTGAGGACGCCTCACATGGATAAGATGGCGGGGGAAGCGGTTCGCCTGACGAACTTCCACCAGATGCCGATGTGCACCGCTTCTCGCGCCGCGCTGATGACCGGCAAGTATGCAGAGCAGACGGGAGCTTGGCGGACGAGCCTTGGGCGCACGCTGATGCGCACGGATAATTTTACCCTGGCAGAAGCCTTCAAAGCGAATGGCTATGCAACCGGGCACTTCGGTAAATGGCACCTGGGCGACGCTTGGCCGATGCGCCCCCAGGATCAGGGGTTCGATGAGGTCGTTGGGCTTCGCTGCGGAGCGGTTGGTCAGATCGCAGATTACTGGGGCAATGATTATTTCGATGATACTTACTATCACAATGGCGTGGCCACAAAGTATGAAGGCTACTGCACGGATGTTTTTTTTAATGAAACGATGAGGTACGTTAAGGAAGTCAAGGATAAGCCGTTCTTCGTCTATCTTGCGCCGAACGTGACGCACCTGCCTCTGAAGGTTGCCGATCACTACAAGCAGCATCACGTCGATAACGGTGTGAATGAGAAGCTGGCTGTCTTTTACGGCATGGTTGATAACCTGGATGAAAACGTAGGCCGCTTGTCGGCTTTTCTGAAGCGGGAAGGCTTGGACGAAAACACCATTATTCTTTTCACCACGGACGACGGTACGCAGGGTGCTGCGATATCGCAGACCGAGAAGCCTTGGTTCAAGGGGATGCGGGGAACGAAAGGTTCGAGGGAAGAGGGCGGACATCGCGTCTTTTGCTTCCTCCGCTGGCCGGCGGGTTTGGAGAGCGGGGAAAATGAAACGATCATTTCGGTGCTCGACGCCTATCCGACGTTGCTGGATCTTTGCGGGCTCAAAATGCCGAACGACATTAAGGTCGAAGGACGCTCCTTTAAGCCTTACCTGACGGAACCACTGGATCCTGAAGACGATGACCGGATGTTGTTTTTCTATTATTTTAGCCCTAAGAATCTTGATGACCGCGACAAGTATCTCTGCGTGATTTGGAAGAACTGGCGTATGCTAGGGGAGGGTCAGCTCTATGACGTAGAGAAGGACCGTATGCAGGAGAATGACGTATCGGCGGAACATCCGGAAGTGGTGCAACGTATGGAAGCAGCGTTTCAGGCCTATCACGCGCGCGGAAAAGAACTGGTTCGGGAACCTGTCAGGTTTGTCTTGGGGGGTGTCGGATCCCCTGCGATCGAAATTACGGGTCAGGATATGTATTGGATACCGGAATCAAAGGGAGGACAGCCGTTCAAGCAGAGCGCTCCGCGCGACTTGATTCAGGCCCACGGTCCCTACAAGGTACGCGTGGCGCGCGACGGCAAATATAAGTTCACGCTTTCCCGGTATCCGCTTTATGCGAATATGCCCATGAGTATTGGTGGCAGGAAATTCAAACCAGATCATGCGATTCGAAAAGCGCGCATTTCAATAGCCGGAAAAACTCAAGAAAAGCCAGTAGCGCCTGAGGATACGCGGGCTGCTTTCGTTCTGAATTTGAAGGCGGGGGATTCGGATTTGGACACGGCTCTGCTGGGCGATGGCAAGGACGGCATTGCGTATTTCGTCACCGTGGAATATTTGGGGGATTGATGGTTCTGGCTCGAAGACGAAAAATCATCGCATAGGCCAGTCGAGGACTAACCCTCGCCCAAGGAGGCGCTTGGGTCGTGACGGGAAGCAGAGTTGCCTGATTTTTCTTGCTGAGGATGGGCGAAAATCCTTCGATGAAGCTATGAAATTATTAATCCCCATTATACTTGTCGCGGGAACCTTTGTCTGTGCGTACGCGCATGCGATCCCAACGTTTCAGTCCTCGCAAGAAAAACTAATAACCAGGCTTACCGTGTCGGGTTTCGGCAGCACGGAAGCCGAAGCCTATCATAACGCAAAAAAGAAGGTGCCTTCCGGGGTCAGGGAAACCAAGGTCGTTTACCGTAAGGCAGGAAGCAGATTCCTTTGTTTGATTACTTACGAAAAACGCTGAATTTTTCGAATTTAAGGAATTTGCCTACTTGCTTTGCGAGTAGACTTGCCTGAGCTGCATGCGGATCATACTCCTGACCAGCCCAAGCTCGAAGGCCGAGAGCCCGGCTTTTTCCGGGTCTACCCCGAAGGCGGCCAGCCATTCGTCGCCGGCCGGCCGGAAGCCGAACTTGCGGGCAAGGCGGTTTTCGAGGTCCGGCATATGGGCGGCTCCGTAGAACACAACGATGGACTTGGGCGGGTTCTTCTTCTTGAGAACCTTGCGGAGATCGCGGAAGACGATGGTGTTTCGATCTTCCAGCAGAACCTTCATGAATTTCTCCATGCCCGGGCCCGATGACTTGGCGAGACGGGTGACGTCTCCCTCGATGGAGCCCAGGGTCTCCATGATGGCCAGCTTCATGAGGGCCCGGAACTTGGGGTTTTCGCCAAAGAGGGCGAGCGTTTTGCCGAGGAAATCGAAAAGGAAGGAATTTCCCGAGAGGGCCTTGGTGAACTCACGCGACTGGAGACCGCCTTCCGAAGCCTTGCCCTTGGCGCCTTTCTTTGACGGTTTCAAGGGGCCGCCCTGCAGCCGGGTCAGCAGGGCCTCGGTCGAAAGGTCGCTGTTGCGGAAATGAGGGCGGTCGTAGCGGATCGCTTCCAGCTGAAAGACCAGCCCCATGGAGCGGGCGAGTGAAACCTGGATCCCGGACACGGCGGAACCGCCTCCGTCCCGTTTCGGTGGCCCGTCGTCCCCAAAGCCCACGCCCTCGAAAAGAACGAGGTCGGCGGCATCGAGTTTCTTTTGAACCTTCTCATAGTAAGCGGCATCACCGAGGTGAGAGACTCCGAGCAGGGTAACGCGTGGTCCGTTCTCCTTGGGGGAGGCCATGGTACGGACGGCCACTTCCAGAACGCGTCCTCCTTCCTTGCCTTTTGCAGTCCGTAGGTAGGGAGCCGGTTCCCCGCAGGCGAGGCTTGCGAAGACGAGCAGGAAAAGCGGAGGGAAGAGTCGGCGCGCGAGGGTCATTCGAAAAGCCAATAGCCGGTCGGGGCTTTCGTCAAGGCAGGGAGCCTACTTCGTCTGGACGAGGATCGGGTCCCAGTCGGCGAAGTTCTTGTCGATCCCGACGATGCGGACGTCCTGGGTGCCCTTGGCGGCACCTAGGCCGAGCAGTACGGTGGAGGCGAAGAGGAACCCGATGAGGAAGCTTTTGAAGTCGATGTTTTTCATAGGACAAGATGACTCCACCCGTGTAGGCGAGTCAAGCGTCCGCGGCCCTTTTCGCCAAGGAGCTTGTTATTGAGCGTCCCTTACGCAACGGAAACCGGTATGGTTGCTCGGGGAGAGCGATTCCGAATGGTTCCTTGCGGCGGGCCGGTAGCGCAGGCAGTAATCCCAGTGGCAGAGGAAGGACCCTCCCTTGGCCACGTGCAGGAACATAAGCTCGTTGACGCCTTTGCGGGGTTCCGGGCAGGTGCCGGTATGGCGGAAGTGATCCAGCTCGATCTGGGTGATCGGGGAGTCGGGGCCCTTGGGGTTGGGGTGTGGGTTGCGGGAGAACTCGCCGTAGTAGCCGGGGTGGAAGTAATCGCTGCAGATTTCCCAGACGTTGCCCGCCATGTCGTAGAGGCCGAGTCCGTTCGGAGGGAAGGAGCCGACGGGTGAAGTGTAGTAGTAGCCGTCCTGAGCCGTGTTGCGGGCCGGGAATTCGCCCTGGAAGCAGTTGGCCATCCACTTGCCCTCGGGCCGGACTTCATCGCCCCAAACGAACATCTTCGCTTCCTGTCCGCCCCGGGCGGCCAGCTCCCATTCCGCTTCCGTGGGGAGGCGCTTGCCCGCCCACTTGGCATAGGCCTTGGCGTCGTCTATGTTGACGCATACGACCGGGTGGTCCATGCGGTTCTTGATGGAGGATCTTTCCCCGTCGGGGCGCTTCCAGCATGCGTTCTTGCGGTAGGCCCACCAGTCCCACGGGTCGTTCTCGGCCCGCGGGTCGATGTTTTTGGGGGGCGGGGCGAATACCGTTGCCCCCGGAACGAGTTGGCCTTCGGGGGCGTTGGGAAAGACGTCCTTGCTGAGGGCTCTCTCGGCGAAAGTGACGTAGCCCGTGGCGTCCACGAACTCCTTGAACTGCGCGTTGGTGACTTCGTGCTTGTCGATCCAGAAGCTGGATACCTCGACCTTGTGGGCGGGGCCTTCCTCCGGGTAGTGGTCCCCGTTGCCCGGGGGCTTGTCGTTGCCCCTGAGGTAGGACTTGCCCTGCACGAAGACCATACCGTCCTTTTCGATGATCTCTTGGGGGACGGAGGGAGCTTTGGCTCCCTCGGAGTGGGTCTGCGGTCGCTCCGAGCATGCCGCCAGGAGGAGAGCCCAAAGCATGGAGATCGCAGGCGTGATTCTCATGGCAAGTGTGAGGGGTCGGTTGCGCGGGAGGCTAAACCCGGGTTAGGACGGCAGGGAGGGTGGGGAGCAAGCCCGTCATTCAATCAGCATTTCCTTGGCCGATTTGCCCTGCGGAATCATGGGCAGGACGTGCTCGGTGTAGGGAATGATGACCTCCAGGAGGAAAGGCTCGTCGGCGTCGAGCATCTCGCGGATGCCGTCCCTGAGCTCCTCGCGCTTGGTCACGCGCCTAGCCTTGACCCCAAAGCCTTCGCACATGGTGACGTAGTCGGGGTAGATGGCCTCGAGGTTGTCCGGGCCGCCGAGGTTCTCGGGGTCGCACAAAATGGTATGTCCGCGGACCGACTCGTAGAAGCGGTCCTCCCACTGGACGACCATCCCGAGGTGCTGGTTGTTCAGCAAAAGGCACTTGGCGTTGATCTTCTCGATCTTGGCGGTGGCCAGCTCCTGGACGTTCATGAGGAAGGATCCGTCGCCGTCGATGTCGATGACTTCCTTGTCCGGGAAGGCCACCTTCACGCCGACGGCCGCGGGGTAGCCAAAGCCCATGGTCCCGAGACCGAGGGAGGAAATGTAGCTGCGGGGCTCCTTGAACTTGTAGTACTGGGCGGCCCACATCTGGTGCTGGCCAACCCCGGTCGTGATGAGGGCTTCGCCCTTGGATTCCTCATAGAGTGCCTCGACCGCCTCTTGTCCCGTGACGTGCTCGCCCTTGACGTACTTGAAGGGGTGCTCCTTCTTCCAGCCGTCGATGGTCTCCAGCCAGCCGGAAAGCTCGGGCTTGCTCCATCCCTTTTCCTTGATCAGTTCGCAAAGCCTGCCGAGGGCGTACTTGATATCGGTACGGATGGGGAAATGGGCGTGGACGTTCTTGTTGTGCTCGGACTTGTCGACGTCGAAATGGATGACGTAGGCTTCCTGGGCGTACTTGTCGACCTTGCCGGTGATGCGGTCGTCGAAGCGGGCCCCGGCGCAAAGGAGAAGATCGCTCTCGCAGACCGCCCAGTTGCCCGCCACCGTTCCGTGCATGCCGTACCAGTAGCAGGACTGGGGATGATCAGGGTCAAATACGCCAAGCCCCATGAGGGTGTGCGTGACGGGGAGCCCGCTCAGCTCGGCGAATTCCCGGAGTTCCTCGTGGGCCTCCGCCGAAATGATGCCCCCGCCGGTGTAGAGCACGGGCTTCTTGGCCTTGGAAATCAGCTCGAGAACCTCAAGCAGTTCCTCGTCGGTAGCCCTGGGGGTATCCAGCTTGTACCCGTCGATGTCGTCGACCTCGGCGGGGAAAAAGGGTTCGAACACGGCCTGCTGGACGTCCTTGGGGATATCGATCACCACGGGTCCGGGTCGGCCGGTCTCGGCCAGGTAAAAGGCTTCCTTGACGATGCGGGGGAGCTCTTCCGCGGTCAGCACGAGGTAGCTGTGCTTGACGATCGGGAGGGTCATGCCGAAGAAGTCGGTCTCCTGGAAGGCGCTCTTGCCGATGAATTGCTGGTAGACCTGTCCGGTGATGGCGACCAACGGGATGCTGTCCATGTAGGCGTCGGCGATACAGGTGACCAGGTTGGTGGCTCCGGGGCCCGAGGTCGCCATGCATACCCCGGCCTTTCCGGTGGCCCGGGCATAGCCGTGGGCCATGAATCCACCGCCCTGCTCCTGACGGGGGAGGATGGTGCGAATCGTCTCCGAGCGGGTGAGCGACTGGTGCAGTTCCATGGATGCGCCGCCCGGGTAGGCGAACACCACATCCACGCCCTCGCGCTCGAGAGCCTTGACGAGTACGTCGGCTCCGTTCATGGCGGGCCCGCGCTCGCCTTTTGCCTCGGGATCGGGTTGATTGATGGATTCGGGATTCATGACTTTGGTAAGTTGAACCACACAGGATGCCAAAAAACCTGCTGATTTTCAAGGGGAAAGGACAGGCTAGAGCAGTTCGCGCAGATCCTCGACGCCCAGAGACAGGTTGGCGGCCTCGGATTCCTCGAAAACTTGCTCGAGTAACTTTCGCTTGCCCTGCTGGAGCCCAAGCACCCTCTCCTCGACCGTTCCCGAGGTGATCAGCTTGTACACGGTGACCTGCTTGTCCTGCCCGATGCGGTGAGCCCGGTCGCTGGCCTGGGCCTCCGCGGCGGGGTTCCACCAGGGATCGAAGTGCACCACGACGTCGGCCCCGGTCAGGTTCAGCCCGGTTCCACCCGCCTTGAGGGAGATCAGGAACACGGGGACGGACTCGTCCTCCTGAAAACGGTCGATCTGGGCCATGCGGTCCCTGGAGGAACCGTCGAGGTAGCAAAAGGGGAGGGAGGCCGCCTCCAGTTCCCGTTCAAGCAAGCGGAGGACTTTCACGAATTGGGAAAAAACGAGCATGCGGTGACCGCCTTCCAGACAGGTATAGAGCAGTTCCCGGAATGCATTGAGCTTGGCCGACTGGTCGGCGGGGAAGGATTCCTCGAGGAGGCGCGGATCGCAGCAGGCTTGGCGCAGGCGCAGGAGCTGGGTGAGGGTCTTCATGCGGAGGGCTCCCTCGGTGGCGCCGGCCTCGGCCAGTTTGTCCAGTTCGGTCTCCGCGGAGCGCCGGATCTCGTCGTAGCAGGCGGATTGCTCGTCGGTCATCTCAAGGTAGAGGACTTGCTCGATCTTCTCGGGGAGCTCGGGGGCGACTTCCCGTTTGCTTCGGCGCAGGAGGTAGGGAGCCGATTCCTTGAGGATGCGCTGCTCGTGCCAGATGCGCTCGTCCCCACGGGAGGTGGGGGGAAGCTCGGGACGGGCCCCTGGCAGGAGAAACTCAAGCAGGGAGAGAAGGTCGGATACGCTGTTCTCGATGGGGGTGCCGGTCAGCAAAACCCGTCCCTCGGAGGAGAGGGAGGACATAGCCTGGGCACTCTGGGTCTTGCGGTTCTTGAGGTGCTGGGCTTCGTCCCCGACGACGCACAGAAAGGGAATCCGCTGAAAGAGCTCGAGGTCGCGGGCAAGGGTTCCGTAGGAGGTGATGACGAGGTCGGGTGAGTCCAAGGCGGCTGATTCTTCCGCCCGGTCGGGCCCATGATGGACGAGAACGGAGAATCCCGGGCAGAATCGTTGGGATTCCCGGCGCCAGTTCTCGAGCAGGGAGGCGGGGCAGACCACGAGGGAAGTCTTGGCCGGCCGGTTTTCCTCGCGCAGGACCCTGAGCAGGGCGAGGGCCTGCACGGTCTTTCCCAGTCCCATCTCGTCGGCGAGGATGCCCCCGAGTCCGTTGCGGAAGAGGTGGAGGAGCCAGGCCACGCCAGTCTTCTGGTAGGGGCGGAGGAGGCCCTCCAGGGAGTCGTCGAGCCGGGGAGCGGGCAGGGCGGACAGGTCGCGCAGGGCGGCGCTGCGCTTCTTCCACTGGGCGGGGGTCTGGAAACGGGGGTCGGCCTCAAGGAGGAAATCCTCCACGGAGGGGGCCTGAAATTTTTCCACCCGGTGGCTGGCCCGGGCGAGGAGGAGAGCGTCGGGGTTGCCGGAGATGCGCCGCTGGAGCTCGGTGGCCTTGTCGAGGAGGTCGCGCGTGAGCAGGTAGACTTGGCTGCCGTGGCGGATGTGGTTCTGTCCGGTGGCGAGGGCATGCTCGAGCTCGTCGGGAGGAACCTCGCCGGCCTCGATGCATACCTCGACCTCGGCTCCCTCGTCGTCTTCGGTGGCCGAGGTCCGCAGCTCGGCCCTCATGATGCCGGAGGTGAGGCGACGGAAGTTCTCGGTAAACTCGGCCTCGTGGTCGAGCTCGAGCTCCTCCTGATGGGCGGCGAGGAAGTCGAGCACCCTGGATGGATCGCGCATCCACCACCAATGGCGGTGGGACCGGTCGCGCAGGAAGTTCCACTCGCGCATCAGCCTGAGAACCTCCTTGTATCCGGGGTGCTCGGAGGAGGGCAGGATGATGCGCAGGTATTCGGTCGAGCCCTCGACCTCGATGGGCGGACCCTCGTAATCGGGTTCGCTCAAGATGGGCTCGGGTTCCGGGTCGGGACCCTCGTCGACTTCGCGTACCGGGCGGGGGGGCTCGGGCTGGCTGAAGGGGATGAAGTCGCTCACCCCGATGAGTTCGTCACCCGCCCACTCGATGGCCCGATTGGGGTCGTTGGCGGGGTAGAAGCAAGGGACCCCGTGCAGAAACTTGAGCAGTTCGCCGGCCTGGGCTAGGTCGAGTTGGATGAAGGAGGAGATCGTTCCTCCGCACCACTGGGAGAGAGCGAAGAGGGCGGAGCGTTCGGAATCGGAAAGTTCGCCGAAGGAGGCGGGATCGGCTTTCTCCGGAGCTATTCTTTCCCCCCGGTCGTCCTCGAGCTCGATCTTGGCGGGGATGGCGTTTCTCTGGACGCACCCGGCGAGGGTGGGGGGAAGGAGGATGCGCAGCCTCACGGATCGGGCTTCAGGAAAAGGAAATCGCTCCAATGGCCTCCGCCAAGTCTTTGCCGGCAGGGGCACCGCCCATCGCGAAATCGGGCTTGCCGCCTCCCTTGCCCCCGAGCTTTTCCGCGAGGACCCCGAGGTACTTGCCGGCCTGGTGACCGGCTTCCACGGCTTCCTCGGAGCAGATGCAGACCAGTCCGCACTTTCCTCTGCTCTCGCTGGCCAACAAGACCACCGAGGGGGCGGCCCGCTTGTTGACCTGGGCGGCGAGGGAACGCAGGTCGTTGGGCGAGAGGTCGGGGACTACGGCCTTCACGAAGCGCAGGTCGCCCGCTTGCTCGGCTTGCCCGATGAGTTCGTCGGCCAGCCCGGCTTGTCCCTTTTGCTCGAAGGATTTCAGCTTCTTGTCGAGCTCCTTGGCCTTGTCCTGCATCTGGACGATGCGCCCGGGAAGTTCCTCGGGCTTGCAGGCCAGTTGGCGGGTCAGGAGGTTGACCTGGGTGATGCGCTCATCTGCCCATTGGTATGCGGAGAGCCCCGCAACGGCCTCGATCCGGCGGGTGCCGGCGGCGATGGCGGATTCGCTCACGATGCGAAGGGATCCGATCTCGCCGGCTGAGGACACGTGGGTGCCTCCGCAAAGTTCCTTGCTCCAGCCACCGAGGTCGACCACCCTCACCTTGTCCCCGTACTTGTCGCCGAAGAAGGCGATGACGTCTTCGGGTTTTTCGGCGAAGGGGATCTCGTAGGCCTCGAGGGAATCGTTCAGGAGGAGCTTCTCGTTCGAAAGACGCTCGATCTCGGCCAGTTGATCGGGCTTGACCCCTTCGAAATGGGAAAAATCGAAGCGCAGGCGCTCGGGCTCGACGAGTGAACCGGCCTGGCGGATATGGTCGCCCAAGACTTCGCGAAGGGCCCAGTGCAGGACGTGGGTGGCGGTATGATGGCGCTGGATGGCCTTCCTTCTTTCCAGATCGACGCTGAGTGACGCCCGCTTGCCCGCAGGCCCGGTGAGTCCGTCGGCTGCCTTCAATTGGTGGAGGAAGCGTCCCGAGGAGTCCTTGTGGACGTTTCGTACGATAAGGGTCCGGTCCTCCAGTGAAATCGATCCGGAATCCCCGACCTGTCCTCCCATCTCGGCGTAGAAGGGGGTCTTGTCGAGAACCAGGAAAGCGTCGTCGTCCTGCTCGATGAGGTCGATGACCGTTGCCTCGCAGCCTTCGAGGTTGGATGGCTCGTAACCTACGAACTCGGTGGCGTCCGCCCCGTCGGCATCCTCGCTCACGAGAACGTCGACGGACTTATGGGCCTCCCGGCCGCGCTGGCGTTGCTTCTCCATCTCGCTCTCGAAAGACTTCTCGTCCACGCTCAGGTTTCGCTCGCGGGCCATCAACTGGGTGAGGTCGAGAGGGAAGCCGTAGGTGTCGTAGAGCTTGAAGGCGAATTCTCCGGAAAGCGTTCCCTCCGCCTCCAGGCCGTCGGCCTCCGAGGTGAAGAGCTCGATGCCTCGGTCGAGGGTCTTGTTGAAGGATTCCTCCTCCGACCGAAGGGTTTTTTCAATGAGCTCGGCCCGATCCTCAAGCTCGGGGAAGACGTCGCTCATCTGCTTGACCAGCACGGGGGCCAGTTTGTGGAAGAAAGGTTCGGAAAAGCCGAGGGTCCGTCCGTAGCGGATGGCCCTGCGCAGGATCCGTCGGAGCACGTAGTTGCGATCGCTGTTGCCCGGGAGAATGCCGTCGGCGATGGAGAAGCTGAGGGCCCGGAGGTGATCCCCGATTACCCGGAAGGCGACGTCGATTTCCTCCTGTCCCCCGGTGGGAGCCCCGTCCGCGGGCAGGGTGGAGGCGTAGGTCTTGCCCGAGAGCTCGGCCAGCTTGGCGAAGATGGGAGAGAAGACGTCGGTGTCGTAATTGGATACGGGCTTGGAGAAATCGGTGAAGCCGTTCGTCGACTGGATGACTGCGGCCACCCGCTCGAAACCCATCCCGGTATCCACGTGCTGGGCCGAGAGGGGGGAGAAATTGCCCTCGCGATCGGCGTTGAACTGGATGAAGACGAGGTTCCAGATTTCGATGCAGAGATGGGAGTCGGCATTGACGAGCTTCCCTTCGCTTTTCCCGTCCGGAGTGAGATCGAGGTGTAGTTCGCTGCAGGGCCCGCAGGGGCCGGTCTCACCCATCATCCAGAAGTTGTCCTTCTTGTCGCCCGTCACGACGTGGACGGCCGGGTCCAGGCCGGCCTTCTCGAAGATGCCCGACCAGATGGAATGGGCCTCCCCGTCGAACTCGGCGGGATCGCCCTCCTCGGGCTGGTAGACCGTTGCGTAGAGCCGATCGGCGGGGAAATTCCAGGAGTCCACGAGCAATTCCCAGCTCCACTCGATGGCTTCTTTCTTGAAATAGTCGCCGAAGGACCAGTTGCCGAGCATCTCGAAGAAGGTGTGGTGGTAGGTGTCGAAGCCGACGTCCTCCAAGTCGTTGTGCTTGCCTCCCGCCCGGATGCATTTCTGGGTGTCCGCGGCCCGGGCGAAGGGAGCCTGCTGGTCCCCCAGGAAGTAGGGGACGAACTGGTTCATCCCGGCATTGGTGAAGAGCAGGTTGGGGGATTCGGGCAACAGGGGAGCGGAGGGTACCAGCTTGTGCTCCTTCGATGCGAAGAAATCGAGAAAGGACTGTCTGATCTCCCTAGCGTTCATAAGCGTCGCGCCCTAGCCGAGGCGGTCCAGTATGGCCTGCCCCATTTCCTCCGTTCCCACGGAATCCCCACCCTGGGCGAGGTCGCCGGTGCGCAGTCCGGCCTTGATGGTGTCCTTGACCGCTTGCTCGATGGAGGAAGCGGCTTCCTCCAGCCCGAAGCTGTAGCGGAGCATGAGGGCGGCGCTGAGGACTTGGGCGCATGGGTTGGCCAGTCCCTGGCCGGCAATGTCCGGGGCGGTGCCCCCGGCCGGCTCGTAGAGTCCGAAGGGAAGAGAGAGAGAGTTTTCGCGGGCTCCCAGGCTGGCCGAGGCCAGCATCCCGAGGGAACCGCAGATCACGGCCAACTCGTCGGACAGGATGTCTCCGAACATGTTCTCGGTGACTAAGACGTCGAACTGGTTGGGGTCGCGCACCAGCTGCATGGCGGCATTGTCGACGTACATGTGGGAAAGCTCGATCGAGCCGTCCAGCCTTTCCACGCACTCGGTTACGATCCGTCTCCAAAGGACCGAGGTCTCGAGGACGTTGGCCTTGTCCACGGAGCATATCTTTCCACCCCTCAGGGAAGCCGCCCGGACTGCAATTTCCGTGATACGCTCGATTTCGCCGCTTCGGTAAACCATGGTGTCGATGGCTTCTTCCTCTCCGTTTTCGAGGGTCTCGGTACGCTTGGGTTGGCCGAAGTAGACGCCACCCGTCAGTTCGCGCACGCACAGGACGTCGATGCCGTTGGCCACGGTCTGGGGGCGCAAGGGGGAAAGGTCGGCCAATTCGGGGTAGAGGTTGCCGGGGCGCAGGTTGGCAAAGAGCTCGAAGGCTTTTCGCAGGGGGAGGAGGGCGGCTCTCTCGGGTTGCTCCTTGGGGGGCAGGTTTTCCCACTTGGGCCCGCCTACGGAGCCGAAAAGGATGGCGTCGGCCTGCTCGCAGGCCGAAAGCGTGGAGTCGGGCAGGGCCTTACCGTGGTTGTCGATGCCGATTCCGCCGACGTCGTGGGAGGTGGCCTCGACTTGGAAATCGTGCTTGGGCCCCAAGGCGTCGAGGACGTCGAGGGCGACCTTCATGACCTCCGGTCCGATCCCGTCTCCGGGCAGGGTGGTGAAGCGTAAGGTTTTCATGGGAAAAGAGCATCCATAAAGGATCGTGACGAGTCTGCAACGATGAAAACGGAGGAAGGTGTCCGCATGGATGAATACATTGACAATTTGCCGTGTTCTTGTATAGTGATCTGCTTCTAATACAGTCTCATCCGAAAAGGAGCGGGCATTGCTCGCTTTTTTTTGTCCTATTTTCCAAAACCATACAAAACAGCCAAGATCATGAGTAGTGAAATTCTCGCAGTTCTTGAATACATGGAGAAAGAGAAGGGCATCAGCCGAGAGGATATGATCGCCACGATTGAGAGTGCCGTCAAGGCGGCCGCGGAAAGGGGGATCAACGCGCCCGGGGACGTGCGGGTTGAAATCAGCCCCAAAACCGGCGCCATGCAGGCCTGGAGCCAACTCGAGGTGGTCGAGTCCGTTTCCGACACGGCCAAGGAAATCCATGTCGACAAGGCCCGTTTGTATGCCAAAAACCCCGAAGTGGGTGATATCGTCGAGCGTGAGATGGATCCATCCTATCTCGGGCGGATTGCCGCCAAGACTGCCGAGCAGGCCATCAAGCAAAGGCTCCGCCAATTCGAGAAGGAACATATTTACGACGAGTTTCGCGACCAAGTCGGAAGTCTCGTGACGGGCACGGTCAGGCGCAAGGAGAGGGGAGACCTCATCGTGGAGGTCGGGAAGGCGGAAGCCCTTCTGCCCTGGCGTGAACGCGTCCCGGGTGAGGACTGGGTTCCCGGTGAGCGCATTCGCTGCCTGCTCAACAAGCTCGAGCAACATGGGCGTGGTCCGGAATTGATCCTTAGTCGCTCCAGCCTGAATTTCGTACGCAAGCTTTTCGAGATGGAAGTCGCCGAGATCGCCGACGGGACCGTTACCCTGGCGGCGATGGCCCGCGAAC
>Ga0160422_10000432_pt1 | contig 25271 bp, 22 predicted proteins | sample Fk160mmetaG_FD_108192 | JGI IMG/M metagenome (GOLD analysis project Ga0160422, IMG submission 108192) | Marine microbial communities from the Central Pacific Ocean - Fk160115 60m metaG | ecosystem: Environmental > Aquatic > Marine > Oceanic > Photic zone | place: The Central Pacific Ocean...
GATCATAAGGTAGTTAAAAATCTATTAAAAGATGTAAAAGATGGGCTTATTGAAGATGGAACTGCAATTGGTATGGGTTTAGCAACTTCAGTTTCAAGACTAAAAGAGAGTACAGCTGAAAGTAAAGTAATTATACTTTTAACTGATGGTGAAAATAACTCCGGATTCATTGACCCAATGACTGCAGTAGAACTTGCTCAAGAGTCTGGTGTAAAAGTTTACACTATAGGAGTAGGATCTTATGGAACTGCGCCTTATCCAACTCAAGATTTATGGGGAAGAGATACTTATGTAGACATAGAAGTGAAAATCGATGAAGAATTGCTTATTAATATTGCAGAAGCTACCAATGGAATGTATTTTCGGGCTAATAATAAAAATAAACTAGAAAAAATATACGAACAAATTGAGAGTTTAGAAAAAACAGAATTGGAAGAATTGAAGTTTTATAACTATGAAGAATTGTTTGATTATTATGCGCTGATAGCCTTAATTTTTATGTTTTCAGGATTTCTTCTTCAGTACACACTATTAAAAAGTATTGCCTAATGTTTGATCTTGGAAATCCACACTATCAGTATTTACTTGTTTTGCCTTTACTTATTTTGGTAGCTTATTTTTACTTTAGATCTTGGCGAAATAAAAAACAAGAACTATTTGCAGACACTGTTCTCTTTGATAAAATTAATCCATATCGATCAAAAAGAAAGTCCGTAATTAAACTTATTTTAAGACTTTTTGGCTTAACTGCATTAATCTTTGGTTTGATAAACCCAAAGGTGGGTACGCGAATAGAAACTGTTACCCGAAAAGGTGTGGATGTTGTTTTTGCTATTGACGTATCAAAGAGCATGTTGGCTGAAGATATTGCACCGAGTCGAATTCTAAAGGCAAAACAGATTCTATCTAAAGCTATTGATGAATTGGTTAATGATCGTATTGGTATCATTGTATATGCAGGTAAAGCTTATGCTCAGCTACCGCTCACAACCGATTATACAGCTGCCAAAATGTTTTTGAGAACAATTAATACTGATATGGTTCCAACCCAAGGAACAGATATAGGTAATGCTGTTGAAATGGCCTTGAGTTATTTTGAAAGTGGTAAAGAACAAAATCGTGTTTTATTTATTCTTTCAGATGGAGAAAGCCATGAAGAAGGAGCATTGGAGGCGAGTGAATTAGCTTCTGAAAATGGAATTTTGATTCACGCTATTGGTTTGGGGACTTTGGATGGTGGGCCTATTCCTATTAAGCGAAATGGTGTTGTAAAAGGCTACAAAAAAGATAATGAAGACAAGGTAGTTGTTACAAAAATGGATCCTGCAATGCTCCAGCAATTGGCATTGAGTACAGAAGGAACCTTTATTGATGGTATGAATACGAAAAAAACAATTGAATTTATTAAATCTTCTATAGGGAAAATGGAACAGGTTGAATCTGAAACAGAGATGTACACTGATTACGAAGACCAGTTTCAATGGTTTTTAGCTATGGCTCTGATCTTTTTTACACTTGATGTTATATTGCCAAATCGCAAAACACTTTGGCTTAGAAAAATAAAACTTTTTGGATAATGACATATAAAACTTGCATTTTAATTCTACTTACGTTAGGCACGTTTTTCTCTGTAATAGCACAGTCTGAAAGGAAAATGACACGTAACGGAAATACGAACTATGAATCAGGGAATTTTATTGATGCGGAGATCAATTACAAAAAAGCATTGGAGAAAAATTCTGACCTGTTGGAAGCACAATTTAATTTAGGTGATGCACTCGTTAAACAAGAGCGATTTGATGAGGCTTTAGAATCTTTTGAAAAAGTGTGCGCTTCTACTGAGGATCAAAATTTAAAAGCTAATGCTTTACACAATAAAGGCAATGTATTATTATCTCAACAAGATCTGGAGGGCGCTATTGAGTCTTATAAAGATGCTTTGAGAATTAATCCTAAAGATCAAGAAACCCGTTATAATTACGCTTATGTAAAAAAGCTTCTTGACGATCAACAGCAACAAAATCAAGACCAAGATCAGAACGAAGATAATCAGGAAGATAACAAAGAAGAGGATAAGGAGCAAAATGAGGAAGGGAATGATCAAGAGGATCAGAAGAATGAAGGTTCTGAAAACAAGGATCAGGAGAATTCTGAAAATGAGGATAATAAGCAAGATCAGCAAGATGAAGGAGGTAACAATAATGATGAAACAGAACAGGATCAGCAAGATAAAGGGCAAACTGATGGAGAAGATTCAAATGAAGAGAATCAAGGAGAGCAACCTAAACCACGAGAAAATAAATTGAGTCCTGAAGAATCACAAAGATTATTGGACGCCTTAAATCAACAAGAAGAGAAAGTTCAGGATAAAATGAAAAAGCATAAATTGAAAGGCGCTAAAGTTAAAATTGAAAAAGACTGGTAATTTTAAAAAATGAAAAAGAATTTACTTTTATTATTGTTATCACTTACGAGTTTTGTTACTCATGCTCAGATCTCTTTTACAGCCTCAGTTAATAAAAATAAAGTTGGTGTAAATGAGCAATTTAGTTTAACCTTTACTATTAATGATAGTGGCGATAGATTTCAGGCACCTGTTTTTTCTGATTTTACTGTTTTATCTGGTCCTAGCACCTCATCAAGTACTACTATAATTAATGGTAAAGTAAGTAAAGAGAATTCTTACACATACTATTTGAGAGCTAAAAAAGTTGGTCTCTTCACAATTGGATCTGCATCAATTAGAGTTAATGGTAAACAATACCGATCTAGTACAACTTCAATACAAGTATTAAAATCTTCACCTAAAAATAGCACTAACAATACGCCTTTAGCGAAAGCAAAAGAAAATGTATTTCTTGAATTAGAATTAAGTAATCCTAATCCTTATGTTGGTGAACAAATTATAGCAACATATAATCTTTATTTTAATCAAGATATAAGATCACCAGAACTACTTGAAACACCTACTTATAATGGTTTTTGGCATGAAGATTATGATTTAGGTGATAATTACCCTGTTAAAAACATAAGAAAGAATGGTAAATCATTTCAGGTAGCTATACTAAAGAAATCAGTCTTAATACCACAGCGTTCAGGATCTCTTGATATTGCATCAATGGATTTGGAAGTTCCAGTTACTATCCCAACAAATCAGAGAGACTTTTTTGGTCGAACACGTTCAAGAATGGTTAATATCATTTGTTCCTCAGGTAATAAGACACTTAAAGTTAAACCATTGCCATCAAATGGAAAGCCTAGTAATTTTAGTGGAGCAGTAGGTGAATTTCAATTTACAACTAAACTTGATCGTGATTCTATTCAAACCAATGAATCAGCAACATTATCCATGCGTGTATCAGGTACTGGTAATTTGAGAATGATAGATTTACCAGTATTCGATATTCCTAATAACCTTGAGGCATATGACCCTAAATTCTCAGAAAGTATAAAACTTAAAGAAATTGGGTTAACTGGTTTTAAAAGAGTAGAATACTTACTGATTCCTAGAAATAGAGGGACATATAAGGTTAATTCTGGAAGTTTCAATTATTTTAATCCTAAAACAAAAAAATATATAACTGTAGATCGGCCGTCATATACTTTAACTGTTGAAGGAGGGGTAAATGGAACGTCCAGTACTGTTGTATTAAACAATATTACAAAAGAAGATGTCTCCTTTATTGGTAAAGACATTCTTTATATCAAAACGTCATTAAATAATTTAAAAAGCTCTAAACAATCATTTTTTGGATCTTACAGTTTTTTTATTCTTCTGATAATTCCTTTAGTATTGGTTATAATCGCTCTAGTCCTAGTTATTTTACTTCGTAAATCAATTATTGATATACAGCAGTGGAAAAATGGAACAGCAAGTAAGCAAGCGATAAAAATACTTCAATTAAATTATGAAAATCCACACATCGCAATTGTAAAGGCTTTACAAACATTCTTTCACAAGAAATGGCATCTTGATAGAGCTCAATTTGACAAGGAACGGATAGAAAAACTACTAACAGATAATAAGGTGGATCCTGAGATTATTAATACTTTAGCTGATATTTTAGAGACTTGTGAAATGGCTAGGTTTACCAATGTTCAGAGTAGTGAACAAACACAAGTATCTTCATTAATTACTGAAACAAAAGATTGCATTGAAAAATTAGATAATTATTAGACTATGAGAATTATAATCATATTTCTTTTTTTTAGTTCAAATATACTAGCCCAAGATGCAAACTCACTTTTTGAACAGGCATCTTTGAGTTATGAGCAAAAAGATTATGCTCAGGCCCTAATTCATTATAATAAAATTCAAGATCTTGGCTTATATTCCTCTGATTTATATTACAATATAGGTAACTGTTATTATAAGCTAAAACAAAATGCTGAAGCTGTGTTGTATTATGAAAAAGCACTAAAATTAAAGCCTTCTGATGAAGATGCTCTTTTTAATTTAAAGTTGGTTCAGTTACAACTAGTTGACAAACTTGCAGAAGTACCACAAGTATTCTATCAAAAGTGGGCTGATAGCATAAAAAACAAGCTTACGATTGATCAATGGGCTAAATTTGGATTGATTTTTCTATTCCTCTTTTGTAGCCTGTTTATAATATTCTTATTTATTAAAACTTACAGCCTAAAAAAGAAGTTTTTTACAGTTTCGATGTTTTCTCTATTTTTAGCAATCTTCTCTTTATCATTGGCATATTATAGTAATAAGACACTTATAGTAGAAGCTGTTCTAATGCAAGCCAACGCTTATATTAAGAGTGCACCATCTAACCAGAGTGAAGACCTATTTATTTTACACGAAGGAACTAAGGTTCAGGTAATAGAAATCTTTAATGATTGGACTAAGATTAAATTATCAGATGGTATGATTGGGTGGTTGGAAAATAAAGCAATTGAGAAGATTTAGACTTTCTCACACACTATTAGCTTAAGTTGTTTTTCTTTTATTGTAGTAGCAAAAATATATTTGTTCCCACCATCATTTATTTTCAGTTTTTTCTTTAATACTTCCACTTTATGTGGATAGTTTCTACAAGCAAGATTTGCTTTTTTAGGAAGTTTAGTTAATGATTTTTTATCTAGATTTAGTACTTCTTTAACTTTAAATATTCTTCCTGGAAATTCAGAAATCAAATTTTGAGAAGTATAAAGATGTGAGTTTTTTTGGAGTTTATAAAGCTCGTATTTGGAGGCAATTGACTTAAAAGCTCCTGCTTTCATTATAGCTGTGTTTGCTTCATAGATATACTCTAAGGGTTCTGAATACAGATTTAGTGCTTCTCGTTCCTCCGATAAAGTAAAACGGAATTCTTCTATATGTTCTTTTTTAAGGTTTACACAGAAAATTTGTGTTTCACCTGTAAAGTCTTTTTCTAGAAGATAAAGCACTTCTTTACAGTCGTTATTTACTGCAATTACATGTACTTCTTTTACAGATTTAAGATCTCTTAAAGTTTGTTGGATATCTAATAAGGGAGCTGTTTTAATAAGGACATTCTCGGCTTTATCAAAAAACAGACCTATTAAGTCAATAACATTTGGTTCACAATCTTCTAATCGATAAATTCTTTGACTTTCCTTACGACGCGAAGGATCGACGTAGATCCAATCTATTTTTTTAAGATTCTTTAAATATTCGACTCCATCACCGACATGTACCTCACAATTATGTTGATTTAATGCTTTGAAATTATGGTTAACTAATGATGCCAAATCTTCATTGCGTTCACAATAAATAAGGGATTCAGATTGTTTAGAAAGGAAAATAGTGTCTACACCAAATCCACCAGTTAAATCTATTCCTCGGCCTGAATTGATAATTGTAGTTTTGTATTTAGCAGTTGTCTCAGAGGAACATTGTTCCATTGATAAACGTACTGGATAAAGTATCTCATTATTTTGGAACCAAGTTGGGAGTTTTTTCTTAGCAATTTGTTTACCTACCAATTGTTGAGCAATAGTTTTCATATCCCATTCAGGATATGAAGATGCTTTTAACATCAAATCAGAAGCAGAAGAATTTATATGACTATTTATAAATTTTTGTATGTAAGCGTCTAAAATTTGCAAATGAAATTAGTAAGATGAAGTTGATAGTACAGTAATTAAAACAGCACCAACTACAGCTAAAGGTGTTAAAGCACCTTGGACTATTCTTTTTTGTTTCTTTCTTTTGGCACCCGACATATAACCGTTATAATAATCATTATTAAGATTTAAATATTTATTGTTTGGATTATAATTATTCTCCAAACGTCTTCTTTTAGGAGGTACCACATAACTTAAAATAGCTGGAATATAATATACTGGGCCACTAATTAACCCAACTAAATAATCATTTGTTGCTATAAAATATTCTTGAGAATCTATATAGCCCTGATTATAATTTTTTAATGCCAAAGAGTCTTTAAGTACTAGATTGTGTTCTTCAAATTGTGCAAACGCAAACAATGGGAACAATAATAGTATTATAATTATTTTATTCATTACCTAGTTGAAAAATTAAATCCTATTGTAAAAGTAAATCTATTTCCTGTTCTAACAGTTTCAATTTCTTCTATATATAATCCCGTTTCAAAATCATAAATGCTACTTGTATTCTGTCTGCTTGTTGATGGAACCCAAGCGAAATTGATTGGAATATTTATGTTACCTGCTTCAATTGTTTTTCCGACAGCTAAAACTAGTCCAGCACCACCTAATGATAAATTTGGACCAATAGCGAATTCATAACCGGAAGAAAATCGAGCCCCAAACATCCCACTCAAACTAGGAAGAAATAGTCCATGTTCTAATCCACCAATAAAAGCAATTCCCTCGACTAACCCGGCAATGTTATCGTCTCCCATAATTTGTTTTTCGAATTGATATCCAAATTGAGTGATAATATTAGTAGTTAGACCAAATTCATCAACTAATCCGTCTTTAAGATCCCCATTTGATATAATTGTAAATCCTATCCTAGGGCCTGATAAGTTTTCAATAAAACTATTATTTGTACTATTAAAGCTAGAATATTGAATTTGAGAAAATAAATTTTCCATAAATGATAGACTAATCAGAATTATAAGTAATTTTTTCATGTAAATTATGTTTAATTTGTTAATACATATTGTAATAAATTTGCGCCCATTTTGAGAGCTGAAATACGAATTTTCTGGCTATCCTTATGTACATCTTGATCTTCCCATCCATCACCAAGATCACTTTCATATGAATAGAAACAAACTAACCTACCTTTATATATTAAACCATAACCTCGAGCAGGTTGATTGTCGTGTTCATGAATTTTAGGTAAACCATTTTCAAAAACATAGCTTTGATTATAAATAGGATGAGAAAAAGGTAATTCAACAAAATCAAGTTCGGGAAATACCTTTTTCATTTCAGGTCTAATAAATGGATCCATTCCATAATTATCATCAATATGTAAGAATCCACCTGCAATAAGATATTTCCTTAAATTTTCAGATTCAGTAATTGAAAAAACAACGTTTCCATGTCCGGTCATATGAATAAAAGGATACCTAAATAATTCGGAGCTTGCAACATCAACCACATCATATATAGGGTTAATATTAATATTTAAATTTGTTTGACAAAATTCAATTAAATTATTTAATGATGATGGATTTGCATACCAATCTCCACCACCATTATATTTTAAAACAGCGATTTTACAACTATAACTCGAAAAAGCCATGGTTACTGGTATTAAAAATATAAATATATATTTAATAAACTTAATCATATTTTAATGCTATTGTGTTACATGCAATTACTCCTGCAGTTTCGGATCTTAATCTAGAAGTCCCAAGACTAACAGGAATAAAATTATTTTTTATTGCCATTTCTACCTCTAAAGAACTAAAATCTCCCTCAGGACCAATTAATATTGTCGAGTTAGAATCGACTTCATTTATAAATTTTTTTTTCTTGTAGGGTAAACAATGTGCAATATAACATTGTGTATTATGATTTTTAATTATAAAATCATTAAATGATGTGATCTTGTTTATCTTTGGTAGCATAGACTTTATTGATTGTTTTGCTGCAGAGACTATAATTTTCTCCATACGTTCATTTTTAATAATTCTTCGCACAGAGTGCTCACATATTATTGGGGTTACTTCATCTACACCAATTTCTGTGGCTTTTTCAAGAAACCACTCAAATCTATCATTATTTTTAGTAGGCGCAATTGCTAGGTGTAATGAATAAGGTCTTTGAGGTTGATTCCATTTTTTTATAACATTAAAAATTACTTTTTTTTGAGATGCAATTGTAATTTCAGCTTCATAAAAACCACCAACACCATCAATTACATGAATATGATCACCAACCTTCTTTCTCAATACTTTAAAACAATGAGAACTTTCTTCTTTAGATAAAAATGAAGCATCATTTAATAGTTCTGGACAATAGAATAATTGCATCTGACTAAATGAAATAATGTTTTATTAAGCTAAAATTTCCTTCGGTAAAGCCTCTAGAATTTCCTTATTTGCATAATCTGCATATTGCTCAAAGTTAATTTTAAATGCTTTTGCTAACTCATTGGCTTTCTCATCGTAAAGATTTCCGTCTGCCCATGTGTTTTTTGGATGTAATAGCTCATCAGGGACATTGAGACAGGATTTTGGCATCTGCAAGCCGAAAATAGGATGATTTTGATATTCAACTTTATCCAAATCTCCATTTAAAGCAGCACTAATCATTGCTCTAGTATACTTTAATTTAATCCTAGATCCTGTTCCATATACACCTCCTGACCAACCGGTATTAATTAACCATACATTAACTTCTGACTTTTCCATCTTATTACCTAACATTTCTGCATAAAATGTAGGGTGTAATGGTAAAAAGGGCGCACCAAAACATGCAGAAAATGTAGTTTGTGGTTCAGTTACACCAGCTTCTGTTCCTGCAACTTTCGCAGTGTAACCAGAGATAAAGTGGAACATGGCCTGACCAGGATTTAGTTTTGAAATTGGAGGTAATACTCCAAATGCATCACATGTTAAAAAGAAAATGTTTTTTGGAGAAGGTCCTATTGAGGGAATTTGAATGTTATTAATAAAATGAATGGGGTAACTAACACGCGTATTTTGTGTTTTTGAACAATTCATATAATCTGGCTCATTTGTACCATTTTTAAAAGATATATTTTCTAAAAGAGCACCTTTCTTAATTGCATTAAAAATATCAGGTTCTTTATCCTCACTTAAATCAAGACATTTTGCATAACAACCACCTTCAAAATTAAAAACTTCATTTTCAGACCATCCATGCTCATCATCACCAATAAGATTTCGGTTAGGATCTGCTGAAAGTGTTGTCTTTCCAGTCCCTGATAGACCAAAAAACAATGCAGTATCTCCATTTTGACCAACATTAGCTGAACAATGCATTGCGAGAACATTTTCTTGATAGGGGAGTATGAAATTTAAAGCTGAGAAAATTCCTTTCTTGATCTCTCCTGTATAACCAGTTCCACCTATTAAGATGACTTTTTTAGTGAAATTTAAGATGGCAAAATTATGTTGTCTTGTTCCGTCTTCTTTAGAATCAGCCATAAATCCTGGTGCATTAATAATAGTCCATTCAGACTTAAAATCTTTTACTTCATCTTCATTAAGACGAATAAACATATTGTCTGCAAATAAATTTGACCATGGATATTCGTTTACTACAGTTAATGAAAGTTTGTACTTTTTACTTGCACATGCAACAGCATTTCTTGCATATATTTCTTTTCCAGATAAATACGTAATTACTTTATTATACAAATCATCAAATTTATTAGAATCAAATGCAAGGTTTACATCACCCCACCATACAATATCTTTAGTAATAGAATCTTTTACAATAAATCGATCCATTGGAGAACGACCAGTAAATTCTCCTGTATCAATAGCTAAAGCACCTGTGTTAGAAAATACTCCCATCTTTTTATCAACTGTGATTTTAGATAAATAATCAGAGTCTAGGTTCCAGTGAACTACTGAATTATTTATACCATAATCTGATATAGATTGATTCAAAGATTTAAGTCCTTTCTCGGTATTATTCAATTTGTCTAAATTCATAATTAATTTGCTTAAAGCTAGTTTTTAATTACTGAGTACTTATATAATTGATGCTAAAACACAAAAAGGCTCTCGAGTTGAGAGCCTTTTATTGTATATTAATTTGCAGATTTTAAAATAATATTTTTTTCATGTTCAGTAAAATTAGTCATCAATTGATCAATATTTTCTTTGTCAAATACTGAGTTATATGATTCTTGAACAATAGATACTTTTATTTTATGCTCACCTATTAAATCTATAAAATTCAAAAGTTGATTAACAGATATACATTCTCTATTAGTATAAGCTGAAATTAACATGTATTTTTGATAGTCATTATTCTTCAATTCTACAGTTTTTAATAATCTGTCAAATCGTTCTTTAGAAATAGGTGCATCGCAATCAGACGCAAACAGAGATATACTAATATTAAAAGCCAATATCAATCCTAAAATACGTTTCATAGTCATAGTTATTAAATAAAAGTTAATACAAATCTATAAAAAAATGCCATATATTAGCCTAATATACTTAAACAAACATGACTCAGAAAATTTTTATTATTGGAGCAGGAAGATCTGCTTCTTCTCTTATTAAATATCTTTTAAAAGAATCTACGAAAAATAATTTTGAATTAACTATAGGAGATAAAGACGTTAGTCTTGTTAAAGATAAAATTGATGGTCATAAATGCGCTTCAGCTATTCGATTTGATGTACTAAATGATAATCAAAGAATTTCTGAAATTAAAAATGCAGATATTGTTATATCTATGCTTCCTGCAACCCTTCATTTTATTGTTGCTAAAGACTGTTTGAAGTACAAGAAAAATCTTGTAACTGCATCTTATGTTTCAAAAGATATTCAATCTTTAAATTATCAAGCACAAAAGCAAGGTGTGATTTTATTAAATGAAATTGGACTTGACCCAGGAATCGATCATATGTCTGCAATGAAAGTAATAGACGACATCAAAGATAGGGGGGGCGTTATTAAGAGTTTTAAATCTTATTGTGGTGGATTAGTAGCACCTGATTACGATACAAATCCATGGAACTACAAATTCACATGGAATCCAAGGAATGTTGTTCTGGCAGGACAGGGTACAGCACAATATATTGATTCTGGCAAATACAAATACATTTCTTACGGTCAATTGTTTAAACGTACTGACACGGTAAACGTCTTAAACTATGGGCAATTTGAAGCTTATGCAAATCGAGATTCCTTATCTTATAGGGATGTATACAAATTAAATGATATCCCAACCTTATTTCGAGGTACATTAAGAAAACCAGGTTATTGTGAGGCTTGGGATTTGTTTGTTCAAATGGGAATGACTGATGATAGTTATGAAATGGATGTTTCGGGAATGAATTATTCTGACTTTTTCAATTCATTTATTGATGTGAAAAACCGCGATATAAAATCGTATTTAAAATCGCATTTTAGAGTCAGTGATGATGTAATATCAAAAGTTGAATGGCTTGGCTTTTTCAATCAAATTAATTTAGGCTTAGATAATGGAACCCCAGCTCAAATTCTTCAAAAAATATTAGAATCTAAGTGGTTACTTCAAAAAGATGATAAAGACATGATTGTGATGCAGCATCAGTTTATTTACGAAATTGAAGGGAAAGACTATGAATTACACTCATCTTTTGTTCTAGTTGGTGAAGATCAAACGTATACAGGAATGGCAAAAACAGTTGGTTTGCCTGTTGGAATTGCAACAAAATTAATCCTTAATGGAAAGATTAAATCAACTGGAGTAATAGTTCCAGTATCAAAAGAAATTTACAAGCCAGTGTTAGATGAGTTAGAGCAGTATGGCATTAGGTTTATTGAGGAAGAGATTCGTTAATGATTTAAATAAAAATCTTTAGTCATATATTTATATGCTTCAGAGTAACCACCTTCATTATTATGAATACATAATTTTGATTTTTTTGTTTCCATTTTATTTTTAGAAAATAGCATTACAACTCTTTTAGGATTTGAATTTGGATTTGATCGAACTTCTAAATAATATGTCAAATAATTTCCATTCTTTTTGACCATTTTATGTAATTTTTCTGATTCAATAATTGGTGCAATACATACTAAATCGGAATCATTATTACCTAATTTACCCCATAAATTCAGTAAATCTTTAAAAGTTAATTCAACCTGATGACGAGCTAAATTTTTAGATGTAATCATTGATTTTTTGGAATTACTAAAGTAGGGTGGGTTACAGATAATTAAATCATATTTATGATCTATCTCTAATTGTTTAGCATCTGCATGTATAAGATTTATTCTATTTCTCCATTTACTCTTATCAATATTTACTTTAGCTTGATGGTACGAATTAGAATCTATTTCAACTGCTGTTATATTAGAATTTGTTGATTTTTGTGCTAACATTAATGAAAGAATACCTGTGCCAGTTCCAACATCAAGAATACGTTTGTATTTGCTTTTAATCTTTATAGCAGAACCAAGAATGATGCTATCAGTTCCAACTTTCATTGCAGCCAGACTTTGATAAATTGTAAATTGTTTAAATTGAAATACACTCATTTACTTTCTTTAGCCTTGAAAAAAGCATTTAAGACAATTGTTGTAAGAATAATTACTGCACCAATATAAAATTCTATTGACATAATCTCACTTTCTCCAAATATCCATAAGGCTAGAAGTATAGCATAAATAGGTTCAAGGTTAATACTTATACTAACGGTAAATGGACTTAATTCTTTTAATACTTCTGTACCTAAAAGAAAGGCTACTGCTGTGCAGATAACACCTAAAACTAATATATAAAACCAATCATTTCCATTAGGAATAATACTTAATAAGTTAAAGTCGCCAATAATTATCAAATACAATAACATTGCAATTGTTCCTCCAAGCATTTCATATAAAGTAATAACTAGAGAAGAATTATTTTTAATGAAAATTGCATTCCATACTGAAAATATTGCTGCAAAAAATGCCGAAGTTAAACTAAGTATAATTCCAAGGCTGTATTTGTTTTCAAATGAGAAAATTATATATATGGCTAGCACTACAAACAACCCCAAAATTAATTCATAAAACTTTAGTTGTGTATTTAGAAAAAGTGGTTGAATGAGTGCAATAAAAAATGAACATGACGCTAAACAACAAAGTGTAACGGAAATATTAGATACTTTAATCGCCTCAAAGAATGTAGCCCAATGAGCAGCAGTAATAAATCCTACTAACAACATTTGCAATTTGTTCCGCAATAAAACATATTCTTTACTTTTTTTCATTAACATCACAATTGCTAGGGTTATAAAAGCAATTAACATCCTATCCAAAACAATTGATGAAGAAGGCATATGTATGAGTTTACCTAAAATACCAGTAAAACCCCAAATAATAACTGTGAGGTGTAAAATGAGGTAGTAATATGTCTTAGTTGATAATTTCATTTATAAAAAAGTTCCGTTTAAAACGGAACTTTTACAAAAAAAATATTTTAATAGAATTTATACGTTAGCAATTTCTTCGGAAATATACTCGCCATTTGAAAGTTTATCTTTAATCTCAGAAAAGGATTTAATTGTGTACTCAACTTCTTCTAAAGTATGAACTGCAGTTGGAATTAATCTCAATAAAATAACATCCTTAGGTACAACAGGATAGGTGACTATTGAACAAAATATGTTATAATTCTCCCTTAAATCAAAAGTTAAATTTGTAGCTTCACCAACACCTCCTGAAAGATAGACTGGTGTAACTACAGATTGAGTGTTACCAAGGTTAAAACCAGCACTTTTTAATCCTGATTGAAGTGCATTTGCTATAATCCATAATTTATCTTTTTGCTCATTACCTCTTCTTATTATCTCTAGTCTCTTAATAGCACCCTCAACTATAGGTGATGGTAGTGATTTAGCAAAAATTTGAGATCTAGAATTATATCTTAAATATTCTATTACGTCATCAGTTGATGATATAAAAGCACCAATTGAAGCAAATGATTTCGCAAAAGTCCCAAAATATATGTCAATTTCATCTTGACAATCTAAAAATTCAGATGTACCAGCTCCAGTTTTTCCTAAAGTTCCAACTCCATGAGCATCATCTACTAATATTCTAAAATTAAATTTATTTTTTAATGAAACTATATTTTTTAAATCTCCAAGATCACCAGACATTCCAAATACACCTTCTGTAATTACAAGAATTGCACCACCAGTTTCATTAATAATTTTTTCTGCTCTTTTTAATTGTTTTTCTAAATTTTCTATGTTATTGTGAGGGAAAACAAATCTTTTTCCTTGATGCAGTCTTACACCATCAATTATGCAAGCATGACACTCACTATCATATACTATTACGTCTTTTCTGTCAACTAATGCATCTATGGCAGACATAATACCCTGATATCCAAAATTCAGAAGAATAGTATCTTCTTTATTCATGAACTCAGATAAATTTTTTTCAAGAAGTTCATGAATAGTTGTATTACCTGACATCATTCTAGATCCCATTGGATAACCTAAGCCCCATTTTTTTGAAGCTTTGGAGTCTGTTTCTCGAACCTCTGACAGATTAGAAAGGCCTAAATAATTATTAATACTCCAGGTTAAAACTTTTTTTCCTCTGAAAATCATTTTACTTGAAATCTCACCTTCAAGTTTTGGGAAGGTAAAGTAACCATGTGCATCTTTAGCATGTTGTCCAAGTGGTCCACGATTTTGTTTCAATTTTTCAAATAAATCCATAATTCTATCGTTAGAAATATCTGCTAAAATACGAATTGAATTAATCTAGCCAAAATAGTTTATTTATTAGTAAACTATTAATCAATTAATTTTATTAAAATTATATATTTGTAAAATGTTTAAAAGACAATTTTTTTTATTTTATCTGTTGCTAATTGTATTTTTTAGCTCATGCAATGAATATCAAAAAATACTTAAAAGCACTGACTTAGACTTTAAATTTAATAAAGCAGTAGAATTATTTGACAACGGAGAATTCGTTAAAGCTTTTCCTTTGTTTGATGAATTACTTCTTTTATATAGAGGTACTGATAAAGCAGAACAGATATATTATTATTATTCTGTCTCTGAATACGAAAAAGGGAACTTACTCTCTGCAGCTAATCATTTAAGTAATTTTGCTAATACATACAAATCAAATATTAACGCAGAAGAATGTGCATATTTATCAGTCTACTGTTATTATCTGCTTTCACCAAAGTTTAGTTTAGATCAAATAAATACATACAAGGCTTTAGATGAAATAAAAATATTTTTAGATACTTATCCCCAAAGTACTTATTACGATGATTGTATAGTTTTACAAAAAAAATTAAATTTAAAGCTTGATAAAAAATCTTTTGAAAACTCTAAACTTTATTTTACAACACAAAATTATAAGGCAGCTATTCATGCTTTTAATTATACACTTAAAGAGAACCCAAATTCTTTATTTACTGAAGAAATTTTATTTTTGCAGCTTAAAAGCTATTATTTTTTAGCTAAAAATAGTGTCGAAGATAAAAAGGAGAAACGAATTAAAGATACAATTATTGCTTTTAATCAATTTAAGAACACTTATCCTAATAGTCAGTATTTAAATGAATCTAAAATGATTCACAAACAAGCGAAATTACTCAAAGAATAAACTACCACATAATAATTATGGATTACAAAAAAACAGATGCATCTAAAACTACAGTTACTAATGATAATAGTTTACTGGAAAATAAGGTTGGTAATATTTATGAAGCTATTGTTGCTCTAGAAAAAAGATCAAATCAGATCGGATCAGAGATGAAAGAAGAATTGTTATCTAAATTAGATGAGTTTGCAACTCATAACGATAATTTAGATGAAATTTTTGAAAACAAAGAGCAGATTGAAGTCTCAAAGTTCTACGAAAAACTTCCTAAGCCAACTTTAATTGCAATTAAAGAGCTTTTAGACGATCAGCTTTTTATCAAAACTCAAAATGAAGAGTAGCATTTTATGCTGAGTGGTAAAAATATTCTAATTGGAATTACTGGTGGAATAGCTGCATATAAAACTGCTCATTTAGTTCGAGAATTTATAAAGGAGGGTGCAAATGTTAAATGTATTCAAACCCCGAGTTCGAAAAGCTTTATTACACCTCTTACACTTTCTACTCTATCAAAAAATGAAGTTTACTCGGAATTTACGTCAGACGAAGATAACCCTAGATGGAACGATCATGTAAAATTAGCTCTTTGGGCTCATTTGTTTTTAATTGCTCCTGCTACCGCTAACACATTAAGTAAAATGTGTCAAGGTGTATGTGATAACCTTCTCATTGCCACTTATCTTTCATCAAAATGTCAAGTTTATTTTGCTCCAGCAATGGATCTTGATATGTATAAGCATCCATCAACATTAGATAACTTAAAAAAACTTAAGGAATTTGGTAATATCATTATACCCCCTGAGAAAGGTGAATTGGCAAGTGGTTTAGTTGGTCAAGGAAGAATGGCAGAACCAAAAAATATACTTGAATTTGTTAAAGCTGATTTAGCTTCAAAACTTCCACTTTCAGATAAAATAGTTTTAATTACTGCAGGACCAACTTATGAACCAATAGATCCTGTGCGATTTATTGGGAATCGATCATCTGGTAAAATGGGGTGTGAATTAGCTCTTAATTTTGCTAATAAAGGAGCAAACGTAATTTTAGTACTTGGCCCCTCTAATGAAAATCCTATTCATGAAAATATAACAATAAAAAGAGTTCAATCAGCTAAAGAAATGTATCTTGAATCATTATCTGTATTTGAAAGTAGTAATATTGTAATTGCAGCTGCTGCAGTTTCAGATTATAAACCCTTGAATAAGTTGAATCAAAAGTATAAAAAAGAGTTTGGTACTCCTGAAATTGTACTTCAAAAAACAAAAGATATATTAGCTGATATGGGTAAAGCTAAAAAAGATCAATTTTTAGTTGGTTTTGCTCTTGAGACGAATAATGAAATTGAGAATGCTAAATCTAAATTGGCGCAAAAAAATCTTGATCTTGTTGTTATGAATTCTCTTAATGATTATGGTGCTTGTTTTGAATCTGATACAAATAAAGTTACAATCTTTTCTAAAGACAATAAAATGCATAAGTTTGAATTGAAATCTAAGCAGGACGTTGCTAATGACATAGTTGATTTAATTCTAAAAGAAATCGATGAATAAATTAATTTTCACTTTATTTATTTTATTGTTTACATTTAAGTTAGATGCTCAAGAACTTAATTGTAGAGTCCAGATAAATTCACAAAAAATTCAAGGGACAAATCGTCAAAAGTTCACAAATATGCGAACTACGATTTATGAATTTATTAATAACACTAGATGGACAAATGATGTATATTCTGCTGAGGAAAGAATTGAGTGTAACTTGATTATTAATTTAACAAATCAGGTTGGATCTGATGGATATAGTGGCTCTATAACAATTAAATCATCTAGACCTATTTATAAAACGTCATATAATTCTTCAATTTTAAATATTGTAGATACAGATGTACGATTTGACTTTATAGAAAATCAAACACTAGAATTTAACGAACATAATCATACGTCAAATTTGATCTCAATATTATCTTTTTATGCTTATGTTATTATTGGAATGGATTATGATACATTTTCTCCTCTTTCAGGAGAACCCTATTTCTTAAAAGCACAAAGAATTATCGATAATGCACAATCTGATCAAAAAGCTACAGGATGGAAGCCGTATGAGGGTACATTTAATCGTTATTGGTTGATCGAAAATTTACTTCATAATGATTATAAACCCCTACGTAATGCAATGTATTCATATCATCTTGAGGGGTTAGATTTATTGGCAGATCAGGCTGAATCAGCAAGAGATGAAATAACTTCCGCCTTGTATAATGTAAAAACAACTGCTGACAGAAAACAAGGAACATACTTACTAAAAGTTTTTTTTGATGCAAAGGCTGATGAGATTACTAAAATTTATTCTGATGGATTCATTTCAAATAAAAATGAACTTGTAGATATGCTTAAGCAGATAGATCCAGCAAACATGGGTAAGTGGGATAAAATGCTTCAGAATCAAGATAATCGTTAGTTTATGCTTCAATATCTCTCTATAAATAACTACGCATTAATTGACACTCTAGAAATTAACTTTAGCAGAGGATTTACAGTTATTACTGGAGAAACTGGCTCTGGGAAGTCAATTTTACTCGGCGCACTCCAGCTTATATTAGGAGAAAGAGCTGATACTAAAGTTATTTTTGATAAAAATAGAAAATGTATTATTGAAGCTACATTTGCAATAAATAGGTATAATTTATTTTCTTTTTTTTCTGATAATGATCTTGACTATGATGCTAATCAATCTATAATTAGAAGAGAAATTTATATTAATGGTAAATCAAGAGCTTATATCAATGATTGTCCAGTGAAATTAGATGTATTGAAGGCTTTTTCGAGTAAGGTTATTGATATACACTCGCAACACCAATCTCTTTTAATAAATAAATCAAATTACCAAATACAGCTAATTGATAGACTTGCCTCTATTAAATTTAAAAGCCATAAAAAGTATATTGAAACATACCAATCAAATCTTATTGAATTAAAAACTGTTAAAGAAGAGTTGAATAAATTTTTTAATGGTGGTATAGATTCTAAAAACGAATTAGATTATTTATTATTCTTAAATTCGGAATTAGATGATGCTGATATTTTAAAAGGGGAGAAAGAAGAGCTTGAAACAAAATTAAAAGTTTTTGAAAGTAAAGAGAATATTATAAATACCTTAAAAAAGGTTGTTTATATTATAGATGAGCAGGAATTGCCAGTAAGTAGTCAGTTTCATGAAATACTTTTTGATTTACAAAAAATATCAAAACTAGATGTAAATTACGATGATATTAGAGCTAGAATGCAAAGTATCTTAATCGAATTAGGTGATTTCTCTAAAGAATGTGATTTACATATTTCTAATATAGAACATAATAATTTTGATATAGAAGAAACAACACAAAGACTTAACCTTATTTATCAATTAGAGCAAAAACATAGAGTAAACAACTATCATTCTTTATCAGAAAAACATAAGGAAATCAAAGATAGAGTTGAACAATTATCATCAATTGATTCACAAGTATCAAATCTACAGAAAAAGATTTCAGTTCTTAATGATAAATTATTTAAAACAGCATCAAATATTACTGCTAATCGACTTTTAGTTTGTCCTGATATAGAGGATTTTGTAATAAATACGGTCAAACAACTTGGAATGAAAAATGCTAAGTTTAAGGTATCTATTGAACAACAAGAACATTTAAATTCTCAAGGTAAAGATCAAGTTAAATTCCTGTTTTCTGCTATTAAGGGTGCTCCACTTCAAGAAATGTCTAAAGTTGCTTCTGGAGGTGAGGTGTCAAGATTAATGTTAGCTATTAAAGCATTGTTAGCTAAACACCTAAATCTCCCAAGCCTAATATTAGACGAAATAGATACTGGGGTTTCTGGTGAAATTGCTGCTAAGATATCTAAGATATTATTAGAGATCTCAAAAGAAATTCAACTAATAGTTATTACACATTTACCTCAAGTTGCAGCAAAAGCTCATTTTCATTTTAAAGTAGAAAAACATGAAGTTACAAATAAAAACACTACCATTATTAATTTGTTAAATGAAAATGAACGTCTTGATGAGTTAGCAAAAATGCTTAGTGGAGAAACAATTAGTTTAGCTGCAATAGAAAATGCAAAAGCTCTAATTTCTAATCATTAAATTCATTTATATTTGTTAAAACTAAAAACATTAGAATGTTATTAAAAGGTAAAAAAGGTATTATTTTCGGGGCATTAGATTCTAAGTCAATTGCATGGAAAGTTGCAGAAGAAGCTAAAAAACAAGGTGCTGAATTTGTTCTTACTAATGCACCAATCGCTATGAGAATGGGCGAAATAAATGATTTGGCCACAAAGTGTAATTGTGAAATTATTCCTGCAGATGCAACTTCTATGGAAGATCTTGAAAATCTTTTCACCAAATCGCATGAAATATTAGGTGGAAAAATTGACTTTATATTACATTCGATTGGAATGTCAATTAATGTTCGTAAAGGAAAACATTATACTGACTTAAATCATGATTTCATGGTTAAAGGAATGGATGTTTCTGCAATGTCATTTCATAGAGTAATGCAAACTGCAATGAAATTAGACGCTATGAATGAATGGGGTTCTATTGTTGCACTTTCATACATAGCAGCCCAAAGAACCTTTCCAGACTATAATGATATGGCAGATAATAAAGCTTATTTAGAGTCGATTGGACGTAGTTTTGGTTATCATTTTGGGAAACATAAAAAAGTTCGTGTCAATACTATATCTCAGTCACCAACAATGACAACTGCGGGAAGTGGTGTTAAAGGTTTTGACGGATTCTACAAATATGCAGATATGATGTCTCCACTTGGTAATGCTCCATCAGAGGATTGTGCAAACTACGTTATTTCCTTATTCTCTGATTTAACAAGAATGGTTACTATGCAGAATTTATTTCATGATGGTGGATTTTCATTTACAGGAGTCAGTCAAGAAATTATGGAAAACTTTATTACTAATGATTAATAAAAAAAGGAGCTTTTTTTAGGCTCCTTTTTTTATGTGTTAAAGATGGACTAATTTTCTTTTTTAACTTTTGTTTCCCCCTTTGACTTAGTAACCTTTATTTTGATTTGATTCTTTTTGTTATCAAAATCAATAAGCACCTTATCTCCTTCACCAATATTATCTGAAATGATTTTTTCAGCAATTAAATCTTCAATGTATTTTTGAATAGCTCGTTTAAGTGGTCGAGCACCATATGCAGAATCATAACCTTTATCAGAAATATAATCCTTAGCAGAATCCGTAATTTTTGGAATGAAACCGATTTCTTCAATTCGCTTAAATAATTTAGACAATTCAATATCTATAATTTTATGAATATCGTCTTTACTAAGAGTATTAAATAATATTACATCGTCAATTCTATTTAAAAACTCAGGAGCAAATGCTTTTTTAAGAGAACCTTCTATGATACTCTTAGAGTAATCATCCATACTATTTTTACGAGCAGATGTACTAAAACCTACTCCAGTACCAAATTCTTTAAGTTTACGTGTTCCAATATTAGAAGTCATAATAATGATTGTATTTTTAAAATCAATCTTACGACCAAGACTATCAGTTAACTGACCATCATCTAAAGCCTGTAATAACAAATTAAATATGTCAGGGTGTGCTTTTTCGATTTCATCAAGTAAAACTACTGAATATGGCTTTCTACGAACACGTTCAGTCAATTGACCACCTTCTTCATAACCAACGTAACCAGGAGGAGCACCGATTAATCTAGAGATAGCAAATTTCTCCATATACTCACTCATATCTATGCGAATCATTGAAGATTCATCATCAAAAAGAGATTTAGATAATTCTTTAGCTAATTGAGTCTTACCAACACCTGTAGGGCCCAAGAAAATAAATGATCCAATAGGTTTGTTAGGATCCTTTAGCCCAACTCTATTTCTCTGAATAGCCTTTACAATTTTTTGTACAGCTTCATCTTGACCGATTACATTTTCTTTAAGTTGATCTGCCATTAGTGATAACTTATTTGATTCCTTTTCAGCTACACGCTTAATAGGAATCCCAGTCATCATAGAAATTACCTCGGCAACATTATTTTCAGTTACTAATTCTTTGTGCGACTTTACTTCTTGTTCCCAATTAATATGAGCCTCGAGAAGTTCGTTTTCAGTTTTCTTTTCAATATCTCTCAACTGTGCAGCCTTTTCATATCTCTGTTTTTTAACAACCTCAACCTTCTGTTCTTTAATGTCTTGAAGCTTGTTTTCAAGGGAGATAATACTTTCAGGTACTTTGATATTCGTAATATGAACTCTCGAACCAGATTCGTCTAATGCATCAATTGCTTTATCTGGCAGGTGTCTATCACTTATGTATCTACTCGTTAAACTTACACAAGCTTCAAGTGCATCATCAGTGTATGTTACATTATGATGAGATTCATAACGATTCTTAATATTTTTAAGAATCTGTAAGGTTTCTTCATCTGTAGTAGGCTCAACTAATACCTTTTGGAATCTTCTTTCTAACGCACCATCTTTTTCGATATGTTGACGATATTCATCTAAAGTAGTTGCACCAATACATTGCACTAAACCTCTAGCCAATGCAGGTTTAAACATGTTAGATGCATCTAAGCTACCTGCTGCACCACCTGCACCAACAATAGTATGAATTTCGTCAATAAACAAGACGATATTAGGATTATTTTCAAGTTCATTTAAAACAGATTTCATTCGTTCTTCAAATTGGCCTCTATACTTTGTTCCAGCTACTAATGATGCTAAATCTAGTGTGACAATACGTTTATCAAATAAAACTCTAGAAACTTTTTTCTGAACAATTCGTAGCGCTAATCCTTCTGCAATAGCAGATTTACCTACTCCTGGCTCACCAATTAAAAGGGGATTATTTTTCTTTCGACGAGATAGAACTTGAGAAACTCGTTCTATTTCTTTTTCTCTTCCTATTACAGGATCAAGTTTATCTTCTTCTGCAAGTAAAGTTAAATCTCTACCAAAATTATTTAAAACAGGAGTTTTAGACTTCGCTATAGGCTTATTTTTATTCTGAGGTTTGAAATCATCTGGACTAGAGCTTTGAGTTGAATCATCATCAAAAGGTGTCTCAGATTTAATTTCATCATATGACTCATCATTTACACGGTCTTCAAACTGTTCTTTAATAACGTCATAATTAACTCCAAATTGCTCTAACAACTTAAACATTGGATCGGTTTCATTTCTAAGAATACATAAGAGTAAGTGAGGAGTTCCTATTATCTCACTACTATAAAGTTTTGCCTCTAAGAACGTAGTTTTAAGGGCTTTTTCAGCTTGTTTTGTTAAGGGAAGATTAGGACTATTAATTGATTCTGATGTATTATTCGAATGTGATACTTCTTCAATTCTATTTCGCAATAACTTAATATCAACTCTTAGTGAATGAAGAATATCAATTGCCATACATTCACCTTCACGAATAATACCCAACAACAAATGTTCAGTCCCAATGTAGTTGTGAGCTAAGCGAATAGCTTCTTCTTTACTATATTGAATTACATCCTTTACTCTAGAGGAGAAATTTTCATCCATATTAATAAATTATTTCATGTACAATCAAATATAATTACCTTTTAACAAATATTTGAATATATGTATCTGTTTTTTCAACATTTTCATTTAAATATTGTTAATTATTTCCTTGGAATTCGTGAAATTCTGAGGGTATTTTAACTTATATTCGTGGGTGTTTGTGATTAAAAAATAAAAAACTATTACATGTCAGAAGGAGAAAAAATTATTCCTATTAATATAGAAGAAGAAATGAAGTCTGCATACATCGATTATTCGATGTCTGTAATTGTTTCTCGTGCATTGCCAGATGTAAGAGATGGATTTAAACCTGTTCACCGTAGAGTCCTTTATGGTATGCATGAGTTGGGTATCCGTTCCACTGGTGCTCATAAAAAGTCAGCAAGAATTGTAGGCGAGGTTTTAGGTAAGTACCACCCACATGGTGATTCTTCGGTATACGACTCTATGGTTCGTATGGCTCAAGATTGGTCTTTACGCTATATGCTTGTTGATGGACAAGGTAACTTTGGTTCTATTGATGGTGATAGTCCTGCAGCAATGCGTTATACAGAAGCTCGTCTTAAGAAGATATCTGAAGAAATGTTGAAGGACATTGATAAAGATACTGTTGATTTTCGCTTAAACTTTGATGACTCAATGGAAGAACCTACAGTTCTTCCAACTCGTGTACCTAACCTTTTAATTAATGGTGCTTCTGGAATTGCAGTCGGTATGGCAACTAATATGCCACCTCACAATTTAACTGAAGTTATCAATGCTACATCTGCCTATATCGATAACAATGATATTGATACAGAAGGTTTAATGAATTATGTTAAAGCTCCTGACTTTCCTACAGGTGGTACTATTTATGGCTATGATGGTGTAAGAAATGCTTTTGAAACTGGTAAAGGAAGAATTGTTTTACGCGCAAAAACTTCTTTCGAAGAAGTTGATGGCCGTGATTGTATAATCGTTACAGAGATTCCGTATATGGTTAACAAAGCAGATATGATTAAGAAAACTGCGGACTTAGTTAACGATAAAAAAATTGAAGGAATTTCTGATATTAGAGATGAGTCTGACCGAAATGGTATGCGAATCGTTTATATTCTTAAACGTGATGCTATTCCAAATATCGTTCTTAATAAGCTATATAAATATACTGCACTTCAAAATTCATTTTCTGTAAATAACATAGCCTTAGTTAAAGGAAGACCTATGTTACTTACTCTAAAAGAGATGATTAAATACTTTGTAGAACATCGACATGAAGTAGTTGTTCGCAGAACTAAATATGAATTAAAGCAAGCTCAAAAAAGAGCGCATATTCTTGAAGGATTACTCATAGCGTTAAATAATTTAGATGATGTTATTGCCTTAATAAAATCATCTAAGACTCCTGAAGAAGCTAGAGAAGGTTTAATGTCTAGATATGGCTTAACTGAAATTCAAGCAAAAGCTATTCTTGACTTAAGACTTCAGAAACTTACTGGACTTGAGCAAGATAAAATTAAAGCAGAACATGCAGAATTAATGAAGCTTATTGCTCATTTGGAAAACATCCTTAATGATGAATCTTTAAGAATGAGTATTATCAAAGACGAATTAATAGAAATTCGTGATAAATATGGTGATGATAGACGCACTGAAATCGAATATGCTGGTGGAGATCTAAGCATTGAAGATATGATACCAAACTCCGAAGTTGTTATTACAATTTCTCACTTAGGCTATATCAAACGCACATTATTATCTGAGTATAAAACTCAGAGTAGAGGAGGGGTTGGTTCTAAAGGAGCAACTACAAGAGATCAGGATTTTGTTGAGCATATCTTTATGGCAACCAATCATAATTACATGTTATTCTTTACTGAAAAGGGTAAATGTTTTTGGCTGAAAGTTTATGAAATACCTGAAGGGTCTAAAACATCTAAAGGTAGAGCTATTCAAAACCTCATTAATCTTGAACCTGATGATAA
>Ga0160422_10000433_pt1 | contig 25178 bp, 20 predicted proteins | sample Fk160mmetaG_FD_108192 | JGI IMG/M metagenome (GOLD analysis project Ga0160422, IMG submission 108192) | Marine microbial communities from the Central Pacific Ocean - Fk160115 60m metaG | ecosystem: Environmental > Aquatic > Marine > Oceanic > Photic zone | place: The Central Pacific Ocean...
ATGGCTGTAGCTTGCGGAACTCCGATACCCAATACTCCTCTTGAAGTACATGCTGCGCCAGGACCAATACCTACCATAAGGCCTGCAACTCCTGCTTTCATAAGGCGTTTTGCAACTTCGTAGGTTACACAATTCCCAGCAATGATCGGAACATCAAGAGATTTACATAGATCTTCTATATCTAATGATTCTTGACCATTTGTTCCTATATGTTGGGTAGATACAACTGTACCCTGCAAAAAAAATAAATCTAGATCAGATTCTCGAAGTGCCTCTTTAAAATTGATAGCTGCTTGAGGAGTTCCACTTAAGGCAGAAATACCACCTTTTTCTTTTATTTCACTTACTCTTTTTTTTATAAGATCTATTTTTACTGGTTCACTATAGATCTTTTGCATTAATGGAACAAATTCAGATTTTCCTACGGAGGAAATTTGATCTAAAACAGATTCAGGATCTTCATACCTTGTTTGTATCCCTTCCATATTTAATACTCCTAATGCTCCCAAATGAGAGAGTGAAACTGCTGTTTTAACATCAACTACACTATCCATTGCACTAGCTATAATTGGGATTTCTCTCTCAAAATTTCCTATAATCCAAGAAGCATTAGTTAATTCATAATCTAATGTTCTTTCTCCTGGAACTAGAGCTATTTCATCTATGCCGTAAGCTCTGCGAACGTTTTTGTTTAAACCGAGTTTGATATTCACGTTATTAACGATATGTATATTTTGAATAAATTAACAACTAAAGGTGTATAAAGCCAATATTTATTCAAGAAAAAAAAGAATTATTTATTATTTGTATTCCTAATGTGAGTATTTGATAATTTTTAGCTAATTTTTTTTTATTCATTATTGATTAAAACCACTATTATTGGATAAAAGGTTTTATATGGCTGACAACCAAGGGACAGGAGAAAATGATTTGAATGAAGATAATAATCGAATAATCCAAACTGATCTTAGAAACGAGATGTCTCGCTCTTATCTTGAATACGCCATGAGCGTCATTGTAGGTAGAGCTTTACCAGATGCAAGAGATGGCCTTAAACCTGTCCATAGAAGAATTCTTTATGCAATGTATGAGCTTGGCTTGACAAGTGGTAGACCATATCGAAAATGTGCAAGAGTTGTGGGCGAAGTACTAGGTAAATACCACCCCCATGGAGATACAGCGGTATATGATGCTCTTGTAAGAATGGCGCAAGATTTCTCCATGAGAATGCCTCTAATAGATGGTCATGGGAATTTTGGTTCAGTAGATAACGATCCTCCCGCTGCAATGCGATATACAGAATCGAGACTAAAAGCTTTAACAGATGAAAGCTTACTAGAAGATATCGAGTCAGAAACTGTTGATTTCTCTGATAACTTTGATGGTTCGCAGCAAGAACCTACTGTATTACCTGCGAGGATCCCACAACTACTTCTTAATGGTTCCTCAGGAATAGCTGTAGGTATGGCAACAAATATTCCTCCTCACAATTTAGGTGAATTAATTGATGGTTTAGAAGGTCTGATTAAAAATCCTGAAATGGATGAAAAAGATTTGTTTGAATTTATCAAAGGACCAGATTTTCCTACAGGAGGGCAAATACTAGGCAAAGAAGGTATCAGAGAAACGTATCTTTCAGGAAAGGGATCAATAACTATGAGAGGTGTTGCTGAAGTTCATCAAATAAAGGTTTCAGGAAGACCTGAGAGAGATGCTGTAATTATTACTGAGTTGCCTTTTCAAACAAATAAAGCAGCTTTAATAGAGAGAATTGCGGATTTAGTAAATGACAAAAAGCTAGAGGGAATTTCTGATATAAGGGATGAAAGTGATAGAGATGGGATGAGAATCGTTATTGAGTTGAAAAGAGATTCTTATCCACAAGTTGTTTTAAATAATCTATTTAAATTAACTCCTCTTCAAAATAACTTCAGCGCAAATATATTAGCCCTTGTAAATGGTGAACCTACAACACTCTCACTTAAAAAAATGTTAGAGGTGTTTTTAGATTTTAGAGTTGAAACGATAAGAAGAAGAACCTCTTACTTACTAAGAAAAGCAGAAGAAAGGGATCATATTGTTCAAGGTTTGTTAACGGCACTTAATAGTATGGATGAAATTATAAATTTAATAAGAGGTGCAAAAGATACCGCTTCTGCAAGAGAGGACTTGCAAGTTAATCATAAATTATCTGTAATACAGGCTGATGCTATCTTGCAAATGCAACTTCGAAGATTGACAGCGCTCGAGGCAGATAAAATTAAAGATGAACATGATGATCTTACAGAAAAAATCTCAGAATATAAAAATATCTTGGATGATAAGGATAAGATTTTTCAAATTATCCTAAATGAACTTAAAAAAATAAGAGATAGATTTGATTCTCCCAGAAAAACAGAAATATTAAATTTAGGTGCAGGATTAGATGATATTGATTTAATAGCTAATGAAAGATCAGTGGTCTTATTGACAAATGCTGGTTATCTAAAAAGAATGCCAGTAAGTGAATTTGAATCAACGAGTAGAGGTTCAAGAGGTAAGGCAGGTACTAAGAATCAAGGAGATGATGAGGTTAAGTTATTCATAAGTTGTAATGATCACGATACACTTTTACTTTTTAGCGATAGAGGGGTGGCTTATGCACTTCCAGCATATAGAGTTCCACTAAGTAGTAGAACTGCTAAAGGGACTCCCTCTGTTCAATTACTTCCAATACCGAGAGAAGAACAAATAACCTCATTATTATCTGTTGAATCTTTTGAAAATGATTATTATTTATTGATGCTTACAAAGGGTGGATTTATAAAAAGAACGCCTCTTTCAGCATTTTCAAAAATACGTTCAAATGGTCTTATCGCAATAGGTTTAGAAGAGGGAGATGCTCTTACTTGGGTAAGGTCTTCCAGTGAAGGAGATAGTGTTTTAATTGGTTCAAGCAAAGGTATGACTATTCATTTCAGGCTTGATGTAAATGAATTAAGGCCACTTGGGAGGACAGCTAGAGGGGTGAAGTCAATGAATTTAAGAGATGGAGATCAACTTGTCTCAATGGATGTTTTGAAATCTGAACTTGTAGAGCAATTGTCAACTCTCCATGAAATTGATATTGATACAAATGATGATTCGGAAGATAATTTATCAGATGGACCATGGGTTTTAGTCGTGAGTTCATTTGGATTAGGTAAGAGGGTTCCAGTCACTCAGTTTAGATTACAAAAAAGAGCAGGGATGGGATTGAAAGCAATAAAGTTTAGGATTAATAATGACGTTCTTGTCGGATTAAAAGTTCTAGGTAAAGGTGAAGAGATACTTCTTGTTACTGAAAAAGGAGTAATAGTAAGAACAAATGCTGATAAGATTTCTCAACAATCTAGAGCAGCTACTGGGGTGAAATTACAGAAACTTGATGAAGGTGATCATTTAGCTGAAGTTGTCTTAGTTCCACGTGAGCAAATTGAAGATGAAAATATTGAACAAATTAAAAATAATCAATAAGTAATTTTATTAAAGAATATGATCTAACCCATTTATGAAAAAAATAGAAATACTAGATATTGTAATTTTAGGTTCTGGTCCAGCAGCTTTATGTTTAGCTGCTGAATTAGCAAATCAGGGTTTAAATATTAAGTGTATATCTACTAAATCTCCTTATGATAAATGGAGTAATACATATGGTATTTGGGCTTCAGAGCTAGAAGAATTAGGATTGGAATCATTGTTGTCTCATAGATGGTCTTCAACAGTAAGTTTCTTTGGTAACGGATTAGATAAAAAAGGTAATTTGCCTACAGATCATAAATATGATTATGGATTAATAGATAGGGAGGCATTTCAAGAAGCTTTACTAAAAAAATGTAAGGGTATTAGTTGGGTAAATGATAAAGCTACTGAAATTTACACAATAAACAAAATCTCTCAAGTTGTTTGTGAATCAGGTTTGAAATTAAACTCAAGGTTGGTAATTGATGCAAGCGGACATAAAAGTAATTTTATTAAAAGACCTCTCTCCAAAAGCGTCGCACAACAAGCTGCTTACGGAGTTGTTGGAAAGTTTTCTTCTCCTCCAGTTCAGAAAGATCAGTTTGTATTAATGGATTATCGTTCAGATCATTTAAGTAATAGAGAATTAAGTGAATCACCTTCATTTTTATATGCTATGGATCTTGGTAAGGATGTTTTTTTTGTAGAAGAGACTTCTCTAGCAAGTTGCCCTGCATTATCTTTTGATTATTTAAAAAATAGGTTAATTAATAGATTAAAAAAGAGAGGGATTACTATTGAGAGAATTATGCATGAAGAGAATTGCCTTTTCCCCATGGATTTACCTTTACCTTTAAGGAATCAGCCAATATTAGCTTTTGGAGGTGCTGCTAGTATGGTACATCCAGCTTCAGGATATATGGTAGGGGCACTTCTAAGGAGAGCACCAATGCTTGCAAAGCAATTATGTATATATTTGAAAGACCCTTCATTAAGTTCAATACAATTAGCTCAAAGAGGTTGGAAAATATTATGGCCTAATGAACTTATACAAAGACATAAACTCTATCAATATGGCCTTAAAAGATTGATGAGCTTTGATGAAGGAATGCTTAGAAGTTTCTTTATGAATTTTTTCCAGTTATCAACTAAAGAATGGTCAGGTTTCTTGACTAATACTCTTCCTTTACCAAAGTTAATTTATGTTATGACTAAAATGTTTATAAAATCTCCATTAAATATAAAACTTGGAATGTTAAAAATTAATTAATACTTTTAAACCAATCTGAAAGATCAATGTACGGAAAGATTTTATCTTCCTGTTCAATAGTTTCTAAAAAATTAAAATCTATTGATTCATTTTTATTTAGACATCGAATTAATTTCCAAAATCTCGAGAGATGCCTCTCAATTCTCTCCTTAGCTAATTCAGTAGTAGTTCCTGCACGTAATATAAAACTCCAATCGGATGATTCTGAAAGAAGCAGTTCTCTGGCTGCTTGCATTAGTATTCTTTTCGTTAATTCATTTTCAACATTTCTAGAATTTACTTCAATAAATGTTGATCCTGCTTTTGTAATTTCTGGGACAATCCAAGCATTCGTATCATTTAGCCAATAATTATGAAAACCTCCTTGCCCCCAACTAGATGGAGAGGGATCACAAACTTGAATTTGAGGTGATAAAGATAAAATTTCCCGAAGATGAGTTAATTTAATTGAATGTTTTTTTGAATTTTTGAAGATATATTTTAAAAAAATTGGCCCTTCATACCACCAATGACCAAATAATTCTGCATCGAAAGGCGCAATTAAAATTGGATTGAATTTGTAGTCAATGCTTAACTTTTTTAATTGTTTAGATCTTCTAACAAGATAAATCTCTGAATGTTCTTCAGCTTTCTTTTCAGCTAAATTTTTCTCATAAAAATCTTTTTCACCTAATGATATTGAACTATTGGTTATCCTATGAAACTTTAATCCTAGTGGTCTATTACTTGAGATACCTTTTTCTTGTAATTTTTTTATTGGTAATTCCCATCCTAAATCCTTATGAAATTCTCTATAAATAGGATCTCCTGGAAATCCTTCTTTTGCTGACCATATAGGTAGTGTCGATTCGCTATCTCTTCCAAAAAATGCGACTCCATTTTGGGAACAAATTGGAGCATATACTCCATACCTTGGTCTAGGCTTGGAATTTAAAATTCCATGTCCATCTAAAACAGCATATCTAATTCCACATTTGGAAAGAATTTTATCAAGATTTTCATAGTAAGCACATTCTGGCAGCCAAATTCCTAGAGGTTTAACATTAAAAGTGCGTTGGTGATGTCTTATTGCAGTTTTAATTTGACCTATAACAGTTTCCGGATTTTCTCTTAATATAGGTAAATAGCCATGTGTTGCAGCACAAGTGATAATATCTAAACAGCCGGTATTTAATAGATATTTAAATTTATTGATTATGTTTCCTGAAGATTTCTCCCAATAAGTCAATTGATCTTTCATATTTTTTAAAAGAAATCTAGAGGCATTTTGTTGATCTTCTGGCAGTTCCTTCAATAAATTAATTCTTGTATTTATCCATTCAGGAAATTTCTCTAGTAGTTCTGAACTCTGAAATAGTGAGATTAAGGTCGGAGATAAACTAATGGTTAATTTTGCATTGTTAGATTCTGATTTTACGGATTCTTCCAATACTGTAATTAAGGGAAGATAACATTCTAATACCGCCTGAAAAAACCAATCTTCCTCTAATGAATTCTTTTCATTTTTTCTAACATATGGAAGATGTGCATGAAGAATAAATGCTAAGTTACCAAAATATGTATTTTTAGTGAGATTATCCTTCATATCAAAAAGATTATTAAAAGTACTGAAATTGATCTCAGTAGCATTATTTAATTAATTTTTTTACAATACTTTAGTTATGCAAAGAAATGATTTTTAATCAAAATAAATTAACTAATCTTGGTTATTGAACTATTATTAATTAATTTTTTATGTGCTTTCAACGCAAGTTCTAGTAATTTCTTTTTGATTCATCTATGATATAAATAAAAGTTTGATCTGATGTCCAAAGATCCTGGAAGAATATTGATCTTTGATACTACCCTTAGGGATGGTGAACAATCTCCAGGGGCTAGTTTAAATTTGGAAGAAAAACTTGCGATCGCTCATCAATTAGCAAGGTTAGGCGTAGATGTTATTGAAGCAGGATTTCCTTTCGCAAGCCCAGGTGATTTTAAAGCGGTAAATAAAATAGCTGAAGTAGTGTCTGGTGAGAATGGTCCTACGATTTGTGGATTAGCGAGAGCTTCTAGAAATGATATCAAAGCTTGCTTTGAGGCTTTGAGTCCTGCTCCAAAAAAACGGATTCATACATTCATAGCTACAAGTGATATTCACTTAGAATATAAATTAAAAAAATCTAGAAAAGATGTTCTTTCTATCGTCCCTGAAATGGTTAATTATGCTAAATCATTTATAGATGACGTTGAATTCTCTTGTGAAGATGCTTCAAGAAGTGATCCTGAATTCCTTTATGAAGTTATACAAGCTGCAATCTCTGCAGGAGCTAATACGATTAATATACCTGACACAGTTGGATTCTCAACTCCAAGTGAATTTGGAAAATTAATTTCTGATATCAATATTAATGTCCCAAATATTGATGAAGCCATTTTATCTGTTCATGGTCATAATGATTTAGGTCTTGCAGTTGCTAATTTTTTGGAGGCTGTACAAAATGGGGCGAGACAGCTTGAATGTACAGTCAACGGAATAGGAGAAAGAGCAGGTAACGCATCTTTGGAAGAACTTGTAATGGCATTACATGTCAGAAAAAGATTTTATAATAAATTTTTTAATAGAAACGAAGATTGTCCTACTCCATTAACTGCTATTCGAACTGAGGAAATTACCAAAACGTCAAGATTAGTTTCTAATTTAACTGGGATGAATGTTCAACCAAATAAAGCTATTGTAGGTGCTAATGCATTCGCACATGAATCAGGAATTCATCAAGATGGAGTCTTGAAAAATCGATTAACGTATGAAATTATTGATGCTAAAACTGTTGGATTGAATGATAATAAAATTTCACTTGGTAAGCTCAGTGGAAGAAGTGCTGTAAGAGCTAGATTAGAGGAAATGGGATATGATCTCAGTAGAGAAGATCTAAATGATGCATTTGCGAGATTTAAAGATTTAGCTGATAGAAAACGAGAAATAACTGACAGAGATTTAGAGGCAATAGTTAGTGAACAAGTCCAATTACCTGAATCCAAATTTCAACTTAAACTTGTTCAGGTAACCTGTGGCAATGAATCTAAACCTACTGCAACTATTACTTTATTTGATACTGAAGAACTTGTTGAAAATACAGTTGTTGCATTAGGAACTGGTCCTGTAGATGCTGTTTGTGAGGCTTTGAATACGCTCGCTAAGGTTCCTAATGAACTTATAGAGTTTTCAGTTAAATCGGTTACGGAGGGAATTGATGCTCTTGGAGAAGTAACAATAAGAATTCGTAATAATGGAAAAATATATTCAGGTCACTCCGCTGATACAGATGTAGTAGTCGCTGCTGCTAGCGCTTATGTTAATGCTTTAAATAGACTTATCTTTTCCGAGAAAAAGAATCCTATTCATCCTCAATATGATAATTTAGATAAATCTAAAAATGTTACACTAACTGATCCAAGAGAATAAGATTTCATTTTAAATATTTTAAAGATACTTTAATTTGATCAAGTGATATTGTAGATTTATTTAAAATCAAAAAATTAATGAGAGATAGGATAATCGGTTATTGGACACTCTCTTGGATAGGTTTAATTTCCAATATTGTTGCTCTACCAGTCATTGCTTTAGTTATAAGTTATGGCCCCCCTTTAAAAGTTGCAAATATGACTTTAGCAATAAGCCTAGGATGGCCTGCTGCAATAGTAGGGATTGTCTCATCTTCAGCTTTGCTAGCTGAGAGGAAATGGGGTGTAACGCTAGCATTGATTTCGCTATCAATGGTTATTTCAGGAGCTTTACCTTACTCAATAGTAAGATTAATAAATTTACAGGATTATACTGGACTAGGCGGTGTAACTTTAATAACTTCTATTTGCAGTGTTTTGGCTTTATTATACTGGTGCCAACCAAATCATAGAAAGAGTATAAGATTATAATTTAAGATTTAAGAAGCTTTATTTTTTTTCTACAGGGTATTGAATTCTTCTATGACGTACTCTCTTCCAAACATTTAAAAAAGAAATTTTGATAAGAAAGATCTCTCCCCTTGAAAAATTAATATCTATAAGTTGATTATCTTCTATTCTAGAGTTTATTATTTTTGAAATAATTTTTAATGCTTCTTTGTCTGAGGCATTTATATCCATTGCTCTAAGTGCTGCTTCACATCCATCTGCGAGCATAAGAATAGCGGTCTCTTTTGATTGAGGAATTGGTCCTTTATATTTGAAATCGCTTTCTGAAACGTTTTTAGCTTTCTCTTTAGCTTTAAATAAAAAATATCCCATTTTTAATGTGCCCTGATGTTCTGGAATGAAATTAGTTATTGGTTTAGGCAATCTATATCTTTTAGCAATCTGTATTCCCTTATCGACATGATCTTGTAAGATTTTTGCACTTTCTAATGGATTATCTAATTCATCATGTGGATTATATTTACCATTTTGATTCTCAATAAACCAATTTGGAGCATGTAACTTCCCAATATCATGATATAAAGCACCTGTCCTTACAAGATCAACATTACCGCCAATCATTCTTGTGGCTTCCTCTGCTAAGCCACAAAGTAATAATGTATGTTCAAATGTTCCAGGTGCTTCAATAGAAAGTCTTCTTAAGAGTGGTTTTTCTTGATCTGCAAGCTCCAGTAATCTAGCTTTTGTTACTAAACCAAATATTGATTCAAGCATTGGCATGAATATAATAGCCATTAACATTAGAACTGCTAATAAAAAGGAATCTGAAACAATATTTCCTTTCTCTGAGATTAAATTTTCAACTTTTAAATTATATATATCATTATTATCAATTCCTAAGAAAAAACATTGACCTAAAAAAGCTCCTACAGGGACAAATATTGATACTTGCAATAATTGCGCTCTACTCCGAATCTTTCCACCGAAAATAGCAACTATGCATGATGAAATAAATGTTATTAATAATAAATATTCATTCATCCCATTTGGAGAATTTGGCCAATTTAGGAAAGCTACTGACACCCATGATAATGCGGTAATTGTTCCCATTCCTTGAGAAATTATTAGGGTAGGAGGAACGATTATTGATAAGGGACTTAAAGTTTTAAAATTAATATTCAAAACCTGTATAAAAAATAAGAGACTAAGCAATAAAAAAATTTGCCTTGAAGTTATTGCTGGAACCTCTTGTTTAGATATATATATGAGAATTCCACAACAAATAAAGATTTCAAAAAAGTTTATGAATAAGGATTTAATATAATTAAAGCTCTCTACAGGATTAGTAACAGATTCATAAGAAGAAATAATTGAAATAATTATGCAAGTTAATATAATTAAAAATCTATCAATTTTTTTGATATGCGTTAATTTATGAGTAGGAAATTGTCTTTTAATCAATAAATTATTTATTTCTTTAAATAGCCTTGTAAGGTTTTGCACAGAATATAAGTAAATCTTTTTCTTTGTCCTAAGATTATAAACATGTTAAGTAAAAAAAGGAGAAATTTTTTTTAATGTCAATAAAATTAGATGGCAAAAAGTTTTCTTTAGAAATCCAGGATAGATTAACTAAGACTATTTCTGAAGGACTTTTAATTACAAAAAGGCCTCCAAGCCTTGCTGTGATAAGAATAGGAGATGATCCAGCTAGTGGAGTATATATCGCTAATAAAGAGAGAGCATGCTCGAAAGTAGGAATAAATAGCTTGGTTTATCATTTAAAAGAAAAAGTATCTAATCAAAAAGTAGAACAATTAATACATCAATTAAATTCAAATAATGATGTAGATGGAATATTGCTTCAATTGCCTTTGCCTTCAGAGTTAGATGCACAAAAATTAATCAGCGAAATTAATCCTTCAAAGGATGTTGACGGTCTTCATGAAACCAATATAGGCAAATTGATAAAATGTGAGCCTGGTTTAAGATCATGCACTCCTGCGGGCATAATCAATCTTTTAAATTCACAAAATATAAAAATTGAAGGGAAGAGAGTTGTTGTTATAGGGAGAAGCCTTCTTGTTGGGAAACCAATATCAAATATGATGCTTAATTTAAATGGAACAGTAACAATCGCTCATTCCAAAACAAAAAATCTCAAAGATATTTGTTTACAAGCAGATATCTTAGTGGTAGCAGCTGGGAAGCCAAAATTTATCGATTCAAGTTTTGTTAAAGAAGGAGCCGTAATAATAGATGTTGGTATCCATAGATTAAAAAGTTCTAATAATAATATGGCTCAGCTGTGTGGAGATGTAATAATGGAGGATGTAATTTCTAAAGTATTTGCCTATACACCTGTTCCTGGAGGGGTTGGCCCAATGACGGTTACGATGTTATTAGTGAACACCATTTTTAGTTGGCAAAAACGTTGCGGTCTTATTTCATCTTTAGACGATCTCTTACCATGAAACAAACTTATAGTTTTAATATTTAATTTTTAGATGATGCCCCAAATTATTTCACAAAATTTTGATTTTGAAAGATATCTAAAAGAAACTAAAAAGGTTGTTGAAGAAGCTCTTGATGCTGCGTTATCACCTGAGAAGCCAGAAATCCTTAGAGAATCTATGAGATATTCATTGTTGGCAGGGGGTAAGAGAATACGACCAATTTTATGCTTAGCATCTTGTTCTTTGGCAGGAGGGGATCCTCAACTCGCTGTACCGACTGCTGTGGCAATTGAAATGATACACACAATGTCATTAATACATGATGATTTACCAGCTATGGATAATGACGATTTAAGGAGAGGACGTCCTACTAATCATAAGGTTTATGGAGATGCTGTTGCTATCCTTGCAGGAGATGCTCTTTTAACAAGAGCTTTTGAAATGGTTTCCTTGAGGAGTCCAGATGTTGACTCTAAAAGATTATTAAATGTTGTTGGTGAGTTATCCCTAGTAGCAGGTGCTCCAGGATTGGTAGGTGGACAGGTTGTTGATCTTGAATGTGAAGGTAAAAAAGTAGATTTGGAAACCCTTGAATATATACATTTACATAAAACAGGAGCTTTGCTAAAAGCATGTGTGAGAACTGGCGCTATGATTGCAGGTGCCGACGAAGAATTACTTGCAGCTTTAACTAGTTATGCTGAGGGCATCGGACTGGCTTTTCAAATAATTGATGATATTCTCGATGTTACTGCAAGTAGTGAGATTTTGGGTAAAACTGCTGGTAAAGATCTTCTTGCAGATAAGACCACATATCCTAAATTGCTTGGGCTAGATGAATCTAAGAAAAGAGCTCTTAACTTAGTTAAGAAGGCAAAAGAATCTATTGCCCCCTGGGGAGAAGATGCCAATTACTTATTATCGCTTGCGGACTTCATAACAAATCGTGATAGATAAATAATGAACTAATATGACAGAATTAATTGAATTTTTAAATAATAAAATACTTTTTTGGAGCTTGATTTCCTGTCTCACCGCCCAAGTCTTAAAGATTGTTTTTAACTTTTTTTCTGCAGGTGAAATAAGATTCGGTATAATTTTTGAAACAGGTGGAATGCCCTCTAGCCACTCTGCATTAATTACAGCATTAACATCTTGCTTAGGAATGGATTTAGGTTTTGATGATCCAATCTTTGCACTTGCTGTGGGAATTTCATTAATAGTTATGTACGATGCTAGTGGTGTGCGAAGATCGGCTGGTTTGAATGCTAAGGAAATCAATAAATTATCAAAAAGTCTAGATGAAAATTCAACTTTAAATTTAAAGGAAACTTTAGGACATTCAAAGTTAGAAGTTATAGTAGGTAGTATCTTAGGACCTTTAATCTCATTGCCAGGTACAGTTTTTATAGGTTCTCCTTCAGATATCACATTTTATTTGTTTAATTAGGATTTCTTTGTTGATGATTAATTAACATATTTTTTAATGCTTCTTTATTACTTGGTAAATGTAAATGCATCCAGCTTGCATGTAGATTCTTATTAGCCCATCCTTCTTTTTTAAATCTAGTTCCCCACGACTTAACCTTCCATGGATAGGAAAATAAAGAATCCAATTTTTTATCTTTATTTTGAGTTTCTATTTCCCAATAATGAAATTCATGACCTTTTAGTTGTTGATTTTTTTTAATTATTGTGGAGTTCATTTCTCCTTTAATATACCTATACCCTACAGTTAAATTTCCTTTTTTTGCTTTAAAAGGAAGTATCCCTGCCATCTCATGTGAATAACCATTCTCATCTTCAATAGAATCTCCCAATATCATCATTCCTCCGCACTCTGCGTAAACAAACTTTTTTTTATAAAATTCTCTCAAAGAATTTAAACTCCTTCTCGAGTTACTAATATGTTGTGCGAATCTTTCAGGAAAACCTCCTGGAATAATTAATGTGTGAGCTCCTTTAGGAATTTCTTGATCATTATATATATCCCATGATAAGAGGGGGATTCCAATGGCATTTAAATATTCCTTTGTTTCTGGATACTGGAAATGAAAAATCTTATCTTCTGCAATTGCAATCGGTTTAATTTTAGGAAAAGGTCTCAAATCAATAGTGTTTTTAATGTTTATTTTTCTGTAAGTTGGCTTAAGAAAATTTAAAAAAATTGAAAAATCTAAATGTTTTGCTGCAAATTTTGCGAAATATTCAACATCGATTTTTGTTTTTAATTCTAGAGGTGAAATTAAACCAAGATTACTCCTACTTAAATTAATATTTTCATCAAAAGGCAAAAATCCAATAATTTGAATAGGTTGGTTTTTGAAAACTTCTTTAATTAATTCTTTATGTCTATTAGAATTTACATTATTGAAAACTATTCCTTTTATATTTATTTTTTTATTTAATTCTTGAAAACCCTTGAAAAGCGCAAGTAATGAACCTACTTGACCTTTGGCATTCACAATAAAAACTATTGGAAGAGATAAAGTTTCTGCAACATTTGCAGTGCTTGAATAGTGTGTTGAACCTAATCCATCAAATAATCCCATTGCCCCCTCAATCAAGGCAAGATCAAATTTATTAGATTGTTTATAAAAAGAGTTTTTAACCCATTCTTCTCCACTTAAAAATATATCTAAATTGCGACAAATTGGATGACCAATTGAACTTAGCTGTTCCTGATCAAGGTAATCAGGCCCAACTTTAAATGTCTGTAATTTTAAACCTTTGCTAAAGGCCCAACAAGAGACTAATAATGAAAGGGTTGTTTTCCCTGCATCTGTTGATGGAGCAGAAATTATACATGACATACTTTAACTATTAATACTTTTATATATCAATGAGGCAGTTTTTATAGCTTCTTCAAATAAAGGACTAATACTTCCTCTACTGCTAGCTAATAATTTACTCACATCCGCTTCAGATGATAAAAATGAACTTGGAACAACTTCTTCAATAAGATGCATATCAGCCATCCCTCCAGCTTCTAATCTCATACACTCTGCGGATTCTGAACCAATAATAATGCATGTATTTTTTTTAGGATCTTTACTTATTTGGGAAATCAGTCTTAAACCAATAACTTGACCAGAATGGATACTTGGATTCCCAACAGGTAATGGATTTATTGCCGTTGAAATTACTTCTCCATTATTCCTTTTAAATCTAATAATTAATGAATCAGATTTGTGATATGTTTCGAGGAAAATCCAACCTAATTTTTCACTAATCCAGGATATTAAGAATAAAGCTTGAATAATATGATCACCTTCAATATCTATATCAATTTGTGAGATGTGATCAAGTAAGGTTCTTCGAGAAGGTGCATCAAATATCATTGCAACTGATTCTCTCCAACTTTTAAGTCGCAACCAATTTAAATCATTTATAGATTTCTTATAAGTCAAAGCATTGCAAAGGATATCAATACATCTTTTTGATGAACCATTAGCGGTATCGATAATTAATCTTTTACCATTCTTTGTGAAATAGTCAAATATTTTTGGGTAGTCATCTAAACTACTATTCCACCAAAGCCATGCAGGTAGATCATTAAGGGATAATTTATCGACAATTTCTAAACCTTTCTTTAGTATCGAATTTGCACCACCTCTTATTACAACAAGATCTCCACAAATAGTATGATCTTTGTTTTCTTCATTAAGTGGGCAATAAGCCGATACGAAAGTTTTTATATCGGCATTATCAGAAAATGTTGGAGCGAATGTTATTAATCTTCTTGGATTAAGAGTGCTAATCGATGCTTCAAAAAATTGCCCACGAAGATCTTCTGCAGAATTATCAAGTTCATTGACTTTAATTAAATCATATAATTCTTTGCTATAAAGGGATGTTGCTAGTGGTAATCCATTTTTTAATATTAAACTTTTTGCAGTATTTATTGCCTCCTCGCTTAAGTTTCCAGTTATGGGTCCATTTATTAAATTACTTTTAACTAATCTTTGCTCAAGCCAAGAAGGTTGCCAAACAATTAAAGAGAAAGTATTTGCACCTGCATTATCCTCTCCTTCTGAAATCCATAATTTATTTAAATAATTTGGTATTTCTTCAGGAGGAAGTTCTAATGGGGTTTGAAGAGTAAGTTGAGGTTTCATATCTTATTTTAGGGTCTACGCCAAAAGATTCTATCTTTGGACAACAATTGATCAGATTCCGAGGGACCCCATGTTTTGGATTCATATCTATGAATTGGAAGTTTCCAAGGAGCATTTTCCATTAATTCAATAAGAGGAGTATATAATTTCCAAGCAGCTTCAACTTCGTCGCTTCTTGTAAACAAGGTTGGGTCCCCTAACATCGAATCCGCTAATAATCTTACGTAACCTTCATCTGAGGGTTCGCCGAAAGATTCATCATAAGAAAATTCCATTTCAACTGGTCTTGATCTCATTCCAGAACCAGGAGATTTTACTTCAAATTTAAATGTTGCCCCCTCATTGGGTTGAATTCTAATAATTAATTGATTTGGAGCTGGATTTATTATTGTTGACTCAAATAAATGTACAGGTACATCTTTAAAAGTTAAAACAATTTCACCTAATCTTTTTGGTAGCCTTTTGCCTGTTCTTAAGTAAAAAGGGACTCCTTGCCATCTCCAGTTGTCTATAAATACCTTAGTTGCAATATATGTTTCTGTTGTGCTATTAGGATCAACTCCAGGTTCATCGCGATATCCTCTTAAGGGATTAGCATCATTGCCTCCCTTCTGATATTGTCCTCTAATACAACATTCCCAAGGTTCCTCTTCATTTGCAAGTTTAGTTGCCTGAAGTACTTTAGCTTTCTCATTCCTAATTGCTTCAGGATCAAATCTACCAGGTGGTTCCATAGAAATAACTGCAAGCATTTGAGTTAAATGATTTTGAAGCATATCTCTTAAAGCTCCTGACGTCTCATAATAACCAGCCCTGTCTTCAACTCCTACTGTCTCTGAGGAAGTTATTTGAATATTTGAAATATAATTTCTATTCCAAATTGGTTCAAATATTGTGTTTGCAAACCTTAGTACAAGAATATTTTGAACAGTCTCTTTTCCTAAATAATGGTCAATTCTATATATTTGACTTTCATCTGCACAACTTTGGACAATTCGATTAAGCTTTCTTGCACTAGAATAATCTCTTCCAAAAGGTTTTTCTATTACAATTCTGCTTTTTGCTGGATCTTTCAATAAACCAGCTTTTTCCAAAGCTTTGCAACCACTCCCATAAAAATTAGGAGATACAGATAAATAAAATGTTTTATTCCCATGAGTAGCCTGCAGTTTATCTATTTTAATTAATCTTTTAGCAAGTCTCTCAACATGTGATTCTTGTTGAAGATCAACAGATTCATAAAATAAATATTTTAAAAACTGATTCCATTCTTTTTCATTATCAGAAATTTTATTAGCAAGCTTGATGCTCATTTTATCTTTAAATTCTTCATCACTCCATGGCCTTCTTGCGCATCCAACAATTGCAAATTCACTTGGGAGTCTTCTTTGAAGGAAAAGTTCAAATAAAGCTGGTATAAGTTTCCTATGAGTAAGATCACCGCTTGCTCCAAAAATTACCAAACATTGGGGAGGAATAACTCTTTCTTGCCGTAATCCAACCCTTAATGGGTTACTTATTGAAGATTGCATATTTACATTGATTTTATATATATATATATAAAATCATAGATTTTTTATACTAATGCTATGTATTGTGTCTAAATCAAAAAGTAAAAATTTTAGTATTAGTATGTTTCAACATGCCATCTACCTGCTTTCCTAAGCTGAGGTCGTAATTCTGACCAATCAAGGCCTTTAGCCTCTGCCGCTTTTGTCATAGCTTCATCTATACCAGGTTCCATCCCTTTTAACCCACAAAGGTAAATATGAGTTTTCTCATTCTCGATCATATTAAACAGTTCATTAGCTGATTCAGTAACCCTGTCTTGAATATACATTCTTCCTCCTTTAGAGTTTTGTTGTTCACGGCTTATAGCTTTTGTGTATTTGAAATTATCTGGATATTTTTCCAAATATCTCTGTAAATCTTCCTCATACAATAAATTAGCTGATTTAGGTGCTCCCATAAAAAGCCAAGCTTTTCCTCTGAAATTCCAATTATTTTTTTCTCTTTCTGAGGGCTCAAACATTCTTCTTAGATAAGCTCTCATAGGAGCTATTCCTGTACCAGTAGCGAGCATAATGATATTTGCTTCTTCATCATCAGGAAGAAGCATTTCTTTGCCAACAGGTCCAGTAATTTTAACTTTATCACCAGGTTTTATATCACATAGATATGTGGAACAAACACCATTAATTGTCTGCCCATCTTTTTCATATTGTAATTGTCTCACACATAGAGAAACCGTATTACCTTCGAAATCATCACCATGTCTTGTGCTAGCAATAGAATAAAGTCTTAATTTATGTGGCTTGCCGTTAGCATCTTCACCATCAGCCATAATTCCAATACTTTGACCTTCGACGTAGTTTAAAAATGGATCTCCACCTGATAAATCGAATGTAATGTGATTAACTCTTCCTATTGCTCCTTCTTTAAGAAGACTATAGTTTTCTTTCACAGTTCCTGTGAATGGTGTCTTTGGCCTATAAGTATTTACTGGAACATCTGCGTGTTTCATTTTATTTAAAGTCTTTTGATCAATTTTAGTGTTTTCTTTACTATTTGGAGAAACTGTTTTTGTTTCTGAACTTAAGGGAGTCGAGGAATTTGATTTTGGTTTATCTTCATTAGCTTTATTTTCAACCTTTTTAACTTCATTAGCTTTATTTTCAACCTTTTTAACTTCATTAGCTTTATTTTCAACCTTTTTAGGAGCATTCTTTACAGCTACATTAACTTTTGGTTTTTCGATTGTTTTTGTTTTAAGAGGATTATTAGCTTTTTCAAAATTATTCCTTCTCTTATTAAAATAACTATTAATAAACCAGAAAATACCTATTATTATTGGTATGTGTGCTAGTCCACCTGCAATAACTCTTGCTTCCGAGTAAGCCATTTTGTAAATTACTTTTATAAGACGATATCAACTTGTACACAATAATGTATTTAATTTACATAAATGGTTACGTTTTGAGATCGTAATAAATTAATAAAATTAGTTTTTTTTAACAAAATATATTAGTTTTATGAGTATAGTTACCTAATAATAATTTCTTAAAAATAGAGATTTGTTAATGAAGCTTTCTGAAGAATCAATAAATCAAGATCAGATTAATGATTTTAAGACTATAGAGCAAACGATGGAAAAGCTATCTGATGGAGCTAGAAGACTCGCCGCACAATTAACTACAACTGCTTCTTTTAGCTCACTCTGGTCAGTTTTAACAGATTATGATCGTTTAAATCTTTTTATACCTAATCTTTTATCAAGTAAGAAACTTTTTATAAATGAAACTAATTATCATGTAAAGCAGGTCGGTTCTCAAGATTTCTTAGGTTTAAAATTTTCTGCAGAAGTTTTATTAGATTTGTATGAGGATAGAGAGAATGGTTTAATAAAATTTAATCTAATAAAAGGGGATTTTAGAAAATTTGAGGGTTATTGGAAAATACAATCAATTGCAAATTCAGGTAAAAATTCATTAATCTATGATCTAACTGTAAAAGGATGCAATTGGATGCCCATAGGAATGATTGAAAAAAGGTTAAAAAGAGACCTCAGCGAGAACTTAATAGCCGTTGAGAGACAAGCTAAACTAGTTAGCCAGATTAATTAATAGCCCCAAGGGGATTCGAACCCCTGTCGCCTCCGTGAAAGGGAGGTGTCCTAGGCCTCTAGACGATGGGGCCAAGGTCATTAAAATACTACCTATTAAAAATTAAGAGTAAAGCTAGCCTTTCGTCAAGTCTTGTTGAGCTTTATTTTGACCTTGCCACACAGGTACAGTGAAATGGAAACATGAACCTTTGTTAAGTTCTGATACAACCCATATTCTTCCACCATGGACTTCCACAATTCTTCGGCAAACTGAAAGTCCAATACCAAAACCTGAAGTTCCTTCAGAAGTTTGTGGCAGCCTTACTTTATCCAGAAATATTCTTTCTTGCTCATTTTTTGGTATACCATGACCTTTGTCACAAATTGTGACTTCAACCCATTGATTTGTCTTGTGGATCATTGTTATTTTTATTGATCCAGAGTCTTCAGAAAACTTTAATGCATTTTCAATTAAATTTAAAAAAACCTGCCTCATTCTTCTTTGATCAGCAAAAACACTTGGTAAATCAGAAGGAATATCTGTATCAATTACAATTTTTCTAAGTCTCCAGAACTTTTCTAATTCGAGAATGGCTTCTGCAGAAATATTACCCAAATCTATTTTTTGAGGATTAAATAGAGCTTCCCATCTTGTGGTACCTACCTCTAAAAGATCCTGAGATAAAAGTTCAATTTCTTCAAGCCTTCTCTTTATTACTTCTTGTAATTTCTTTAAATTAATTTGACCAAGTTTTTGGCTTTGGATGGCTAAAGTTGCAGCAGTTAATGGTGTTCTAAGCTCATGAGCTACCATTCTAAGTAATCTCTCTTGAGATTCTATCCTTTTAGTCAAAGTCTCATTTTCTTGTCGTAAAACAAGTAATTCATCTTCTAAAAGAATTTCTTTTTGAGTCGTAATAGTATCTATTTTGGAAGCTTGAATATTTATTCCTAGATTTTTGATTAACCCTTCTTGCTTCCATCTTGGAAGCCAAGTTTGAAGTTGTGAAAAAATGTTACTACCCGCAAATATTTGTTTTGGATTCGGTGAGATTTTTATTAATGCTGGAATAGCAACTAATCGATGTAATTCTAAAAGTTCTGGTTGCTCTGATGGATCTGAGATTTGTAAAGAAATCTTGAATTCACAATTATCTCTCTCTAAATAATCAACTAGGGACCTTAAATCCCCTCTTGAGAGATGACTTCTAGCTGCAACTAGTATTAATTTTAGCTCTTTTTTGTCATCCAATAGTTTTACAGGAGGTGTTGAAAAGCTGTCAATGCTTATAAACACCTTAAGATATTTAAACTAATTTTACAGTTAAGCTATGAAATAGATAGATCTTATTAGTAAATGATAGCCATTAATTCAAATAATAAATTGCAATTTGGATCATTTGATTCTCCAGAAGTTACAATAGACAGCAATCTTAGGAGATGGTTCAAAAGAAATATTGGTTTGTGGAATTCACAGAGAATCTATTTCTTTGATGAAAAGAAAAAAAATTACAATATTTGTATGAATTTAAAAATTGAAAGTCTTGAAAGCAAAAAAGCATGGCAATCTCATTATAAATTTACTTGGTATCCTTCCGATAAATACTTGTTTTTTGAAGAGAATCCAGAATTTAAAGAAAGAGGGGTAATGAAAGCATACATACAAGGTCATCAATTAATAAGAGAAAATTTTTATTTAAGTGATAAAAAAGGAATTTCTAATATAAGACAAGTTGATGAACATGAAATAATTTTCGAATCAACTTATGATGACTGGTACATTCTTGAGCATACAAGGCTTGTAGATATGGATAATTTGAGATACAGAGTCATATATTCATGGAATAAAAATAAACTTAAAATAGTGGAAAGTCATCACGAAACCAGAATAGTTTCATATTGAATAAATTTAAATAAAGTTAAAATGTTAAGTGGTATCTTAATAATATAAAGTTAAAATTAATGAATTTTAAACCCAAAATGTTCCCCTTTTATAAAAAAATATTCGTTCCTTTTTTTTTATTAGCTCTCCTATTAGATTTTAATTACTACAAAAAAGAAGTATTTTCAGATTCTAATATTAAACCCGCAAGCGCGGATGATATTGCACTTTATGAGGGTATGGGAGTCTCTTACGTATGTGTAGCCTCACGTAAAGAAATAGATTTAGATTTTGAAAAATCATTGAATGTAGCTACAGCTACATTTGTTAATGTAATTCGATCCAAACATGGTAGTAAAGTAATGGATTTGATAAATAAAAAAACAAAGGAAGTTAAAGTTGAACCTGAGATATTAGGTTTTAATGGAAAAGTAAGAATCTTAGGAAAAGCTATACAAGTGTGTCCAGACAATATACCAGAGAAATCTAAAGAAGAATTTAGTAAACTAATTAAACAAATAGAAAATTTTGAAAAGAAATAAAAAGTTTATCTAAACATTGAGCTAACTGAACTTTCCTCATGAATTCTCCAAATAGCCTCACCCAACATATTAGCCACTGATAAAACTTTTAATTGTGGAAAATATTCTTTCTTGGATACTGGAATACTATTAGTTACAATTACTTGTTCGAATAAATTCTTGGCACTGAGTCTTTCATGAGAAGGAGGTGAAAAAACTGCATGAGAGGCACATGCAAAAACTTTTTCTGCACCCTCTTTTTTTAATAAATTTGCCCCAGAGCAGATAGTTCCTCCAGTATCGATCATGTCATCTATAAGTATTGCTGTCTTACCTTTTACCTCACCAATAACTGTTAAACTTTCAGAAATATTATGAGCAGACCTCCTTTTATCAATAATTGCTAAAGGTGCATCTTTCATAAGCTTTGCGAAGGCTCTAGCTCTAGCAACACCTCCAACATCAGGAGAAACTACAACTACTTCTCTTAAATTTAAGGATTCTAAATAATCAATTAAAACTGGTGAACCATAAATGTGATCACACGGTATATCAAAGTAACCTTGTATCTGGGCAGAATGTAAGTCCATGGCTAATACTCTATCGACTCCTGATTTCTCCAATAAATTAGCAGTTAATTTTGCTGTGATTGATTCTCTTCCTGAAGTCTTTCGATCTGCTCTTGCATATCCAAAATAAGGAATGACTGCTGTAATTTGCCTTGCGGAAGCTCTTTTACAAGCATCAACCATTATCATTAGTTCCATTAAACTATCATTTACTGGAGCACATGTTGGCTGTATAAGGAATACATCACAACCTCTAATAGATTGTTGAATCTGAACATAAAGTTCACCATCAGCAAATCTCTTGGATATTAAAGGCACATTTTTTATACCTAAATAAGTTGCAATTTCATTAGCTAAATTAGGATTTGAAGTACCACTTACTATCCTAAGACGACTATTATTTAAATTAATGTTTGGCTGATCGCTTTGCACTGCCGTGATAAAACTTGTCACGAAATTTGCAATTTAAAGTACACATTAGTATCGTAGTCTTTAATATGAATTTGTCACAAGTATTTTATATTAATAGTTAAAACTTTATAACTGTAAAATATTTTCACTGATATAACTATAAATTTTAGTTTTGGTAAAGAAATTCCTTTTTATGATGATTATAAAATTTGTTTAATTTATATCTTTTAGATATTTTATAAGGAGAGTTGTTTAAAAAATAAATTTTTTGTTCCAAAAACTTTTAATTAAGATATGAATTTGAATTTTGATCCTTTAAAAAAATATTCAGGAATTCTTGTACATCCATCAAGTCTTCCTGGAGGCAGTTATTGCGGAACGTTTGGTAATTCCTTAAAAGATTGGATTGAAATTTTATCATTGTATAACATAAATACTTGGCAATTTTTGCCTCTTTCCCCAACTGACTCAATGGGTTCGCCGTATAGTTCTCCATCAAGTTTTGCAATTAATCCATGGTTTTTAGATGTTGATGAATTGATAAAGTGTAACTATATTCAAGAGTCCAATCAGGTTAAAAATTATCAATTAATTGCAAAAAATTTGAATTTTTTTAAATTTAAGATCGCTGATGAATTATCAAAAATTGTTGGAAATCATTTGATTGACTCATGGGAATTACAATCCTTTGATACTAAAAAGCAATTTAATATATGGTGTAAAAATAATTCTTGGGTAAATGATTTCTCTGTTTTTATGACTATTAAGGAGGAATTCAATTTTTCTGCATGGTGGCATTGGCCAGAAGAATTTAAATCTAAAAATAAGTTTGCAATTGAAAAATGGGAAAAAAATAATGTTATTGCGATTCTTAAAATAAAATTAATTCAATGGCATTTAAATAGGCAATGGTTAAAAATAAAAGAGTTTGCAGAAATAAAAGGCATAAGATTAATTGGTGATTTACCTTTTTATGTTTCTAAAGATAGTGTGGATGTTTGGAGTAATAAGTCCCTTTTTACGATTAATCTTAATGGAGAATTAATTTTTCAAAGTGGAGTTCCTCCTGATTACTTTTCTTCAACTGGGCAGCTATGGGGCACACCAGTATATTCTTGGGAAAAACATCTTGAAACAGATTTTGAATGGTGGAAAAAAAGGTTCAAAAGGCAGTTTGAATTAGTAGATTTTTTAAGATTAGACCACTTTCGAGCATTGGCAGGATTTTGGAGGATAGATGGAAAAGCTAAAGATGCAATAAAAGGAAATTGGATTGATTCACCAGGTAAAGAGTTGCTAACTTCTTTAAAGGTATTTTTAAATGTTGAAAATTTACCTATAATCGCCGAAGATTTAGGAATAATTAGTCAAGATGTTATTGATTTGAGGAGACAATTTGGATTGCCTGGGATGAAAATTTTGCAATTTGCATTTGATGGAAATGATGATAATCCTTATTTGCCAAAAAATATAAATGGAAATAATTGGGTTGTTTATACAGGGACTCATGACAACTCTACAACTTTATCTTGGTGGAATAACTTAGATAAAACAGTAAAAGAAACTATAAAAAAAAATTTTTCCATTGAAAATAATCCATCTTGGGAATTTATAGAATTAGGAATGAAAACAAAGGCTAAGTTATTTATTGCACCAATTCAAGATGTTTTGTGCTTGGATGATTCTAGTAGAACTAATAAACCAGGGACTATAGAAAATAATTGGAAATGGAAAATTAATTCATCTTTATCAGAACTTAAACCATTCTTGAAAAAGTATGGTGAATTTGGAAAAAAACACAATAGAAATTGATATTTAAATTTTAATTACTTGATTTCTCTATATATTTAAATTCAATAACCCTATTGTTTAAGTAATAACTATTAAGCATGAATATAGAAATTATTATTAGAAATAAATAAATAAAACTACCTTGCCAAGAATTGAATAGATCAATCTTATTAAATATAAAATTTCTTTTGATTCTTTTATTAATTTGAATATTTTCGTTTGGTATTAACTTAATTAGTTTAAATTTCTCAAGAGAAAGACATTCCTCTAATTTTAATAGTATTGATCTTATAAAAGGATAAGGAGGAATTAATTCCTTTTCATTGTTTTCTATTCCAACAATTGTAGATATTGGTATTTTTGATAGGTATGATAAATCTTTAATAGATAAATGGCTTTTGACTCTATTTTCTTTGATAATATTGCCAATATTTATATAAGGGTCAATAATATTATCTCTTTTCTTTTTTATATTCAATCTTCCAAATTTTTTAAAATTAAGTAATTTCATTTACTATCTCCATAATTAAAGGTTTTAATTAATCTCCATTCACCCTCTTTTAAACCATTTAACGAAAAACTTCCAAAATCTGTCCTTTTTAAATCAATTACTTTATAATTCAGCAATTGCGCGACCCTTCTTATTTGTCTATTTCTTCCTTCTTTTAGAATAATTTTTAATGTAAAGAATTTAGGATCATTCTTTATTAATTCAATTTTACATGGATGGGTTTTCTTCCCCTGTAAATTAATCCCTGTTTCCCATTTCTCTATTGAATTATGATCGAATTTGCCATTCATTTTTACAATATAAATTTTCCTATGGCCAAATTTAGGATGAGTTAATTCATAACATAATTTGCCATTATTTGTTAAGAGTATTAAACCTCTACTATTGTAATCTAATCTTCCTATTGGATAAAAACCTTTTTTATATTCTTGCGGTAAGAGATCAATGATAGTTTTGCGATTATAACCGTCAGAACAGCTTGTTATTACATATTTGGGTTTATTCATCAAAATAAGTTTTGATGAATAGTTCTGGTAATTTATATTTTCCCCGTTGACATTAATGAGATCTAATTCTGGATTTACTTTCATACCAAGTTTAGCTATTTGGCCGTTTACCATCACTTTTTTTTCTTTAATAAGAATTTCTGCTCTTCTTCTCGAGCAAATAGC
>Ga0160422_10000434_pt1 | contig 25099 bp, 25 predicted proteins | sample Fk160mmetaG_FD_108192 | JGI IMG/M metagenome (GOLD analysis project Ga0160422, IMG submission 108192) | Marine microbial communities from the Central Pacific Ocean - Fk160115 60m metaG | ecosystem: Environmental > Aquatic > Marine > Oceanic > Photic zone | place: The Central Pacific Ocean...
AAGACGCAGACGGCAGCCGTACCTTGCTCGTTTGCGACTCTGCAGAGACTCGCAATATCCTCCTCGGACGCGCTCCTGTCCAACAGGGTCAGGTCAACCAGTTCGAGGATCCCCCTCGCTTCCATCGTCCCACTCATCCATGGCGACTCTCGAAGTCCGTCATGAAGGATGCGAGGGCTTCCACGCTCTCGATGGGGCACCCGTTGTACAGGCTGGCCCTGATCCCCCCGACGCTACGGTGGCCCTTCAGGCCGCCCATCCCGCTGTCTCCGGCCTCCTCCAGGAAGACCTGCTCCAGACTCTCATCAGCCAGCCTCCATGTCACGTTCATCATCGACCTGCATCCGGGGTCGGCATGCGGCCTCCAGAAGTCGCTGGAGTCGAGTATCTCGTACAGAACTCCAGACTTCTCGCTGTTCCTACCTATGGCGCCCTCTAGCCCTCCGTTCCTCTCGACCCATGCTAGGACCCTGTCCAAGACGAAAATCCCAAACGTGTTGGGGGTGTTGAACATCGATCCCTTCGAGATGTGCGTCTGGTAGTCCAGCATTGTGGGCAGTCCTTCCTTGCGCCTGCTAGACGCCCAGGGCGAGAGGATCACCACGGTCACTCCGCTAGGGCCGAGGTTCTTCTGGGCACCAGCGTAGATCAGATCGTGCTCCGAAACGTCGATCTTGGCACCGCAGATGTCCGAGCTGGCGTCAACTACCCTGGGCTTGCCGCCACTATCGGGGAGGTGGTGGAACTGAGTCCCGAATAGCGTGTTGTTGGATGTGTAGTGAAGGTACTCAGCACCGTCCCTAACGGAATAATCGCCGTCACTAGGTACGCTCCTGAAACCACTGCCGGAATCGTCCCAAACGCCACTCGCGTCCCCGATCCTATTGGCCTCCACCAGTGCCTTCTTCGACCAGATACCTGTCACCAGGTAGTCAGCCATCCCGCCCTCGCTCATCAGGTTCAGTGCACTCATGTAGAACTGGGTCGAGGCGCCCCCTTGGAGGAAAAGGACCTCGTAATCATCGGGTATGGCAATCAACCCCCTAAGCCTGGACATGGCCGAGTCAATCACATCCTGGAAGGTCTGGCTCCTGTGTGACACCTCCATAAGTCCGAATCCGCTTCCGCCTAGGTTAGGGAGGGTTTCTGCAACCTCCTCCACGACCTCGAGTGGGAGAACGGCAGGACCCGCGCCAAAGTTGTGGATGCGACCCGATGGCCCCATACCAGCACCGGGCCACGGGCGGTCTTTCAGGCCATCGGATGAGCAATAGGGTTCATTTCTCGTTGTCCTGCCGCCAATTCGTGCTCCGTATCGGCCTGGTGATGCTCCAAGGCGCTCGCCACTCTCATATCGCGGCCCTCGAGCGGGCTTCCAAAGAGACAGGGATAGATATCGAGATACACGAATTGAGGAAATCGTCGGACTTAGACTCCTCGGAAGCCCATGCGATTGTGATGCCAGGAGGGGAGTCGACAACCATGAGGCTGACAGGGAATGACCCGGTGTCATCTCTCCTCCCAGCTGTCTTCAATTGGATAAGGGCCGACACAGAAAGGCCAGTGCTGGGCACATGTGCTGGTGCCATCCTATTGGCCGAGCCGGGAGACGGGGGCGACCCCCTGGTCGATGCCAAAATCGAGAGGAACGGCTTCGGAACCCAAGCCGACTCATTCCAGTCCACCATAGAGGCCTTGGCTCTAGGGCGTGAATTCCCAGGGGTTTTCATCAGGGCCCCCAGATTCACCTCTTCAGGGGACAAGGCTCAGGTCACGGCTAAATTAGGCAATGAGGTGGTTGGAGTGATGACGAACAACCGGATGGCCCTTACTTTCCACCCGGAACTGTCCGGAGACTCAGGGTTCCACGATTGGCTCCTCAGAACCGCGAAGAAACAGGAGGAGGACTCAGAATGATGACCCTCCCTCAGATACCGAATCTCGCGGAGGCGCCCGACCTCTCGGACACGGAGGGGTGCATCCAATGCCAGATGGGCAGCAAACTGGTTCTCTTCATAACCGGGAACTGCCATTGGCAGTGCGACTACTGCCCCCTTTCGGAGACTCGGAGGGATATCGACTGGATGTTCGCCAACGAGAGGAGGTGCGAGACCTTCGAAGAGGTCATCGAGGAGGCTAGGGCGATGAGGGCCACAGGGGCCGGAATAACCGGTGGCGACCCCCTCATGGCCAGGGAGAGAACACTCGAAGGGATATCCCGATTGAAGTCCGAGTTCGGCCCGGGCTTCCATCTTCACATGTACACAAGCATACCATTCAATCCCGAACTGGCCGGGGAGTTCGCAGATGCCGGTCTGGATGAGATTCGCTTCCACCTCCTGGGCTTGGATGCCGAGAGGTACCGTTCGACGATTTCGGCATGCTCAGATTCAGGTATTCTAACCGGGGTTGAGATACCCTGTGAGCCAGACAAGAGGGAAGAGCTACTATCCCTACTGGAGGAATTGAGATCCTTCGACATCTCGTTCCTGAACCTCAACGAACTGGAGATCACAGTGGGCAACCACGAGAACATGGAGTTGAGGGGCTTCAACCTCTCTACTGAGATTACCGCCGGAGCCTCTGGATCAAATGAGCTGGCGCTGGACATGAAGTCACGAGTAAACGCCGCAGAGCAGGGTCTGCCAGACCCATTGGACGGCGGTGCCAGGGAATCGTACGGATTCCACCTTACGTTCTGTACTGCCGTCTTCAAGGACGCTGGACAACTCAGGCGCAGGTTCCTCCGAAGAGGTGAGTCCACGATATCCCCACATGAGGTCCTGACCGAGGACGGAACTCTGATTTTCGGGGCAATCGACGCCGATGAGAGTTCGAAGGACGATTGGATATCTGAGATAGCCCAGGAGACCGGACTGCCTCGGAGGTTCCTCCTCTGGGACGACGAGAACGAGAGGATCGAGATGCCCCTGGTCATAGCCGAGGACATAGCCGAGGAGATAGAAGACCCCGTCTTCATGATCGAGGTGCTACCCACTCACGAGAGGACCGAGGTCACGGCAGTAAGGCTGAACGGTTTCGAAGAGGAGTAGGGCCAATGAAGAACTCCGGACACCGGCTAGGGGCCTCAGGAACCACTGCTGAGAACACCCTTGAGGGATATCGCGAATCCTCCGCAAAGCCAGAGATGAGGGGATTCAGGTACTGGGAGTTCGACATAAGGGAGTCCTCGGACGGAACCGTCTTCGTCTTCCACGACGATACCATAGACGTAGGTGGAAAACAGTCCGAGACCTCACAGATGCCATTCTCGGAGATCAAGAGGGCGGGTTCGCAGGGGGGGATTTCCATCCCTCTCTTCTCGGAAGTCTGCGAGGAGCTCGGCGATTCTCCAGAGATGGTGATGGTGGAGATCAAGCACCTGAGCTCGGAAGGAGCCAGGACCGAGGTCCTGGAAGCTCTCCGAGGCAGAGGCAAATGGAAGGCAATGGCGACCCCCCGGAGGTTCTCCCGAGCATTCCCGTCAGATATCAGGGAAGTTTGGGGGGCAAGGTTTCGGTCAGCCGGTGTGGAGCTTGTTCGAGTCGGTCGCCACAGGGTGAACCTCTTCGATGCATGCAAGTCCCGCATGAGCTGGATCTTCGCACAGCCTAGGTGGCTTTTCGGCCTGTGAACTCTCCTCAAGTTGATAGGTCCCCGACTCCGAAACGGCACCGTGCCGGTCAGGAGGCCAGACCCCGAGAACCCCAAGGTGAACCCGTACCGGAGGCTCTCCGCATCCCAGGTCAATGCATGGAGGAAGTGTCCCAGGCTGTGGTACTACGGCTGGATGGCCAGACTAAAATCGCCCCTTCCCCCTCAGATTCTGAGAGGAAATGCAGTAGAAGAGTGCGTATGCAGGGTCCTGAGGGAGTCTCCCACGCTGATGGCCGCCGACTCACGCTCCTCGATGACCTCGCCTCTAGCAGAAGACGGCTCCCCGGACTGGGATAGCCAGGACTTCTGGATAGGGCCCGGCCTCTCCCCAATAGACCCGTCATCGGTCCCGGATGACCGAGAATCCCTACACTCCTGGGCCTCGTCCAGGGCAGAAGCACACTTCGATAGGTGCTGGGAGTCTGCCGTAGCGGACTGGGAGTCCAGCCCGAATAAGGTAGGTTCAGCAGACGACATCAGCAAGCAGGAGGGAAGGGACATGGTCGAGGCCGCCATAAACCTGCATCTCGATGAGGTCCAAACATGCATGGAGTCGGGAGGGGGCCCGACTTTGGACGATTGGAGATCAGGGATAAGGGAAGACTGGCCCGCTCCCGATGGTTTCCCTCGTCAATGGGACGAACCCCACCCGGCTGCAGGGAGCGGCGCAATAACATGGGCCGAGGCATGGGAGGTCGCCAGACCTTGGTTCGTGGACCCTGATGCTGAGTCCTTCACCCAGACAAGCGCTCACCCGGGCGAGTGGTTCCAGGGAGAGTACGACATGGTTTACCGATGGAGCGGGACTCCCAAGATCGTTGACCTCAAGGCCTCGATCGGAAAGGGCGACCGTTCAGGCGACTACCTCGATCAACTGAGGATGTACGCGTGGCTGTGGTGGGAGACCCACGACAGGGAGGAGCAGGTAGAAGGCTTGGAAATCTGGTACCTTGGGACAGGGACTGTGAAACAAGTCACCCTCCCCTCGGAGGAAGAGATGGCCGCCCTGGACTCAGAGCTGGAGGGGCTCTACGGGAAGATTCACTCCAGGGACCCTTCAATCGAAGAGTGCCCGCCCGAACCCTCTCCACTACGTTTCTTCGAGAGGGGAGGGGTTCCCGCCGATACCCCCGTCCACGCCGATGAGAGGGCCAGATGCACCAGATGCGACTACAGGGGTATTTGCGATGGCTCGGACCACGACATCGCACTCCCCCTGGAGACCAGGGTGGAGAGGTTCGGCCATGCATGGCCCATCACCCCGATAGGCGAGATAGAGACCCGGGCGAGCGTCATAGGGGAAGTCGTTGGCCTCCAAGGGCCCGAGATTCTCGAAGACGGCTCAATAAGCCTGGAGTTCACTCTCCAGGATGGCTACGACAGGGCACGAGTTAGACCCTCCAGACAGGGGAACCCGACCCAGGTGACTCGGAATATCTCAGAGGGCTCGCGCGTCAGGATCGACGATGGTATGCCCTCCCTATGGCGAGGCCAGTTGCAGATAGACTTGGATGGGAACTCTTCCGTATCAATGGCCTCGGAGGGTGACTCTTCCCCTGTGGTAGAGGTTGAGACCAGGGTAAGCGTCGTGGGCAGGGTCTGGTCGATAGACGCCTATCCTAACGGTGTTGATGTGAACCGCTGGTCGATCACACTGATGGACAAGACTGGCTCGGCAGCCTCGGTTGCGTTCAAACAGTTCGTGCCGGTCTCTGCAGCAGCAATTTCGAGAGGGGACGAGATCGCAATACTGAACGGCGAGGTGGGCGAATGGGCCGGGCGCCCCCAGGTGAGGATAGGCCCCGGTGCTAGGGTCGTTATTCTCAAGCACTCGCCTGACACGCCAGGGTTCTGACTCTACTGGCTTCGAGTGGGCAAGAATGGAATCAGCTGGTTGGCCAGAGATTGGATGTTCCTAGTCTGAATCCAGACTGAGCCCGAACCATGGAAGTCCAATGTGAAGCCCTCCCCACCGAAGAAGAATGAACCCAGTCCCTTGACCTTGGAGATATGGTAATTCAGTCCCTCGGAGAAAGCTACCACATGACCGTTGTCTATCTTTATCGGCTTGTCAGGGGTGACCTCTATCTCCTTCATAGCCCCGTAAGATGTGAAGAAAACCTTGCCTGGGACATCAGAAGCCTCTGCACGCAGGAAGAAAGCCCCTTCCCTGGAGAACAGGGATTTTGCTCCCTGGAACTTCGTCGTTGTATCCACATTGATAGTCGAGGCCATGAATGCACCACCTTGCATGTAGAAACTCTGTCCGGGATCCAGATCGAATGTCTCAATATCTCCAGGTGAAGAGGGGGCCAGAGATATCCATCCTCCAGAAGGCCCTGCAGTGTACGTGTTCACGAAGAATGACTCACCGCCGACGGCACTCTTAATCATGCTCTTCATGAATCCGCCAAGACCTCCTCCGCTGCCCATTCCGGTCTTCATCTCCAGACCCTCGGACTGTGCTACCATCGCTCCGGGCTCGACCTTGATCTTCTCTCCAGGTGCAAGATTCGCTGTCATTATAGTAAATGCTGGGCCATACTCGCTCTCAATTTCCATAGTACGACCGAATAACTCGCCCTCAAAAGCCTAACTCCTAAATCAAGATGAAACAGAGATGGCGCCGAGAGAGGGATTTGAACCCCCGCGTCCAATGGACAGTGGATTTCGAATCCACCGCAATACCGGGCTATGCGATCTCGGCAGCGGACTCCCCACCTGCGAATCTGACATAAGGATGACCCGGCCCCCCGTGACCCGTGAGAGTCGAGATTAAGCACGAGGGCGAATCACTAGAGGTGGAGTCTAGCAAGCCGATTACCATCAGCGAGGTCCTGGAGAAGTTGGAGATCCCCCCTTCCACCGTCCTTGCCGTACAAGGCCAGACCATCCTTCCGCACACATCCATCATCAAGGATGATGCTACGTTGGAACTGGTGGTTGTCTCCTCAGGCGGATGATGAAGCCCGATTGCACCACGAAAGACTAGGAATCTTCAATAGTGTCGAACGCCATAGCATAACATGAACCCAAGAACACAGAAGGGCCAGAGGAAGGTCAGCCAGATGGTCAAGAGAATGAGTCCAAAGAAGAAGAGGGTCGAGAAGGCAGATTCATCATGCGATAACCCAGGTTGTGGGTGCGGCAACTAGGCAGCATCCGTTCTGCGTAAACTCATAGAGCGTCAGCACTATCCTATATACGTGCAGATAGGAAGGCCAGATTGGTGGGATGACGCCACCGCTCACCTATCCCGAGATCCGCTGATCGGCGGCATCGTAAAGAAATACGAGGGGGAGAGCCTGTCCGGTAGGGGAGAACTATTCCAGACCCTGGTCAGGAGCATAGTCGGTCAGCAGATTTCCGTGAAGGCTGCCGATGCAGTACACGGTCGCTTGGAGGAGATGAGCGGTGGCAAGGTTACCAGGGAAGCACTTGGTGCCCTACCTCTCGACGCGTTACTATCCTGCGGACTTTCCAGGCAGAAAAGCCAGTACATTCTCGGTATTGCCAACGATGAAACCCCCCTTCTCCCAGACGATTACGAGGAATTGGACGATGAATCCCTAATCAGGCATCTCGTGAAATTCAAGGGAATCGGGCCCTGGACCGCGGAGATGATGCTCATATTCTCGCTTATGAGGCCGGACATTCTGAGCCTGGGCGACTTGGGGGTTGTCAAGGGAATCAGGATGCTCGACCCACAGGCCCAATCCAAGAGCGAGATGCTGGCGGTGGCAGAAGCCTGGAGACCATACCGGAGTGCTGCTTGCTGGTTCCTTTGGAGGTCTCTGGACCCAGTTCCAGTAGAGTACTGAATGCGAAACACGAGAAGATTAACTCTACCAATCATCTGGAGAGGCCATGGAACAAGCAGGGGTGGCCAGGCAACATTCTATTCTCGGGAAGACTTTCCACTGGGGCTTCATAATCCTCTACGCATATGGGATCCTCAAGCAGATCGATGAGTTGGAGGAGCTCGAGGACTCCGCGTTGCTGGCCTTCGAGGTCGCCTTCGCTGCAGTCTTCCTCGGTATTGTGATGATTCGGTACTCCTATATGAGAAGGTTCGAGACATTCATGGGCGCCACTGAACCAGTCCCCCTCGCCCATCGCTATCTAGCCAAGGGGATTCATACATCGATGTACCTATGCCTAGCTATGCTGCCGCTTTCAGGGCTTTTGATAGCCGGTCTGTTCACACAGGGAGTAAAGGACGGGCCTTTGCAGGACATCGCTCTCGCTTTGCACGAGATATCAGCCTCACTGAGTTATGTGCTGATTGCTGTGCATGTCGGTGCCGCAATTTGGTCCAGGGTCAAGGGAGAGGGGGTTTGGACATCCATGGTTCCGGTATGGAAGGAGGAAGGGACCTCAAGAAACGAGTTGGTTACCAGAATTTCAAAATTGGAGAACGAGGTCTTCAACCGAGTAGAGAAGGCGCTCACATCACAGAGAGAGTGAGGAAAACCCAGTCAAAAATGGTTACAGGAAACAGAACCTTAAGACTGTCCTGCTCGTTAGTCTAAACATGCCCACAACCATGCTTCCTTTGTTTGTCCTTGGACCCGACTTCATGCCTATGTCTAGCGCATCGCTCAGGGTATTCGAACCACGTTACAAACAAATGATGGACGACTGCATCTTGGACAGCAAGCCGTTCGGCTACATCACCTACGATCCGGATGCCGAGGATATCGGTGGTTGGACGCAGCCCGCGAAGTACGGTGTTTTGGTCGAGATCGAGGATTACGAGGAGTCTGGCTCGAACATCATGATCAACATCATCTCAGGCAGGAGGTTCAAGTCGACCCAGGTAATCCAACCAGTTCTCGACAATGATGTTTCAGGAACTCACTTTCCCGCCGTGGACGAGTTGATGGAGAAGGCGGAAAACCCAGTAGATGGGAAACTCTACCTCAGGTGCGAGGCCGAAGTCATGGAACCCATAGTGCACAACCACGACCAACAGGACTTCGAGTCGTTCGTTGGCTACATCTCCCCTCTATCCAACCTGATCATGGTGAGCTGCATGTATAGGGGACAGCAGATGGACTACGAGGACAGTGTTTCATCTGTGGATCCGCAGGAGCAGGAGCTTTTCCTCTGGCAGGTCTCGGCCTCATTATGCAGCTCAGTTAACATACAGCAGCAAATGCTTGCATCTGTGACAACTACCGAACTAATGCAGGTCTGCATCGAGGCCGCCAACGATATAATCCGGGTCATTTCAGAGGATGAGTAGCTCTCCAACTCTCCCACAGCGATGTGGCACTGACTCGCGAGTAGATGAAATTGCGATGACCAGTGAAGAACTCGTGAGGAGAACAATAGAGATCATCGTGAGCATAATCGCACTGTTCGTCGTTTGGAACTAACGGTCCGACTCAGGAGTAATCGAGTCTGCTGAACTCCGCAACTGATTAGAAGCCGTCAACAAGCGAGAATATCTGGCCTAACGTCAGCCTGATCGCATCCATCACCGCAATGGTTAGGACCGACACAGCCCCGAGTAGTATGACAACTTCATCCATATGATTCATAATGGCATAGTGAAAATAAATTGTTGTTCAGATAAATGCCCCCAATTAGAGGAAAAAATCGATGATGACAATTTCCTAAGAATACCCATCAGATATTTCCTATGAGTTGTAGGAGATACAGGAAACCTAGGAAGGCGTGAATTATGATTAGCCCCATCATCACGTCCGACAACCTTCCGTGCAAATCCTTCGTCCTTGCGAATGACTCGCCAGCAGCCTTCCTCGAGCTTGCCCTTCTACCCAAAATCCACAGGTAAGTCATCAATAAAAGGCCTAGTAACCCCCCCCACCCATGGAAATGACCAGGCATCAGGTCATCATACCCCACATCCTCGCCTGACAGATAGGCCGATACTAAACGAGCCAGGAAGGCAAGGACAATCACTGCGATGACCAGACGAAAAAGACGCTCCCCCCCTATCTCGTGGCGCCTTAATTCGGAAGCCCTTTCTTGCCCCTTCATCTCCCGGCCCTTTTTCCTCCAATCTCGTTGCAAAATGAACTCCCTGATCACTAGTAGCGCGGCTATGGGGTGCAGTAGGAGGATCAGAACCAGTGCCAGGTCCATGTGTCGTCGCTACATGACGAGGTCTTGAGTTCTCTCTTCCGAATGCCTACCTAACGGGGTTAGCATCAATGGATCCCATGGGGGGAATTAGAGTCCGTCAGTATACTCCGGAGTGCTCTTGCATCCTTGCGTACCAACTGGAGACTACCTCGTGCTTCTCCACTATGTCGAACCCATTCAATCCCTGCATGGAACGAAGTATCCCGAAGTTGGCGAAGTCCGCTCCGTTGGGCTCTCCCTCGCCGAAGAAATCTCCCTTTATCCCATTGGACATCTCGTCCAGTTGGTACTGGAGGTTCTCACGTGGAGGTAGTTCGAACATCTTCGCTCTGCTCCTTCCCACCATGCGCATGATGAATGCGCCCATCCATTTGTTGACTAGGCGACTCCCAAACGAGAAGTTGTCGACCTTGGTAACGTAGTCGAGGGCTCCGAGGGAGGTTCTGTAGGAGGTGTAGATCACCGCAACGATCGACTTCCCGAGAACCTTGTTAGAGAAATCCATCCATAGGTCCTGTTCGGGATCCTCGCCTTCACGGGGGAACGAGTTGGCGCCCCTGGAGTCTATGTAGTGGAGGATGTGGTTAGAGTCATTCACTTGGGTTCCATCGACATCGATGAAAACTGGTACTTTGCCCCAGTTAGACCATTTAAGTTGGGTCTTGAAGGTGGGATCAACCTCGACTTTGGAGTAATCAATCCCTCTCGATCCAAGGATCGCCTTGACCTTGAAGCAGAAAGGGCAGGTCTCGAAGCAGTACATGGTCGGGAGGGCGTCAACCACCCTCTCTGGGACCAGAACCTCTTGCACTCCCGAAGTCGGTTCATCCAATTGGCCCCCTTCCATAGCCAACCGCGTAATCGCGCGCTTGTGAAACCATCGAACCATCATTTTCACTGAAGTGTACCGTGCCCATCAGTTCGGCGAAACACCACTTCATATCCGTTTGAGTTTGCTTGAGGGTATGGCAATCGAGGTGGTCTGGTTCAAGAGGGACTTGAGGACATCGGACCACTCCCCACTCTCCGAAGCATCAAGCAGCAATCTACCGGTTCTCTGTCTTTTCCTGGTAGAGCCTCAGAGGCTGGCACAGCCCGACTGTGATCCTATTCACATCGAGTGGGAACTCGACTGTGCGTACGAACTCCGGAAGAAGCTGGAGGCGACCGGGGCTAATCTCGACATCATGCATAATGACGCCCTTGAAGCGATGAAAGAGATTCATGGGAAGTACACGATTTCAAAAATTAGGAGTCACGAGGAGACTGGTACGGCATGGTCTTTCGATAGGGACAAGCGAGTAAGTGAGTGGTGTATCGAGAACAAAGTCGAATGGATAGAGTACCCGAATAATGGGGTGATCAGGGGGATGAAGGAGAGGGATAAGTGGAAAACATCCAGAGATCGCAGAATGGGTCTGGATCTCCTGGCCCCTCCCAAGAGAATAGCAGGGGTTCAATCGAAGCATGAGAATGCAACCATGGAATCCATTGGCATGTGTAGAAGGCAGATTATTCACAGGCCAGTACCCGGGCAAGATGCTGCTATGGACGTTCTGAGGAGCTTCCTGAGCAGCCGAGGAGAGTTATACAGATGGTCTATGTCCAGCCCCTCCCTGGCAATTGATAACTGCTCTAGACTGGCCCCATATTTCAGCACGGGATGCATCTCCATTAGGCGTGTGGTTCAGGCGACTTCCTCGAAGATGAGACGTCTGAAGGAGGCTAGGTCGAGAGGAGAGGATGTAGGGGGTTGGCTTCAGAGCCTCTCCTCCTTCCAGAGTCGGCTAGCCTGGCACTGTCACTTCATGCAGAAACTTGAGATGGAACCAACCCTGGACACTCGTGCTCAGAACCCCCTGATAGATAGGAGCATGAACAGGGAGATGGACGAAGAGAGGTTTCGAGCATGGTCCGAGGGGAAGACAGGATGGCCGTTCTTCGATGCGTGTATGCGGAGTCTAATTGCTACTGGCTGGATTAATTTCCGTATGAGGGCGATGATGATGTCTGCAGCCTCGTACAACCTTTGGCTACCTTGGAGGGAGACGGGGCTACATCTTGCTAGACATTTCTTGGACTATGAGCCTGGAATCCACTGGTCCCAAGTCGGCATGCAGTCCGGTACTACCGGAATCAACACCGTCAGAGCATACTCGGTAATCAAGCAAGGCAGGGATCACGACCCCAAGGGGACGTTCATCAGAAATTGGGTATCTGAGATGGGAAGTGTGCCGGACAAATACATCCACGAACCTTGGAAGATGCCGCAAGAACTCCAGAATGAGGTGGATTGCGTCATTGGAAAGCACTACCCATCGCCTATAGTTGACGAGGCATCAGCTAGGAAAGAAGGAGTCAGGAGGACCTACGCAGCAAGAAGCGGGGAGGAAACGAGGGAGGCCAGCAAGAAGGTGTATCAGAAGCATGGCAGTAGAAGACGACCAGCAGGCCATCGGAGAGGAAGGGGAGCCAGGGATTCACGTCAGGCCAAACTCTTCTGATATTGAAAACCTGTAATCCTGACCTACCAATCAGTCAGTGACGATTGCACCGGTCTCCTTCCGAATGTAGGTTCCAAGACGGACAAATGCAAGTTTGACACTGCCCTAGATGCCGAATCCAGAGATGCTCCGGCAGATCCTATATCATTTCCAAAAGCATCGCCGATGAAAGAAACCCCGTCCTTGGTCACTACAGATCCAGGTCCCGAAGAAGCCCTGCTGTATCGCCACTTGTGGGCCTTCCAACCCTCTCCGGAAATGCCTATTGAGTCTGTGATAATTTTCGATAACGAGAGCTTGTCTTGGTCAATCAACCGGCCACTCATCTCTGTGGATAACTCCACCATCGCAGTCGAGTTCCCCAAATCATGGATTCTGAAACCCTCTGGTGCTTCCTCGGGCATTGAATCGCAGAATCCCCATGCAACAATACTGGGGATGCTTTCGCCATCGATGTCTATACCCAAGTTGGTTGATATCTCCGAAGCCTGTTCTACTGGAACGGCTACAATCACCCTATCGTATCTGAAAACTTCCGCATCTCCCTCGGACTCAGTGGTAACTTGTATCCCCTGCTCAATAATCTCCAACCCGGACACCCTGCTGCCGAGGCAGATGGACGACCCTTCAGACAAGTGCTTCAGAAGCTCCGGGAGGGGGACGGAGGGGATCAGCGAATCTCCCTCGCGTCTAACAAATCCCAGCCTAGCCCACTCATTTACGAATCTATCCATCCACCTTGGCATCGAGTCAAGGGCTCTTGCTCCCAGATGAATTTCGGTACCCTCATCAGTCTGCCAACCGGTCAGCCTGCCCCCTATCCTGGAACCCTTGTCCCAAACTGTGACATTGTGACCTAGATCGGAAAGCAGCCTCGCAGCGAACATTCCCGAGAGGCCTCCGCCGACGACACCTATGTCCAGGGAAACCCCCATCGTAGCCTTGTTAGTCAATTCCTCGTAGGCGGTCATGTCAATACGATTCACATGGACATGAGTGGGCCTCTTCCTGACCTTCCCCATTATGGGATCAACGGGCCCAAAGGCCCTGTCGAACAGGCCGAAGCACCATTGGACCCCCGCGATGGAACTGGGGTCCCTGCCGTCGAGTGCGAATCTGTCATTCATCTCCAGGGCCAGATGCATTGCCTCTTCCGCATCCTCCCTCCATCCGGCAAACGCCTTCCCCCATGTCATTCGTACGTTGTTGTGCATGGTTCCATGCCTGACGAGTCCCGTCTGTGCAGAATCCCAGAGGCGGTCGCCCGACTTCCCCCTCTCGAGCTCGATCGCGGACAACTCCGAGACTCCCGGGCCCCTGTCGTTCCACGATGCAATTGCCCATCCGGGGATATTGGCCCAATCATCCGGATTGTCCTTAGAATGTACGTGGTGTTGCGCGTGCTCCCTGAATACGAGCATCTCATCCAGGAACTTCTCGGCCCCCTTGCCCCCTATTGAAGAGGCGTCTCGAACCATTCTGGTCGTGGAGATCATGCCGTAGTGAATCCAGGGGGACATTCTGCTGACCCCATCGCTCAATGCTGCGTTATTCCTCTTCATGTGGTAGCTCCTTATCCCTGAATCGCACCAATTCTCCCAATGCTCTATCGCGTACGAAGAACCCCCGGTGACCCCAGTAACTGCAACAACGGTAGGGTCGATTTCACACTTGGAAAGGAGCTCCGCCCCTCCGTCCTTAGACAATTCTAGACGAACATCAACGGGATCGAAGGGAGGAGTCCAGGACTCTGGCATCCTCCTGACCTCTTCCCTGACTATGGGCCAATTTCTTCCTACCCTTGCCCGCATTTGATCATCTGTCGCCTTCCTGAATTTGAAAGGCCTGTCTAGAGACTTGCCAAAAACGGGCCTTGGCAGTACGCAGTGGGAGTCTACCTCTATTAGGCAGCAGACCTCGCTTACTTTCTCCGCCCATTTCTTCCATGGTTGGAGATCGACCATGTCAGTGACGACTAGTCCAGACTCCTTCGCTAGGTCAACTAGGTATGGTCCCCTGTTACCTTCTCTGGAAACGTGCACAAGGTGATCGACGCGGAGGGACTCCGCTCTGTCTGCAACGTCTGCAGCACCTTCGAGCAGGAATCTGTGGTGTCTGTATGATGCGTATTGGTACCTCTCATCAATTCCATGGTATACCAGGAGGGGCACTCCTAGAGAATTCGCCGCAAGCCTCGCAGTATCGAAAGTGGGGCATTCGTCAAGCCTGATTGCCGTGCGCATCCAATGCACGACGTATGAAGGCCGGACATCTATCTCAGACCTTGCAATGCACCTCTCCCTCAAGTGCTCCGGAAGACCTAGGCTGCCCAGCATGAGATCAACACAAGCTCTGCACGAATAAGTCTCAGGAGTCTAGAGAGATTGCTACAACCGAGGCTGGACCGGGATTCCTGACCTTGTTCGCAACCTCAAGCTCGTTGACCCCGCAGGTCTGGGTGTCCCCAGGGAATTTGGCCTTGCCGAAGTAATACGAGGCCACGCAGGCGTACAGGTGCGTAGTAGCGATTGCAGACATCAGCATCTGCTCAATCAGTGATGTAGTGGTGGTCCAGGTCCCGAACAGGGCCGATGCAAATCCTAGAATCGCCGCAACCAAAGATGCCAGTACTGCGAAGTGCATCGCCAGTGCGTTTAGCTCAGGCCTTGAAACCGAAACAGCTCCAGCCATCATCAGTATTATACCGAACAACGTCGGGAACAGGGCGGTTAGGTAGTCGGTGAAGCCATAGAAACCTAGTCCCAGAGTTGCCATCAGCACTCCAGCCAGAATCGTGACTTGCGGTATTGTAAATCCAGAGATGGTGTATCTTTGCATACCATTCCCATCTCCGTTCAGTATATTATATCCTGTTTTGTTTCAAACCCTATTATCCCATTATCTCGATCGGATGTAGGACATGTTGGTAAGGTTCTATTCAGGGTTTCCACGCACACTGGATGCAGAATCCCCTGAGAACATCCTAAGAATGGCTAATCCGAGCAGGCCACTCAGGGTGAATAGGACCATCGCGGAGACTCCCTCCGAGGAGATGGCAACTCGTATGATTACTGTAGAAAGAACGAAACCCGTGTTCCTGGCCAGATTCCCGAAATCAGTGTAGAACCAATACGAGACGAGCAATATCAGAATGTCTGCCAAAATGAGGAAAGTAAAGAAGTCAAGGAAGAATATCACCCTACTTACAGAGCCGCCTCCATCCTGAACCGACGCAATCCACGTGAAAAAGGAATAGGCCGCTGTTAGTAAGAATACAATCAGCATGAAATTGGCAACCAACCGCTTGGATTCGACGAAAACTGCAATATCCCCAGACATATCGCCAGACTTGGTCGAATTATCGCTCATTCTGAAATAGGTCAGTGAGGTGTAGAAAAGGGCCAGGAAGGCCGCGCACTCAACCAACAGGAAGCCCAGGTCCGAGCTTATTTCCCAACCCTCCGTGCCCTCAACCTCGGAGAGCCGTTTCAGGATGTCCCGTACGACTAACAGAGTTGCTATCTCATACTGCTTGCCAACCGAGGAGGAGAACGAATCTGGAATCGTCCTAATCAGTTGGTAGACTTCATACACCAGAAGTATGGAGAAGGGAGTATAAAGGCTCGAAAGAGGGGAGCTGACCAGCTCCGAGGCCTCTCCCGTTATCGATATCCTCCCCGTGCTGTCGAGGGCCCATAACCCAATGTGGAGGAAAAATCCCACCACCGCAGAGACTATCGCGACCTTGCGAATTCTATCCTCTGCTTCCTCCCCCATGCACATGTCGAAGACGACTTTGTTCCACTTCAGCATGAACCCGGCCGGAAAACCGCATATATAGTAATGAACCTAAATTTTGGAAACAATAAACTCGATAATTCTGGATATGCACAACTTCAATTGTCCCAAGCATGACTCAAAATCATGGCGCAGAAGTCACTGGCCTCTTTGAACTGGGTAAGCCGTTTTCTCGATGAAACTCCGGGGGACGGGGTGACCGGTGGAGGCCCTAGGCAAGTACCGGGTGCCTGCTGGTCTATGGTTGATCCAGAGCCAATGCCACATCCGGTGCTGAGGATGTGGTCCGAGGAGATGGCTACCGAGCTGGGCCTCGACGTAGCGGAGGAGGGTCTGCTTGGTGGAAACGGCAAGGTCGTGGGGATGGTTCCCTATGCCCAGAGGTACGGGGGCCATCAGTTCGGCAACTGGGCCGGCCAACTTGGAGACGGCAGGGCGATAACCCTCGGGGAGGTTGACACGGGGGAGGGCGTGCTGGAGATGCAGCTGAAGGGCTCGGGAAAGACTCCATACTCGCGATTCGCGGATGGACGGGCCGTCCTACGCTCATCCATTCGGGAGTTCCTTTGTAGCGAGGCCATGCACCACCTCGGCGTTCCTACCACTCGGGCGCTATCCCTGGTCACCACTGGCGAGGAAGTGATGCGTGACGTGATGTACGATGGGAGGCCGGCACCCGAGCCGGGTGCGATTGTGTGCAGGGTGGCCGAGAGCTTCATCCGATTCGGCAGCTTCCAGATTCATGCCATGACAGGGGATCAGAAGACTCTGCGCGCCCTGGTCGACAACACCGTGAGGCAGCACTTCCCGCACCACTCCTCGAACTCAGACCAAGGCCTGGTGGAGTGGCTGAAGGAGGTTGCCGACAGGACCGCACTCATGATCGCGCACTGGATGCGAGTGGGCTTCGTGCACGGTGTGATGAACACCGACAACATGTCAATCCACGGCCTAACCATAGACTACGGCCCCTACGGCTGGTTGGAGGGTTTCGATCCCGACTGGACGCCGAACACTACCGATTCTAGTACCAGGAGGTACAGGTACGCCCAGCAGGGCGAGGTCGGTGCGTGGAACTTCGCTCGACTTCTGGAGTCGATTTCCCCACTGATGGAAGAGCCCAAATCCCTGCACGAGGTCCTGGACTCATACTACGATACTTACAGGGGGCACAGTAGCCGAATGTGGGCCGAGAAACTCGGTCTCGACGGGTTCCATGAGGGGGATGTAGACCTAGTCTCTGAATTGACATCAGTCATGCAGTTGACCGAGACTGACATGACCATACTCTTCAGGACGCTATCTACCATTCAAGAGCCGGAGTCCAACTATCTGGCCCCTGCCTTCTACAAAGAGGAGGAAATCCCGCAGAACGAGTGGAACTCCTGGTTGGAGAGGTGGTGGGACAGGGTGGACGGCCGACCTGACAGGGAGTCGATGCTGAGTGCCAACCCGAAGTACGTCTTGAGGAACTGGATGGCTCAACTAGCAATCGATGCAGCCGAGAAGGAAGACTACTCAGTGGCAACAGAACTCCACGAGATGCTGAAGAAACCGTACGAAGAACAACCCGGGAATGAGAAAAAATGGTTCACTCGGAGGCCAGAGTGGGCTAGGAACCGAGTAGGCTGCTCAATGTTGTCATGCTCCAGCTGAACCCAGTCAGACTATCCCCAAGGACTGGAATTTACGTGATCAGAAACCCAGTCCTTCCAAGTCTACGTCGCTGTTCATGTTGACTCTTACTGGGAATGCGAGGGTCACGGCGTCCTCCTCGAACCTCCTGAGTATCTCAGTGACGAAGAACGACTTGGATGGCCTCATCTTTCTCGCATTGTCAACATAGTAGCGAATCTCCATCACTATCTCCTGATCTCCAAAACCCCTCAGTACGACCTCCGGTGGCTTGGGCTTGCTAACAATGTCAGGATGGTTGTCTGCGATGTCCTTCACTATCTCCTCAGCCTTGGTGACGTTAGACCACGTGGCAGTAAGGCCTAGGCGGATTCTGACTCTTAGTTCCATGTCGGAGCTATGGCTGAAGTTAGCCACTGCATCCTTGGTTAGCAGCTTGTTCGGGATGGTCAGCAGAACTCCGTCTGTAGACCTAACTCTAGTGGTTCTGAGGCCGATATAAGTCACGTCCCCCCACTTCGAGTAAGTTCCTCCCAGACTCTTCGGAAGAAGTATTCTTTCACCCTCCCTGAATGGCCTGTCAATGATGATGAAAACCCCTGCGATAACGTTCTCCACGGTGTCCTGGGCTGCGAAGGCTACTGCGAGCCCGATGAATCCCAAGCCGACCACCAAGCCGGTAACGTTGATCCCGAACTCGTCAGCTGCGGTGAGGATCACCAATGCCCAAAGCGCAACTCCGGCGATCCTGTAGAGGAAGTTCTCGAGCCCCTCATCGAAGTCGACGTTATCCATCAACTTCCTCATGTAGGCCTTTATGACTCCTATCAGAGGTATGCCCACGACGAGAATCAGCACCCCAGAAGCAGGTCCAGCAGAAAGGGAGTCAGAAAGGCAGGAGAAGCTAGGCTCCAATTCGTTTGGGAAGTTTTCGAGACATCCAGACATAAAATACGCTACAGAAGGAGGCACAATAGGTTACCGATTAGTTTTCCCTCCCCGAGCGTTCTAGGATGTATGACGTGCTGACTCAGCAGCACCCATCGCATGAACAACTAGGGCCACAAGGGTCACAGTCACAGCAGTCACAAGGCATGATGCTCGGAATGCAGATTATTATTTAGAGGTATTCAGATTAATATCTCTAAATTCGGGATTAGGTTGTGTCAGAGGGAGAGTCGCCCCTCCCTCTGATTTTCGTGTCATTGTAGTGCGCGTTATCATCACGCCAGTATTCCGCCTAGAAGTCCCTGTAGGAACCACCAGATGTCCATTGTTTCTCTCAACATAAGGTCTGTCATCTACCTGGGGGCTATCAAGACGTGTATCCATTGCGCCTTAGAAAAAAAACACGCCTTGATAACCTATACGTCCATCGTATAACTTATGATTAGATTGATATTGACACTGATGGTTGGGTCATACGCTGGTATTGCTATCAGCATAATGAGCTTCTCAGCCTTCCTGGCGTGAGCGATGCGGAGAGGGTGCGTAGCGAATGCTGGGTGCGAGCCAACACAAAACCCGGTGATTGGGATTCGCGCAGGCACAACAAATAAGGCCTGTTCCTGTGAATCAAATCTATGCCTCCTGTGGTGTGTCCACGTTGTCATACAAAGCTGGAGGATAGAGGGGAGTGGTGGAGTGGAAGCGCCTGCGGGTGCGGGAAATGCATGGGAATACTCGCAGACAAGAACTGGTTGGAAAGTAACATGGACCAGGGCGATTACACGAGGCTGAGGGCGAGAGTGTTCACCGGCTCACCGGCAGGAATACTCTGCCCGCATTGCCTAACCATTCATCCACAACGCCCGGTTGAGATGTCCAAATTCACGGTTTCCCCCGGTGGGAGAAGCTACGAGGTCGATGGTTGCCACAATTGCGGATCGATGTGGTTTGACCAGGGCGAGCTGGAGCCATACGAGGAGGGGGGAGCAGGAGATCCTTCTATCGTTGGGGCTAGGAACAAAAAGGACCCCGTGGAAAAAATGGGAGATCCCATTAACGCTGGAACGGCGGCTGGTGATGTCGCTGGAACGGCTGGTGAAGTAGGACTTGGGATCCTTGATTTGTTGGCGGCAATTCTCACTGGATTCTAGGCCATGGTACACATGCCCCAGTATCGCGTCCCGAGAGTCGCAAAGTTGCTAACATTAATTTAGTGAAATTTTATCCTTAAGTCGTGGCAAAGAGCTCTTCACAGTGGTGGCAGGATGAAGAAAATAATGATGGAGGAGGCTCCAACCAAGCCTCACCCGGTCCGATCAGTAATGGTGTAACAACACTGGACGGCAGACCACCAGAGAAGAATAGGCTGACTGCAGGCATTCTGGCACTATTGGTGGGCGGTTTCGGCGTTCACAAATTCTACCTGGGTTACAACAACCAAGGAATCATCTTGCTTCTGATGTCAACGGTAGGGATGCTCCTCGTCCTCCCGCTTTTCGCATCTGCAATAATCGCACTCTCAGAAGCTGTAATCTATCTCACAACGAGCGATCAAAAATTCTACGATACCTACGAGGCCAACCAGAAATTATGGTTCTAAATTCGGCCGGCAGAATTCTAATATTAGTACGCCACCTTGTGACACATGCAAATCAGCGAGATACTCTCGCAATCGAAAGACATCCATCAATGGATAGTAGAAAAAAGAAGGACAATCCATCGCCATCCCGAGTTGATGTACGAGGAATTCGAAACCAGCAGGCTAGTTCAAAGTACCTTGAAAGAGTTGGACATTCCATATGAAAAGGACATAGCGATAACAGGAGTTGTCGGTCTCATCGGGAATGGCGGTGACCCATGTATCGCACTCAGGGCGGATATGGACGCCTTACCCATCCACGAAGAATCAGATGTGGATTTTAGAAGTGAAATTGATGGAAAAATGCATGCCTGCGGCCATGATTGCCACACTGCAATGCTTCTTGGGGCAGCAAAAGTCCTGAAACAAAACGAACAAGCAATAGAAGGCACAGTCAAGCTGATCTTCCAACCCGCAGAAGAAGGGGGAGCAGGGGGTAAGATGATGAGGGAGCAGGGGGTTTTGGAAGACCCCGAGGTGAAACAAATCTTCGGATTGCACGTCACCGACCAACTACCCGTGGGATCCCTCGCATCCAGAGAAGGCACCCTATTGGCAGCCACTTCATCAATCAAGATTTTAGTCAAAGGAAATGGAGGCCATGCAGCCATGCCCCACCTCACAGTGGATCCGGTGGTCACCGGCTCGAAGATAGTGGTCGAGCTCCAAACTCTAATCTCCCGTGAGTTGGATCCCTTGGAATCTGGCGTAATTAGCATCACAATGGCAAATGCGGGTACTGCGACGAATGTTATTCCCCCGACAATGGAATTACAAGGCACGATAAGATCGCTGACCAGCGAGGGCATTACCCAATTGCAGAACAGAGTCAAGGAGGTAGCCGAATCGATATCTCTTGCCAATCGGTGCGAGGCTGAGGTGACGTTTCCGGGCAACGATTTCCCGCCCACCGTAAATGATGCTGAATGCTGGGAGTTGAGCAAATCAGCATCGGAAGAAATCCTCGGACAAGGCAAGGTCGAAGAAATGGGCCCGATAATGGGCGGGGAGGATTTCTCGTACTATACCGAAGTGATACCCGGGTGCTTTTCTTTCATAGGGGTCGGCAATCCAGAGAAGGAGGGATATGGCGTGCACCACCCCAAATTCAAGGTAGATGAGGACGCTCTGTCACTGGGAACCGCCATTCACGTCAATACTGCATTCAATGCTTTGAACGGCGTTGGGGGGGTTTAGCCCAGATGGTTAGTTTGGAAGATGTTGAAAGGGCCCAGCAAGAGTGGGGCGATGGGATCGTTGGGATCTCCGAAGCCCACAGTAATGGCGGCGACTACGTAGGAATCGCAACTAATCACATCAATACGCTGTATGCGTATCAGATCGAACCAGTCATGTTCAAACCTACCTTGGCCGCGATAGATCAGTTCCGCCCTACTTTCGAGTCCGCTTTGTCCTACTTCGTCGCATCGAACAATGCTTGCCCCGAGGACGAAGGTTTTGCTATAAAAGGCTGGACAAACGTGAGGTTCGAGAATCACAAGGTGACCACCGACGGAAATAGGGCCTTTGCAATGGGGAACTATTTCTTCACCGATACTGAAGGAACTGAAGTCAAGGTTGAGTATACCTTTGGCTATATCGAGGATGAGGATTCTAACCTCAGAATCCAGCTACATCACTCTTCTGTGCCCGCCGCTACAACTTGAGCCTACCCTCTGGTACGCCGGCGACTCATAGGGGTGTATCTGAGCGGTGGCAAAAGGACTCTAAGCAGGAATATGACATTGGGTTTATTCCTAACCATTCCCTAGCAATAGTATGAAAGCAAGCGCATTGGCAATATCCCTGATTCTAATTCCAGCGTATTCAAAAAGGTAGTCGTGACGAGAATGCTTCAAGGAGAAAATATCCTAGTTTCGGAGCACTCAATACCAGAATATAATGGAATTTATACAATTCAAGACAATGAAATTAATGGAAAACCATGGTTCAAAAATAACTCAGGGTGTATTCTGTATTTCTACAATGCGAATTCGGGGGGAGGGCCCTCATGGAGTTTGGATGACCGTCCTCAAGACGGAACTAATGATTGGTTTAGGGGTGGTTGGATAGAACCACCGAATTCAGGTGGTCCACCTTTGGGAACCAGAAGATGGGAAGGGGCTGGAACAATAAAAATGGAATCCGTCTCAACACCAGATGAATCTGGTGAACCCTCCTTGAATTCTGACCATAAATACGTCTTTGCCCGTGAGGAGGGGGGATGGCACTGGCACGACGAACGTGCTCGAGCAATGGGAGGGAACCTCGCATCAATCACTAGTGCGGAGGAGAACGAACAAGTCACTAGAATCGCCAACGGTAATGTCGTGTGGATTGGTGGAATCAGGAAAGGGAGTGGCAATGGGCCTGGTGCTAACCACTGGTACTGGTCTGACGGCCGGCCTTGGACTTACACTAACTGGCATCCTGGCGAGCCGAACAACTATGGAGGGGTAGAAAATAGAGTGCAACTCGGTTTGAGTGCCGCCAGAACGTGGAACGACGTTCATGAGGGATGGAGCGGTCCCGCAGTCTACGAGCTTTCACCAGAAACCTCACCTGCAACATCTTCAGTGGAGGAGAAGTTCGAATTCGTCCCCGTAAGTGACTACGATGAGGTATGGAACGACAGTGGTTCCGGCGCAAACCAAGACGTCTCTGTCTGGAGGCCACGCGTTCCTGCAGGGTGCCATTTGATCGGTATGACCGCCAAGAACGGCCACTCGCGTCCAACCTTCCCGACACTGGTCATTCGTGCTGGCGGTAGAGACATCGCACCGCCCGAAAGGTTCGATCTAGTATGGTGGCAGGAACGCGGCAGACGTCGCTTCTGGTGCTGGCGACCTATCCCACCAGCGGGCTATGTGTCACTTGGCGATGTGGGGACAACCAGCGAAACCCCTCCCTCACACAAGGACGTGGCCTGTGTTGCCTTGGCCTGCCTCAGCCCGAACAGGCAACCCTTGGGCGGGCAGATATGGAACGATAGAGGCGGTGGTGCACCGAAAGACGCGGCATTCTATGAGCAGCCAGGAGGTACAGGACTCTTCCGATGCAGTGATGATGACACGCACAACAAGCCACGCGGCGAGTTCCCCATTCCTGCGGGAGCTTCGACTACTCCCCATACAACTCAGGCGACCAACGGGATTGAGATTTTGGAAGCAGTAGTGGGCAAGCCCGTTCGTTTCAGAATCAACAACCCTCCAAGCAGCAACGATGCCTGGGTTGGAATCTATCACCCAAGTTCGAGTGACCAGGAAATTGGGAAGCAGAAGCAGCAATGGGAATGGCTCAGGGACTTAGACGTGAACAACGCATCATTGACCGAGAAATACGAAGGCAATTGGAGCATACGCGTATTCTCAGATGGGGGATACAGGTTACACGAAAGAAAAGACTTCGCAGTCAAGCCGAAACATGTCGCAACAGGACGGGCTCGTGCACGTTCGAACAAGCGTCCTGTGATCGCCGCATTCGTGACTGGAATGTTCCTGTTCGGTATCGGTTTACCGCTTCTCATCGTAGGATCTACATCCACGGGCGGTGACAAACTCGCAATGATAATTCCGGGCGCGATTTCGTTAGGAGTTGGCTCATTCTCGATATTAGTTTCCGCGATATGGGGCTTGTCTTTGGGAGGGAAATCTGTGTCAACTCAATATACTGAGTCGACAAAACCGGTTCAAAATCCCAGCATCGAGATACTAGAGGCAGTCGTAGGAGAGCCCGTACGCTTCAGAATCAAAGGCCAAGCCAACGACAATGATGCATGGGTTGGCATCTACCCTTCTAGCTTGGAGGACAAAGACCACGGGGAAGAGGGGGATCGTTGGAAATGGCTGAAAGACATGGACTTGGACAGTGCATCGTTCCCAGAGCAATCTGAAGGCAGGTGGAGCATCCGTGTCTTCAAGGACAGCGGGTATGCCGTGGTCAGCCGTGTAGACTTTGCCATCTTACCAAAAAAGGAGAGATGGTGGGAGGACTGACCGGGGTTTCATCGCATGGTAGGTCTGTGGCCTGCCTTCCTGAAGAAGAGTGACTATCCCCTGGCTCTTAGGAGGGGGAATATTGCGGGAACACTCTCCCTGTAACTCTGGTATTCGGGATCATCGCCCCACTTGGACAGTGCCCTCCTGTCCAGTATGGGTATCCCGCTGACCTTGGTCAGAAGCAGGTAGACGAAGACCGGAGATATGCAAGCGACCCACTCGAGACCCTCCAAGCAGGCCACTCCGAAGACAGCAATTCCTGTCCAGAGCAGAGTCTCACCGAGATAGTTGGGGTGCCTGCAGCGGGACCAGAGGCCCTGGTCTATCCACTTGCCCTCGTTGTCCGGATTGGAGTTGAAACTGGTCTTCTGCGAGTCCGCAAGCACCTCGATCCAGAAACCGAGAATCCAGATCGCAAGCCCTATCCCGTCCCATATCCCGAGAGGGGGGGATGGGCCCGATTGGCTGTTGACTACGATAACGACATTAGCAGTCAGGAAGATCCAGAGGCCCTGCAGGGTCCACGGGACGAGGAACCTTACTGGAGATGTTTTCAAATCGTCAAACCGGCCATCCTTGCCCTTGTGGTGAATCCTTAGGAAAAGGAAACCAGAGAGACGGATGGACCAGATGGCCACGAGTGTGCTAATCAGCAATTCCCGGGAGCCGATTTCCTCGGACTGAGAGCCCACCCACAGGCTGAAACCGACTACCACGAGATACGTCATCCCGCCTGTCAGATCGTAGAATCGCTCAGTCTGGCCGATGGATGCCGGGATCCAAGCAAGGCATTGGACTCCGAAGAC
>Ga0160422_10000435_pt1 | contig 25073 bp, 16 predicted proteins | sample Fk160mmetaG_FD_108192 | JGI IMG/M metagenome (GOLD analysis project Ga0160422, IMG submission 108192) | Marine microbial communities from the Central Pacific Ocean - Fk160115 60m metaG | ecosystem: Environmental > Aquatic > Marine > Oceanic > Photic zone | place: The Central Pacific Ocean...
CTTTAAAACAATTCCCAATCTTATATTTTGTTCAAGACAATGAATGGGACATTTCTGCCCATGCTTCTGAAATTCGTGCCAACGATGTTTCACAATATATTCAAGGATTTAAAGGCATAGAACATAGAACTATTGAAGGAAACGATTTTATAGAATCATATACAACCATAAAGGAAGTTCTGGAAACCATCCGAAAGGAGCGTCGTCCTTTTATGATTCATGCCAAAGTACCTCTTTTGGGGCATCATACTTCAGGTGTTCGTAAAGAATGGTACCGCGACGATTTAAAAGAGCACGAACAAAGAGATCCGCTTCCTATCATACATCAACAATTACTGGATACTGGATTTACGCAAAAAGATATTGACGCAATAGATACAAAAACAGTTAAGCTTGTAAAGTCAGACTTCGAAAGAGCTCTATTGGCTGAAGACCCTTTACCGGAAGATCTATTTACCCACGACTTTGCTCCTACCCCAATTACTGAGGAAAAAGGTGAAAGAGCACCAAAAGGCAAAGAAAAAACAGTGATGGTAGATTCTGCACTTTTTGCAATTCAAGAAATCTTGGCTAAGCATCCTGAAGCTCTTTTGTACGGACAAGATGTAGGTCACCGTTTAGGTGGCGTGTTCCGGGAAGCCGCTACACTGGCTCAAAAGTTTGGTAACGATCGCGTTTACAACACGCCTATTCAAGAAGCTTTTATTATTGGCTCTACAGTAGGTATGTCTGCTACAGGTTGTAAACCCATCGTAGAAGTACAGTTTGCCGATTACATATGGCCTGGCCTCAATCAATTGTTTACAGAGGTAAGCCGATCATACTATTTATCAAATGGTAAATGGCCGGTAAGTACAATTATTAGAGTGCCTATTGGAGCTTATGGATCTGGCGGTCCTTACCATTCTTCTTCCGTCGAATCAATACTAACGAATATTCGTGGAATTAAAATAGCTTACCCCTCTACAGGTGCCGATTTAAAAGGCTTAATGAAAGCAGCTTTTTACGACCCAAACCCTGTATTAATGCTCGAACATAAAGGCTTATACTGGTCAAAAATAAAAGGCACCGAAGAGGCTAAGACCATCGAGCCAGATGAGGATTATATCATTCCATTTGGTAAAGCTCGCATTGCACTAGAAGCGAATGCTTCAGATATAGAAACAGGAAATTCTATGGTCGTTATTACATATGGTATGGGTGTTTATTGGGCAAATACAGCTGCAAAATCTCACAAAGGACAAATAGAAATTTTAGACCTTCGTACATTAGCACCGCTTGATCGAGAAGCAATCTTTAATTCGGTACGTAAACACAACAGGTGCCTTGTGGTAACTGAAGAACCTACAGGATTCGGATTTGCACAAGCACTTGCCGGTGAAATTCAACAAGAGTGTTTTGAAAGCTTAGATGCGCCTGTTCGAGTCATAGGTGCCGAAAATATGCCAGCTATCCCATTGAACAGTAAATTGGAAGCAACCATGATTCCTAATGCTGAAAAAGTTCAAAATGTGATAAAAGAATTATTGGAATACTAATTCTACATAGTTAAATAATAGATGGAGTTCATAAACTCATCACAAACTAGCAGTATTAATCTCTCATAAAAAAATCCTTATTCACTTAGAATAAGGATTTTTTTTTGCTGTAGGAGAAGGATTCGAACCTTCACGGAGTGGTTAGTCTTATGATTTATTCCAGATCCTCCACCCTCGAGACAGGAGGGCATGTCTGCCAATTTCATCACCCCACAGTATATTTGCTGTGATCAATTTTAGTAAATTTACAAAAACATTGATATAAATTACAAATAAAATAAAATAATTACTTTATTTTTATTAATTAAATAATAAATATTATATTTGATTATAAATTATTAAATTTAAACACTATTAAATGGAGTCAAATTATCAAATTGACAATATAGATAGGGGCATATTAAGCGAACTCATGATAAATGCAAAAGTGCCTTACACAGAAATCGCTAATAAATTAATTGTTTCAGCCGGGACCATTCATGTAAGAATGAAAAAAATGGAAGAAGCAGGTATTGTTAAAAACAGTAGGCTACATATAAATTACGAACTATTAGGATTCGATCTGACAGCTTTTTTAGGAATTTACCTTGAAAAAGGATCCACCTACACAGATGTCATTCAAAAACTAAACCTCATACCCGAAATTGTAGAAGCGCATTATACAACAGGTGTATACAGTATCTTTGCAAAGATCAGATGCAAAAACACCAAACATATGAGACAAATTCTAAACGAAGAAATTCAAACAATAAAGGGTATACAACGCACAGAGACAATTATATCACTCGAACAAAGTATTGACAAACACATTATTTTATAGCTATTGTTACCAATAAATCAATATCTGTGAAAAAAAGTCCCCAGTTGGGGACCTTAAACTTTATACAAACATCGTTATCGGATTCTCAATGTAAGCTTTCAAACTTTGTAAGAAAGCAGCTCCTGAAGCACCATCTACGACACGATGATCGCAAGACAACGTTAACTTCATAACATTGCCTGGAACAATTTGACCTTCTTTTACAACAGGTACTTGCTGAATTCCTCCTACCGCAAGAATACAAGCATCAGGAGTATTAATGATAGCGGTAAATTCATCAATGCCAAACATTCCTAGATTAGAAATGGTAAAAGTACTTCCTTCCCAATCGGCAGGTTGCAATTTTTTATCTTTCGCACCTTGAGCGAAAGCTTTTACTTCTTTAGATATTTCACTCAATGTTTTAGTATCAGTATAACGAACGACCGGAACCAAGAGACCCTCTTCAACGGCAACAGCAACACCTACATTAACATGTTCATTTCTACGAATAACATCGTCTCGCCAAGAAGAATTGACAGTAGGATGTTCTCTCAATGACATTGCAGAAGCCTTAACAATAATGTCATTAAAAGAAATTTTATGATCTAATTTTGAATTAATTGCTTTTCGAGATGAGATCGCATTGTCCATATCTACAGTAATAGACAAATAAAAATGAGGGGCTGTAAATTTAGACTCAGACAAGCGCCGAGCAATCGTTTTACGCATTTGAGACACAGGCTCCTCAGAGTAACGCTCTTCTGTTAATCCCGTTCGAACTACACCATATTGGTAATTATCTATATCTCTTTTCACTACTCTTCCACCTTCTCCACTTCCAGGAATTAGAGAAATATCTACACCCTTCTCTTTGGCCAAACGTTTGGCTAAAGGAGAGGCTTTAACTCTTGCATTTGGGGTAGATTTAGAAACAACTGATAGAGATGACTCTTCTACAGGAGAAGACACCTTAGGTGTTTCTACAGGATCTACCTTAACAGACTTCTCTTGCTTAACTTCTTTTGGTTCCTCTACCTTTTCTTCTATAACTGGAGCAGCATCTGCTTCAATAACTGCACTTACATCTTCTCCTTCCTCGCCTAAAATAGCAAGTATACAATCTACAGGAGCTGTAGAAGCCTCTTGAACACCAATATGCAACAACACACCTTCCTGAAAAGACTCGAACTCCATGGTTGCTTTATCTGTTTCTATTTCTGCTAACAAATCGCCTTCAGAAATAGCATCACCAACTTTTTTATGCCATTTTGCCACCGTACCTTCAGTCATGGTATCACTTAATCGGGGCATGCGAACAATTTCTGCCATAATTTATTCTTTTATAAAAGGATATTCTTCTGCGTAAACATTTTCATATAAAGAGTCATTCGAAGGAAAAGGAGAGGATTCTGCATAATCAACAGCCTCTTTTACAGTAGCTTTGACATCATCTTGAATGACTTGAATTTCTTGATCCGTAGCCCATTTATTTTTCTTAATCATATCAAGCACCTTAGTAATGGGGTCAATCTTTTGATATTCAGCAACCTCATCTTTAGTACGGTATTTTTGTGCATCGGACATTGAGTGTCCTTTATACCTGTATGTTTTCATCTCTAAAAAAGTAGGACCATCACCCTTTCGCGCTCTATCAACTGCCTCTTTTACAGACTCTGCAACAGCCACTGGATCCATTCCATCTACTGGCGCACAAGGCATTTCATACGACAAACCTAATTTCCAAATATCTGAATGATTTGCAGTTCTTTCAACTGAAGTTCCCATTGCATAGCCATTATTTTCACAAATAAATACTACTGGCAACTTCCACATCATAGCCATATTAAATGCTTCATGAACTGCACCTTGACGAACAGCACCGTCGCCCATATAACAGAGAGTAACTGCATCACTCTCGTTATACTTATCAGCAAAAGCAATACCTGCACCTAAAGGTACTTGACCACCAACAATACCATGACCACCAAAAAAATTGTGTTCTTTAGAGAACATATGCATCGAACCTCCTTTACCACCAGAACATCCTGTTGATTTCCCGAAAAGTTCAGCCATAATATACTTAGGACTAACTCCCATTGCAATAGGTTGAACATGATCTCGATAAGCAGTAATCATTTTATCTTTTTTAATATCTATGGCATAAATAGAACCGGCTAAAATAGCCTCTTGACCATTATATAAATGTAGAAATCCACGAATTTTTTGTTGAATATAAAGTGCGCTAGTCTTATCTTCGAACTTCCGCCAAAGCAACATATCCTTGTACCAATTTAAATACGTTTCTTTTGAAAACTTCAATTTTGCCATTTGCATTTAATTTTAATTGACAAATGTACTAAATAGTTAAATATTTAACGAACTTTCTTTAAGCCATTACACTGAAATGCCATGGGAAGTAAATCTTCAACACACAAAAACTCAAACACCTCATTATCAACTCCTTTAAGCAAAACCTTAATCTGAGAATTTTGCTTTGCTTCGAACTCATACATGGATTGCCTACAAGCTCCGCATGGAGCGAGCACTGTATTTAAGTCTATTTTTTCTGAATCAGCACATATAGCAATCATCTTAATTTTGATATTTGGATATTGAGCAGAACAGGCAAAAATAGCTACTCTTTCTGCGCACAAACCTGAGGGATACGCAGCATTTTCTTGGTTATTACCTGTAAAAATAGTTCCATCTTCTAATAGAATGGCTGCACCAACTTTAAAATTAGAATAAGGTGCGTAAGCATTTTCTTGGGCTGCAATAGATTGACCCATCAAATTCTTATAACTCTCAGAGAGTTCTTCCCATTGGTATGTATTATAGTGTATTTGTATTTGATTTTCTTTCATCACAACAAAATTAGCAGATTCAAATTACAAACAACCTACTTTAAACAAATCTAAGGAAGTTTTATGGGCACTGAATTAGAGCAACAGCATAAGCTGAAACTCCCTCTTCTCTTCCAACAAAACTCAGTTTTTCAGTAGTTGTAGCTTTTATACAAATTTGACCTGGTTTAACACCCATTATCTGCGCTAGTACACTTTTCATTTTTGGCACATATGGATTTACTTTGGGAACTTGAAGTGCAATAGTAGCATCGACATTAGAAAGCTCATAACCGTTTTCCCTCAAAAGAGACATAACATGTTTTAGGAGAATTTTACTATCTATACCTTTGTACTTTTCGTCAGTATCGGGAAAATGAAAGCCAATATCTCGAAGGTCAGCAGCACCAAGAATAGCATCACAAATAGTATGTATCAAAACATCTGCATCCGAATGACCTACAGCACCCTTAGAATGAGGAATATTGATTCCACCTAAAAAAAAAGGTTGCCCCTCATCTAAACGATGTACATCAAATCCGAAGCCAACTCTTAAACTCATAAGTAATTACTCATTATTAGTTCCATATAATGCGGCCATATCGAACAACAAAGTAAAACGAAGTGTATTAGCAAGAGGACTTCTAATACCGCGTGTTGCAGGTAACAAAAATGCCATATCTAAAGAAAATACATTCATTTTTAAACCTACACCTAAAGTAAAATACTTTCTTGCACCTTTTGTTTCATGCTCATGAAAATATCCACCTCGAAATGCAAACTGATTCATATACCAATATTCTGCTCCTATAGAATACATGAGTTCATTAAGTTCTTCTTGGAATCCACCAGGCGCATCAGAAAAAGATTGAAAAACGCCTTGAAGCACCCCTATATTAGCTAAAGTGTCATCCTCATTTGGTGTTGGAACTAATAATTTATTAACATCAAAAGCAAAAGATATAGTATTATAATCATCTAATTCCATAAATAGGTTCGCTCCTAATCTACCATTTGAAGGTAGAAAAAACTCTTCACTTCCATCAGTGTATGAAATTTTATTTCCAATATTTGAAAGGTTAAGACCTAAAGCAAAATATGCTTCTTTATCATCTATATCAAATCTATTACTTTGAAAATAAGAAGATAAATCAACCGCAAAAGATTGACCAGGTTTTGTAACAGCTAATTCACCAGGAACTTGAATACCTCCGGTCAAGTTTGAATATATATAACGCATTGCCAAACCTGAAGAAAAATTCTTAGATAGCTTCATTGCATATGCAGCATCTAAAGTAAATTCATTAGGATTAAACGTTGATAGCTGATTTCCTTGATTGTCTGTAAATTGAATCTCTCCTAATGAAAAGTATCGCAAACTACCTGCAATTGTACTCCTTGAATTTAATCTTTTAAATCCAGACAAATAACTTAAGCTGATTTCAGGAACAAGATCTTGAAGCCAAGGAGTATATGATAATGAAACACCCCTGTCATCCTCAATAAAAGCAAATTTAGAGGCGTTCCAATGTATGGAATTATGATCTGGTGAAGTCGCTGCACCAACGTCTCCCATAGCACCTGCCCTAGAATCTGGAGCAATCAATAAAAAAGGTACTGAAGTAGATATGGTGTTTAAGTTATCTAGATAATCACTTCCTTGAAATACGCCGCCATCTTGCGCAAAGAGACTTAGCTGTATGCAAGCACTTACAAGTGCTGTTAGTTTTATTTTTTTCATGTACAAAATTTTAAACTTGGACAAATTTATGAATTAAATTAACGGAAAACTTACTTAATTAGTATCATTTGACTACTAATTACTGATTCAGTCTGCAATTCTTCAGATAAAATAAATACTTTACATATATAAATCCCACTATTTAAAACAGCACCATGATCTGACTTTCCATTCCATGTAAAGTCCGAATTTGCATAGGATCCGCTAGAAATATATCGACTTTCAGACTTTATTAGTTTTCCATTCATATCATAAATATCTAATCGAACATCCAATTGATCTTGTGGTCGATTGTGTTCAAAATGAATTCGAGTAAAATCACTAAACGGATTAGGATAATTCATTAAATTCTCTAACACCAAACTTTCATCTGCTATAACAACGAACTCAGTAAATGCTTCCGAAGAATTATTATGCACATCCCAAACTTTTACTTTTAATTGATGTACACCTTCATCAAGATTTGCATAAGGATATAAAATCAAGCCGCTTTGGTAGGAATCAATATCAGACTCGTAGTAATTATTTAATACAACAGAAGATTGACTGTCATTATCTAACGTTGCTACAAGATCATGTCCAATACCATTGCCTGTAGTATTAATACCTGAATCATCTGAAATCAAAGCATACAGAGATGGATTAGCATCAGTAATACCTCCATACTTAAAATCAGTATTATTAATATATAAATCTATATCAGGACCAGTGTTATCTATTTCTGCATCTTCATCAAAACCTCCAATAATAATATCTACATAAGATCCAATTGCATCCTGATCTTCATCATATGCGTAAAAAGAAAATTTTCCATAACCATCTGCATAAGCGATATCTTGTGGCACAACAAATTGAAAATCAAACAACCCATCTTCTACAGTTATATTTCCAGAATACAAAATGCTTTGTTGTAACTCAAAATTAAAGGGCTCTAAATTTTCAAAATCATTATTTAAAGTTTGGTATGTTATGGGCTTATCATAAACCTTTGACTTTAGCAGACCATTAAAAGAATCCATTAAATATCCATCTTGATTGAGTACAGCACCTCTTACATTTATTAAAGACAATGCATTTAATGTATCAATCTGTTCATTGGTGTTTAGGTTAGATATCTCAGTTACTACAATACTTAATTGAGGAATAGGTAATTTTAAAGCAGGGTCACCCAATAGGCTAAATTTTAACTTGTTAGTAGATGAAAGACCTATAGAATTAAGATCATTTTTCAAATTTCTCATAAGTTGGCCAAAAGTTAAAACTTCACCAACACTCTCAGGAATTGCATATTTGTAGAAAGAACTGGATAAGTTATTAGCATCAGACTCAGTTATAGTTCGAGTTGTGGTAAATAAAGCGATACCTGCACCTTTAGGATTCAAAATTACCTGCTCACCTGCAGATACACGCTGAGCATCATCAAATCTAGAAAATTCACAAGTGGCCGTTACAAAAATTGGCATGTTATTAAAATTCTGCCAGGAATTAATATCAATTAACTCTAAAACACGTTCTTCTGCCCAACCCACTTCACCTCCATGACCATAGTAATGCATAATTAAAGTACCTTTATTAACATTATCAATTATTGCTTGTTTTACATCAGGATAACGTTGACCGCCGGAAGAAGAAACTTGTTGATATGAATCTAAATAAATCTTATTGATATTATAATTATGATAGGTTGAATCTATACTTTGAGCAATCGCATCAATGTTTTCTTGTAAACGAAATTCCCAACTATCATCATCAATATCATCTGCTACAAAACAAATATTAGCCCGCCAATCACCAAAAGAATTTTCGGACTTGTAATTAATGATTTTATCTACCATATCTTGTGCCTCTGATATTGATTGAACAACTAATCTACCAACACCTATATCCATTCCATCAGAACTAATTGTTTCTTGAGCACCTTCAAACGAATCTAAAAATGCAATAAAATCGTCAGTACAATACGATGGTCCTAACTTAAATGAATATTCTGACTGAAATGTTGGAACGAAATTTTGATCTGAATAACGATTACTTGACACACCTATTCCTTTATAATCAAAACTAGCATCCCCAAATAAAAGTACATTATCTGGCATATCACTTTCTGTTTCAGCTTGATCATACAACCACCTAATATAAGACCTAATAGCAATCAAATCTTGTTTACCAGAACTAAATTCATTATAAATTTGATCTGTTGTAACTACATTTACAATCATACCATCTTGTTCGGTGTGAAATGAAGCAAGACGCTCAGCTGCATCTATAAACTCAGGAGCTGTAACAATAATTAAATCAGCAAACTGATGCCCGTGAAGATTTTGATTTTGAATTTTAGAATCAAAAATAGGACTCAAATAAGAATCTGGATTTAAATCTTGAATAACAAAAGTTTTAAGAATATCTGTTTTAGAATTAAAACTATAATTTTGATCGACTTCCATTTGAGAAATAGTAGCTGGATCAGTAACATCCCAAACAATAAATGAAGTTAAATCTGAAGTGATATTAAATTTAGTTATAGCCTCAGGTCCAATCGTAGAAGGTTCACTAAAAACCAACTGACCACCATTATATCTGAGCTCGCATTTCGCTTGCAACTCAATAAAATCTAAATAAGCAAAAGCAGAAGAATTACCGTTTTTTTCATAAGAAACATCAATACTAATATTATTATGATCAGAGTTAAATGTATTAAAGGCTTCGCCATCATCAACATAAATAGAGGAGCTTATTTGGGTACCAATAGGTACAGTCAAAACCTCACTCCCATTATGATCAAAATCTAAAGATGTGACAGATGAAGATCGTGCAACTGCTCTTGCATTTATTTTAACAGGCTCAGACTTAATTCTATTAATAAAATTAAAATTAATGGTATATTTTTCATTAAAACTAAAGTACTCTCCAAACCATTGTCTACCGGTATTTTGTAAATTTTGATTTTCCCATTCATAAAACTTTTTTTCAGTAAAAAAATTGACCTCAATACTTTCTATTTCCTCAGCTTGATCAATGCCAACTCGTTTTCCATTTGAGTCACCAATATGTAAGTAATAATAATTATTGTTATCGTAAATATTTTGAATATGTTTGAAATCATTATCAGAAATCAATTTCCATCGATGAGGAGACTCTCCATAAAAAACAATAAAATCATTTTGATCAAAACTACCATCTTCTTCTCCGACAACTTTTATAGGGTTTTGAATAAGGTCGTGATATCTAAATAATGTGTTTTGCTCGGGTAACATTGCTCCACCATTTCCATAAATCTGAATTTTCCTTGGATCTATTTCAGAGAGATTAAGACCTATATCACTTAAAAAATCAGCATCAATCTTATAAAGGCCATCTTCACTTAACTTAATCTTGTACCAATCTCCAGTTGAAAGAACTGAGTTTGTGAAATTATTTTTAGGATTTACATCAAGCTCTTTAAAGGTTAAGTCGATAGAATACTTAAATTGACTCACCTTAGCATCATGGTGAAAAGGTATATAAGTAAAAATAAGATACGGTATTTTTCGCTCATATGAAATTCTCCAACTTAATGTTGTATCTGGTAAATCTGTTTTTAACAACTTTTTTTCTGAAGGTAACAAGGCAATTGTTTCTAAGACATCAACATTCACATCAACCTGACTAACATTCTTAGGCAATCTAATTTTCTCTTGATAAAAAGGGAATGAAGACTCATTTAAATGATAAAAAGCACCTTCAAAACTTAAAGCTTTGACTTCTACTGAATCAGAAAAAAGAGTAACTGGAGACTCCCATTTAAGTGAAACATCATTAGAATTTTGAGCTGTTAATAAACTCGTGATTAAACAAAAACTAATCAAAAAATGATTCATATATTTAACATTTCTAATTATTTATTGCAAATAACGTTAATTGTATGAAAATATTGTAATATTATTAATTGCTTTTGGCATAATTATTTCATCGGCACTCATACAAATTATTTAGATAATTGTAAGTAGTATAAAATTTCAAAAAATATTGTATTATTGTGCTTTATAACCCGAAATTGGTATGAATAAAAATAAATTATTCGCCTTTGTGGCGATCGTATTTTTAGCTTTTTCTCAGACTGTTAACGCTCAGGACCCATCGTTTACTCAGTTTTATGCAAACCCGATGTACTTGAATCCCGCTTTGGCAGGTTCTGCTAATTGTCCTCGTATTTCTATGAATTATAGAAATCAATGGCCAAGTTTGCGTGGTGCTTATTTAACCAACAGTGTTTCATTTGATAAAGGAGTAGAAGAACTTCATGGTGGAATTGGGTTACAAATTATGAATGATATTCAAGGCGAAGGTGCTTTAACAAATACACAAATTAACTTGACTTATTCTTACCATCTTCAAGCATCAAGAAAACTTTATGTTTTAACTGGAATTCAAGCAAGCTATCAACAAAGAGCTTTAGATAAAGAAAAATTGTTCTTTGGTGATCAAATAGACCCAAATTACGGATTCATTTATCCAACTCAAGAAAATGTAACTGAGTTTACTGACAATGTAAGTTATGCTGATGTTTCACTAGGTATGTTTGGAATTTATGACCAAAAACATTTTTTAGGTGTAGCTTTACACCATGTCTCTGAACCAGAAGATTCTTACATAACTGAAAATAATTTACCAAGAAGGTTTACGGTTCATGCAGGTACTAAAATTCCTGTTGGGAGAACAAAAAAAATGGGATTAAGAGGAAATGGCCCTTTTATTTCACCAAACATACTTTACATGTCTCAAAATGGAGCTAATCAGCTAAACTTGGGAATGTCTCTAACAAATGAAAGTCTAATGGGAGGTTTATACTTTAGAAATAACTTCTCTAACTCCGATGCAATTTTAATTGTACTGGGATATGAGTCAAATGGTATTCGTTTAGGATACAGTTATGACTACACTATTTCTGAACTTATGGGTGCTTCTGGAGGTGCTCATGAAGTCTCTTTAACCATTCAATTGGCATGTAGACAGAAAAGAAAAAAACTAAAAGCAATAAAATGCCCTAAATTTTAGGTATTTTAGCTGACCAACAAAAAAAATATATAACAACATAAGATAGCAGGCCATGAAAACTTCTATGACTTTATCTAATTTTTTTATTGTATTAATTTTTATTTTCGTTTGCTCTTGTAGCAATTATGATCATGATGGTATTTCTAAAACAACCGGTTGGGAAATAAACGAACGTGAAAATGGTGGTTTTGAAGCAGAATTAAACTATGAGCAAGAAATACCCTCAGGCATGGTTTTTATTGAAGGTGGTACATTTATTATGGGTCAAACCGGAGAAGATGTATTAATGGAAAACAATGCAATTCCTCGTCAAGTATCAGTTGCATCATTCTACATGGATGAAACAGAAATAACAAATCTGCAATACAGAGAGTATATCTATTGGCTAAAAAGAATATATGCAGCTGATGAAGATTCTTTGATAATGAAAACATATCTAAACGCTTTACCTGATACAAATGCATGGAGAACTGAATTAGGATACAATGAGCCTATGGTAAACAATTATTTTCGACATGCTGGATTTAGTCATTACCCTGTAGTTGGCGTATCATGGGATCAAGCCCAAAATTATTGTAAATGGAGAACAGATCGCGTTAATGAATTAGCATTAATTGAAAAAGGTGCTTTAGAATTCAGCACAGATAAAGATATGAAAGGTACTTACGAATACGGTTTTATTACCGAAGCATACCTTGCAGGACAAATAACTATTAAGGGTAAAGTTCAAAAAAATGGATACGAAAACTTGGCAGAAGAAAAAGATAAAAATGGCAGAATAGGTCGTTTAGAAGATGGGATCTTAGTTTCTGGATACAGACTTCCTACTGAAGCTGAATGGGAATTTGCTGCATGGGGACTAAAAGGAAATTCAATTGAAGAAAATATTGACCATGGTAGATATTATCCATGGGATGGACAAAATCCAAGAGACAACCGAAAACAATTTCAAGGCCAATTACTTGCAAACTTCAAACGTGGAGGTGGAGATAACATGGGTATTGCTGGTAGTTTAAATGATAGTGGATCTAGAACAATGAAAGTAAAATCTTTCCCTCCAAATGACTATGGTTTATATGATATGGCCGGTAATGTAAGTGAATGGGTATTAGACGTATACAGACCAATGGCCGAAAATCTAGACGACTTTATGCCATTTAGAGGAAATGTTTACAGAGACATGAAGAAGAATGAAGAGGGAACAAATTATGTTGAATTTAATGAATCTACCGGTCAAATGCAGGATACAATTGCAGACTCTGATCCTAGTGGTCAATCTAGAAGAAATTATTTTGAAGCTGACAACTCTGCTAGACGAGATGGTGACCTTGAATCAAGTATCTTTTATGATAAACCGGATGCTATGGAGGACGGAGAGCAATATATGTATGATTATGGTACAAACACACTTATAAATGATCGTGTACATGTCTATAAAGGTGGCTCATGGACTGATCGTGAATACTGGTTAAACCCAGGAACTCGAAGATATTTAAATCACGATTTAACTGCTCATAATATTGGATTTCGTTGTGTTTTAGACCGAATGGGTCCTTCTATTGAAATGGATAATAGTGATAAAAGAAGAAGAAAACAATTTTCACGAAAAATTTCAAGATATTGAAATGAATAATTCTCTCGTAAAATTTCAAGATAATTATAAGCCCTCGTTTGGGCTTATTTTTTTAACATAATGTAAAATGAAAAAAGAATTAATCCAGACGAATAAATTCTTTTTTATATTTTCACATCATGATGATTCAACAGATCTATAATAGATATCTTGAAAAGATAAATATTTGTACCGACACACGAAAAATCACTGAAGGCTGTATATTTTTCGCACTTAAAGGACCTAACTTTAATGGAAATGAATTTGCCAAAGAAGCTATAGAAAAAGGAGCATCTTTTGCCATTATTGACGATGCACTATATGCCATAGATGATAGATATATCATCGTAAAAGATGTTTTAACAACACTTCAAGAACTTGCCCGTTTTCATCGAAAAGAGCTAAAGTCTAAGATTATAGGAATTACAGGATCAAATGGTAAAACTACTAGTAAAGAACTGTGTCTTCAGGTGCTGAAAAAAAAATACAACACAATGGCAACATCAGGGAACCTTAACAACCACATTGGTGTTCCACTTAGTATTTTGTCTATTGGTACAGATACTGAAATAGCCATTATTGAAATGGGTGCAAATCATATTAATGAAATTGAATTTCTATGTGGTATTGCTCAACCAGATTATGGGGTAATAACAAACGTAGGAAAAGCACATCTAGAAGGCTTTGGTTCTCTTGAAGGTGTACTTCAAGCAAAAACTGAATTATACCGATACTTGGCAACAAAAAATGCACCAGTATTTGTAAAAGACAATGACTATGTCTTGATCGATAAAATCCCAAAAGAATGCCCAATAATTCGTTATGGGGAATTAAAAGATAGCAAGTACATCATTAAATTTAATGGCGCTCAACCTTTTGTTATGGTGTCATTTAATGAGACTCAAATACAAAGCCAACTTATTGGTGATTTCAACTTTGACAATATTGCATTGAGTATTGCCATAGGAATAGAATTTGGAATTGAAACAATTGACATAAAAGAGGCTATTGAAAACTACGTAGCATCAAATAATCGATCTCAAATCATAAAAACAAACGCCAACACCATTCTTCTTGATGCCTATAACTCAAATCCTATGAGTTTAGAAAAAGCCATTCAAAACCTAAATAATATAAAACACGAAAATAAGGTGATGATTCTAGGAGACATGTTTGAATTGGGAGAAGAGACGATTATCGAACATAAAAAAATCATTGCTCAATGCCTTAACTCAGGAGTTTCACATGTCTATTTGGTAGGCAAAATATTTAATGCAGTTAACAATACGAAATACACTTCTTTTGAAAATACTATAGATTTAATCGAGCTACTAAACACTCAAGCAATTAAGGATGCATTCATTCTTATAAAAGGATCTCGAGGAATGAAACTCGAAAAGGTGGTTGACTGCCTATAAACTCTTTGCAAAGTCTTCAACAACAATACCTCCAAAATTTCCAGAACTCATTAATAAAATAACTGTTTTAGCATTTATTTCTTCACGAATTGCATCGCAATAAACAGCACTGTCTGTAAAAACTTTTAAATCTTTTCTATCAAATGACTCGTAAACGGCTGACGCCGATAAATCTTCTAATTTTTTATGTGCTAACGATTTATGATCAAAATAAACATATGCTATATCAACTCCGTTCATTGTATTTTTATATTCTTCTAAAAAAGATATATTCAAACTACTAAAAGTATGCAACTCAAGCCCTGCAATAACCTTATGACTTATAAACTGGTCTCTTACGGCGTTTACAGTAGCTCTTACTTTTGAAGGAGAATGAGCAAAATCTTTGTAGACGATTAAACCTTCTCGCTCAAAAATTTTTTCTAAACGACGAGATGCGCCCTTAAAAGATGACATGGCGATGAAAAATTCAGATTCGGCAACGCCTAGTTGCTTACATACGTTTAGAGCACCCATCATGTTTAAAAGATTATGAGCGCCAAAAATCTCTAATTTTGTTTCACCATTTTCATGCGATATAATAGATGTACCATCCTCAATTTCATAGTCTGGAAGCTCATAAGCCTCAGTTTCTATTTCTGGATTGGAAGAGGAAATAATATTTAAACTTTCATCTTCCGAACAGTAGGTCAAGTAACCTCCATCTTGAATTTGATCGATAAACAACTCAAACTGTTTTAAATAGCACTCAAAAGTTGGAAAGACATTAATATGATCCCAAGCAATACCACTTATTAATGCTATATGAGGCTTATAAAGATGAAACTTAGGGCGTCTATCTATTGGTGATGACAAGTACTCATCTCCTTCCAAAACAATCACTGGGGCATCACTTAACTTTACCATCGTAGAAAACCCTTCTAGCTGAGCACCTACCATGTAATCACAATCAATTTTCTGAACATTTAACACATGAAGTACCATAGATGTAATAGTTGTTTTTCCATGGCTTCCCCCTATTACCACACGCATTTTATTTTTTGATTGCTCATAAAGATATTCAGGATAAGAATAGATATTAAGACCCAATTCTTGGGCTTTTAAAAGTTCAGGGTTATCTTCTCTTGCATGCATTCCAAGGATAACTGCATCCAAATGAGTATCAATCTGACTTGGAAACCAACCTATTTTTTTAGGCAAAATACCCGCCGCTTCCAATCTAGATTTCGACGGATTAAATATCGCATCATCAGATCCTGTAACCTCAGTTCCTTTTTCATGCAGTGCAAGTGCTAAGTTATGCATAGCCGCTCCTCCTATGGCAATAAAATGTACGCGCATGTGTTATCTTTGTATAAACGAAAGATAATAATTCAATTTGTGATGAAAAAACTTAGTTGCATACTTCTAATAACAATATTGTTTTTTTCATGTAACTCAATTGATAATGAGCTTATTAAAAAAGAACAAACAAATGTATTATTTGAATTAATGAAAGGCGGATGTTATGGCACTTGCCCTATCTACAGCATAAGTGTAGATGAAAATAGACAAATTAAATACGAAGGGAAACGATTTGTAGATGCTCTAGGTACTTACAATTGGATAATGAATGAAAAAGATTTTAATACTTTGAACGCGCTTATCGATAAAAAGTTTAAAGCCGACTATACGCACAACATGGAAGTTCAGGACCTACCACTTACACGCCTGAATATTAAAAACAAATACCAAGTAAAATTTAAAGGAAGCTGCCCAATAGAATTTAAGAAAGAATTGAAGAAAATCGAAATGCTTTTATTGAAAAATGCGAATTGGAAAAAGAAACTTTAAGTTATTAAAAATATATACGATGTAAAATTTAGCTTTATGGAAATAACAATTAGACAAGGGGTCAAAGAAGATTTAGATTGTGTTTTAGAATTAATTAAAGAACTTGCCGAATACGAAAATGAACTTAATGAAGTTCAAATAACCTTAGAAGATCTAGAAAACGATGGATTTGGCGCACACCCCTACTACTGGTTCCTTGTTGCAGAGCATAAAGGACAGATTATTGGACTCTCTTTTTACTGGATTCGCTATTCAACATGGAAAGGAAAATTCCTCTATTTAGAAGATTTCATTGTCAAAAATGCTTTCAGAAGATCAGGAGTGGGTGCAGCATTATTTGAAGCTACTCTTAACACCTGTAAAGAATTAAAGTTAAATGGCATGTGTTGGCAGGTGTTGGATTGGAATACTCCAGCGATTAATTTTTACCATAAATATGGTGCTGAAATTAGCAGTGCATGGCTTAACGGAAAACTCACTAAAAATCAAATTGAGACACTTTGTTCTGAATGCTAAACACATAATTTTGTAAATTGTATAAAATTATTTTTTATGAAAACGCTACGCCCTCTTCTTATTGCTGTTTTTACATCAGTTTCTTCTTTTGCTCAGTTTTCAAGCGATATGAATTTCACCGATATCTATGGAAATACCATCAATCCTACGTCTATATTAAATGAAGGAAAACACATTTATTTAGATTTCTTTTCTACCTCATGTGGTGCATGCAATAGTGTAGCACCTGAAGTAGCAAATGCCTACGAATATTACGGCGCGAACAATGGTAATATTTTCTTCCTGGGTGTTGATTATAACTCATCTACATCTGCTTGCCTAAATTTTGCAAACCAACACAACACAGACTTCCCAATTATATCAGGACAACAAGAAGGTATAGATATTTTTAATCTTTTTGAACAATCTGGCTACCCTTCAGGACGTCTTATTAATCCATCTGGTGGCTCAGAGGCTATATTTAGTTATTCTCAAATTGTAAATCTTACTGAGAGTTTAGCTACATTCATAAGCCCAGTAGAGAATTGCGATTTTATAGAAATTCAATCTATGGAAATAAATAATCAAACTGGAGGTCTAATAATTGATATTTTTACGAGTACGTCTTTTGGACCCTATCCTTATTTTATCTTGACAAATACAAATGGAGACACCCTAGCACAAGAGGAAATATATTATTTCGGTTTAAGTGAAGAAACCACACACAATTTACAACTGTTTACCAATCCAGCTTCTTGGGATTCCAATTTAATTTTAGAATTATACGAAGGTATGGGTGATAATTTGGAGTGCACTTTTGACATAAATGTTGGGTGTACTAATTACTTAGCAACTAACTACATTGAAAATGCAGATCTAGATGATGGATCGTGCAACTTTGTAAGTTGTGATGCACTTGGTTTTGAATTATTAGAATCTCAAATAACATTTACTGAACCACTATTTAGTGATGTATACAGCTTAAACATTCCTATGGAAAACAATAGCACTAACTGGCTGGCATATCCAATGTCAGAGACAATAATTTTAAACCCTTTAGATGGAATGATTTGCGAAAACTGTAATTTTAATGTCATTGGAAACCCTTGGAGTTTGGGTGAAATATTAACCTCGAACATTGAGCTAAATTTTAATTCAGTAATTCCAGAGAATTACGAAATAGAAGCAAATGTATACCTCAGCAATTTATCAAACAATGGACAAGAATTTGAATCTTGTCAATTTGAGCAGCCTATAAGCTATAATTTAAACCCAATATCTTTGGGCTGCACTGATGACCAGGCAGTAAATTTCGATCCTGCAGCGATTCAAGATGACGGCTCCTGCCTTTATTCATATAACAATTGTGGAGACATTTCTATTAACATTAATGGCGGGTGGAATTTAGTAGGATTCTCATGTAATGAAAATATAGATGCTGAAATTGCTTTATATCCTTATTTAAACAGACTTATTATAGCAAAAGATTATTTGGGTGCAGCTTACCTCCCTGAATGGAATTTTAATGGCATTGGAACTTTAGAACGTGGTTTTGGTTATCAAATTAAAATATCCGAAGCTATAAACGAATTTAATCTATGCAACCCATAAATTATAAGTGCTGGAGCAAGTTAATACACAAGTTTAAAATATTTTCAATATATACAATTGCTCTATTCTACATTAGTGCTGGAGTAACACACTTTACAAATTACGATTTTTTTGAGGCCATAGTTCCTCCAGTATTGGTGTTTAAATCAGAGATTGTATATGTAAGTGGTGTAATAGAAATTGTATTGGGCCTTTTATTGTGTTTTAAAAAAACAAGGCATCAAGCAGCATGGGGTATAATACTCCTGCTAATCATAATATTTCCAGCCAACCTATATTTGTGTTTTTATGAGGTTCCTAAAGAAGCTCTAGGAATTTCTAAAAACGAAGCCTTTATTAGATTACCCTTTCAAATACCACTATTGATAATAGCTTATTGGCATTCAATGGATAAAACTTCAAAGAAGTTTTCAATACTCTGCACTTTTTTATTTATTCTAACAATAATATATTTTTTAAATATTTAACATATTCATCTTTTAGTTATGAAGACAAATCAAAGAGAATATAAAATTTTCCAGGTAGATGCATTTACAGACACCTTATTTAAAGGTAATCCAGCTTGTGTAGTCCCGTTAAAAAAATGGCTACCAGATTGGCTATTATTAAAAATAGCCAAAGAGAATGCCGTAGCAGAAACAGCATATTTTTTAGAACATGAAGATCATTTTCATCTACGCTGGTTTACACCTGATATAGAAATCGATTTATGTGGGCATGCTACTCTTGCTGCAGCCCACATAATAAAAACTGAGTTAAACTCTAATGATGAAATAAAATTTAAAACTCTAAGTGGTACTTTATCAGTTCACTGCAAAGAAGACATGTATTATTTAAATCTCCCATCTAGAAAACCTATAAATGCTGAACTGCCTAATGAAATAAAATTAGCATTAAACATTCAACCAAATTTTATTTTAAAATCAAGAGATTACCTTTTGGTCTATAATAATGAGCAAGAGATTAAAGCACTAAAAATAGACCGCAGTAGTTTTGACAAAATAAATTTAGGTCATGGAGGTGTTATTGCTACAGCTAGTGGGAATAATGTAGACTTTGTTTCACGATTTTTCACCCCACAAGCCACCATATTAGAAGACCCTGTTACAGGATCTGCTCATTGTTCATTAATTCCTTATTGGGCAAATATTTTATCAAAAAATAAATTAATTGCTTCGCAATACTCTCAAAGAGGTGGGACATTATATTGTGAAAACAAGGGTGATCGAGTACTTGTAGCTGGAAAAGCAATTACTTATTCTAAAGGGGAATTTCGCATTTAATCAATTTATAGATTAAGTTTTAACTTAATTTTTATAAGTATAAAAAAGCGAGGCTAAACCTCGCTTTTTTATATAAGATTAAAATTATTTATTTAATTGATAGTCTACGATATAATTTCTGATCATCTATCTCAATCTCCACCAAATAAACACCAGCACTTATATCAAATACAGGAATTAATTGCTCGACACGAGTATTTGCTTCAAGGTCAATTTTATAAATTAATTTTCCTGCCAAACTAATTACACGAATAGTAGAAGATATATTTTTCGGTAAATCATACTTAATATTTACCCACCCATCTGACGGATTTGGATATATCTCTAAGGATTCAGTACTTAACTCTGAAATACTAACATTTTCTATTAATATATCTTCATATAAAGAACATCCAAACTCATCAGTAATATCAACACCATAAACTCCATTTTCTTGTGGAGTAAATGAATCTGTATTAATCGACTCATCTGCAACATTATTATAATACCAGGTAAATTCTGGATTATCAGAGTTTGTAACAAAATAAATTTGATCATCCGGTTGATTGTACCCCACAAATAATTGTAATTGTTCCTGAGGCTCGGTAATACTGAATGAAGGTGTAAAGTTATTCTCTGAACCACCTAAGTCATATTCATTACCACTTGCATCCGATATATGAATAATATAGCCGTTACCAGGTGGTATTGCAGTTATATCTAGTCCAAATGTATTTACTTCAATTGGCTCTAATCCACCAGTTATATTCAATTCTACAGATCCAAGCCCTCCTTTACAAATAGCATTATTTATAACTAAATCAACCTGAAGTGGATAGTAACATGATTCACTATCTTCTGTTGCTAATGTATCATAATTAACTGCTAACTCATCCGTACAACCATATTCCTCTAATTCGTCACAAACACCATCTGCATCAATATCATTAATACATAATCCTGAACAATTATAATATAACTCTGGCATGAAACAAGATCCATCATCGTCTGACGCTGAATCATCATAGTTACAAGCAGAAGGATCTGTACAACCATAATAAATACAATTATTATCATCAATATTATTAATAGGATTATAATTAAAAGCTAGGGAATCCATACACCCAATGTATAAACAACAATCTTCACAAGGTGTGTTAGGATCGATAAAATTATTACCCGTCAACTCTGTAAAATTATTTGCATCCGGATCTAAACATCCTTGAATGAATTGATAACACAAACCATCATTTTGAGTTGCAAGAGGATCATAATTAAACATAGTTGAATCAGTACAACCTAACAATTGACATGATTCATTATCAATAGTTGCATTTTCATCATAGTTATCTGCCCAGGCTGACATACAACCTTCTTTATAACATGAACCATCATCATCTGTCGCTAATTCATCATAGTTATCTGCCCAGTCTGACATACAACCTTCTCTATAACATGAGCCATCATCATCTGTAGCTAATTCATCATAGTTATCTGCCCAATTTGACATACATCCATTTAATTCACACAAACCATTATCAATTGTTGCATATTCATCATAATTATCTGCCCAGTCTGACATACAACCTTCTTTATAACATGAGCCATCATCATCTGTTGCTGATGAATCATAATTATCTGCCCAGTTTGACATACAACCATTTAAATAACACGAACCATCGTTAATAGTTGCTAATGAATCATAATTACCGCCGGGACTATTTGCCCATTCAAACGTACAGCCTTCTCTATAACATGAACCATCGTCAATAGTTGCATATTCATCATAATTATCTGCCCAGTCTGAGGCACAACCTTCTTTGTAGCAAGATCCATCATCATCTGTCGCTAATTCATCATAGTTATCTGCCCAATCTGACATACAACCTAGTCTGTAACATGATCCATCAATAGTCGCATTAACATCATAGTTATCTGCCCATTCATACATACATCCATTTAATTCACACAAACCATTATCAATAGTTGCATATTCATCATAATTATCTGCCCAATTTGATGTACAACCTTCTTTTACACAAGACTCATCATCAATAGTTGCATATTCATCATAATTATCTGCCCAATCTGACGTACATCCTTCTTTATAACATGTTCCATCATCATCTGTTGCTAAGGAATCATAATTATCTGCCCACTCTGAAATACAACCTTGTCTGTAACAAGATCCATCGTCATTAGTTGCATTAGAATTATAATTATCCGCCCAGTCTAAAATACATGCATTTAATGTACATGAACCATTATCAATATATTCTACAGAATAAGGTGCATTAAAGTTAAAATACGGATCAGTATTATCTGCCCAATCCGACATACAACCTTCTCTATAACATGAATTATCATCTGTGGTAGCCTCTGAATCAAAATTAGTTGCTAATAACCACATACAACCCATTCTATAACATTCATTTTCAATTAAGGTATTTTGAGTTGCTAAGGCATCATAATTGTCTGCCCAATCTGACGTACAACCTTCTTTATAGCAAGATCCATCATCATCTGTTGCTAAGGAATCATAGTTATCTGCCCAATCTGACGTACAACCCATTTTGTAACATTCATTTTCGATTAATGTATTTTGAGTTGCTAATGTATCATAGTTATCTGCCCAATCTAACATACAACCTTCTCTGATGCATGAATTATCATCAGTATTTGCAATAGGATCATAATTATCAGCCCACTCAGAAATACAACCCTCAACTACTTCAGTTAAACAAGAAGCCATGTCAACAACATTTGCCTCAGAATTATATTCTAAATAAATATCATAAACACATCCAATCACAAGAGGGGTATTACAACTTCCGTCATCATAATTAACTTCAGGATTTAAGGCATTTCCAATCGAATAATAAACACTATTAGGTGGTATAGTATAATGCCAGAACTCTAAATAGCTTGAATCTGTACAACCGTAAATTTTGATATCTGAACATGAGTTATCATCAAAATTTGCATCTGGATCATATTCAATATATGAAGGATCTGTACAACCTGAAATTGGAGTTATACAAGAATTATCATAAATGTTTGCATTTGGATTATAATTAAGCGCTGGTAATCCATCTAAATCAAGATCATTAATTTCTCCTAAAGAATTAAGTTCATTACCATTATCAGTACAACCTAAAACAATTAAGGTAGAACATGAATTATCATCAGTATTTGCAGATGAATCAAATTCTATATAAAGAGAATTAGTACAGCCTTCAACTTTGGTGATACATGAGCCATCATCAATATTAGCAGATGGATTGTAATTAATTGCTGCAATTCCATCTTCATCTAAATCATTAATTTGATTAAAACCATTTATTTCATTACCATTATCAGTACAACCCTCAATAACAAGCGTATTACAAGTTCCATTATCAACATTTGCGTTAGATGAGTACTCTATATAATCAGAATCAGTACATCCAAATACATCTTCTGAATTAGCTGAACAAGAACCGTCATCTACATTTGCAGCAGGATTATAATTAGGGAAATTATCAACCATACATCCATAATAAATACATAAATTCTCGTTGTTGGTATTAGCATCAACCAGAACATTTCCAATTGCAGTTTGATAATTGTCTGCATCTTCTTGTAAACACCCTTCAATTATAGGATAACATGAATCATCATTTGTGTTGGCATCTGTGTTATAATTAAATGCAATTGAATCTGTACAACCCTCAATAACAAGCGTATTACAAGTTCCATTATCAGTATTTGCATTAGATGAGTACTCTATATAGAGTGGATCAGTACATCCAAACACATTTTCAGAACTAAATGAACAAGAGCCATCATCTACATTTGCAGCAGGATTATAATTATCAAATAATGATGTTGTACAACCGGCTATTAAACATGAACCATCATCTTGATTAGCAGAATCATTATAATTTTCTGCTGTCGTATTTGTACATCCATATATAATACAAGAACCATCATCAGTATTGATATCAATGCCATCAATATTAGTTAATTCGTTTGATTCACCATCATTATCATAATCATTATGGTTAAAGGCCTCTGAATCCAAGCAACCCTGAACAACAGGATAACAAGAACCATCATCAGAGTTAGCTTGATTATCATAGTTAAATGCATTTATATCTGTACAACCCTCTATAGGATCAATACAAGTACCATCATTTGTATTTGCAAAAGGGTCAAAATTGATTGCATTTGAATCTATACAACCCTCAGAAACAGCAATACATGAACCATTGTCTGTATTAATATCAATACCATCAATATTAGTTAATTCATTTGATTCACCATCATTGTCATAATCATTATGGTTAAAGGCCTCTGAATCCAAGCAACCTTGAATAACAGGATAACAAGAACCATCATCGGTATTAGCTAAAGCATTATAATTAAACATAACTGAATCTACACATCCAGAAATAATACATGAGTTATCATCTTGGATTGCTAAAGCGTTATAATTATCTGCAGAAGGTTCAGTACATCCAAGAATATTACAAGAACCATCATCTTGATTAGCAGATTCATCATAATTACTAGCAAGTTCATTAGTACAACCAGTTATAGTTAAAATATCACAAGAACCATCATTAATATTTGCATTACTATCATACTCTAAATAATTAGAATCTGTACATCCTAAATAATCACATAGACCAGAATCAGTAGCCTCCGCGTTGTAATTATCTGCTAATTCATCCTGACAGCCTGTAATCTCTAATTCATCACAAACACCATCTCCATCTATATCATTTAGACAATCTCCATTACAGTCGTAATTTGACTCTGCATAAGTACACGAACCATCTTCATCAGTAGCTGAAGAATCATAATTACAAGCGGAATCATCAGTACATCCTAAGATCTCTA
>Ga0160422_10000436_pt1 | contig 24983 bp, 27 predicted proteins | sample Fk160mmetaG_FD_108192 | JGI IMG/M metagenome (GOLD analysis project Ga0160422, IMG submission 108192) | Marine microbial communities from the Central Pacific Ocean - Fk160115 60m metaG | ecosystem: Environmental > Aquatic > Marine > Oceanic > Photic zone | place: The Central Pacific Ocean...
AATCACCCCGGATTACGTGCATGTGATGGCCGCAGGACGAATTCTGCGCACCGGTGGTCGCGAACTTGCAGTCGAACTGGAGAAAACCGGTTACGACTGGGTGGACAAACAACTCGCCGCTGAGGGAGTGGCCTGACCATGGTGAGCAGTGTGCTGGTACCCGTTCAGGAGCGAGGGCAGAAGGCCCTCGAACGTCTCGGCCTGCCCACCCGCAGGCAGGAAGCCTGGAGGCTGACCAATCTCAAGCGCCTCGAGGCGATGGCCTCACTTCCCGTTGTCCGGGCGCCCTCCCCGATCTCCATGCCTGCGGTCCCGGAGGGTGTGACGCGCCTGATCCTGAATGGACAGGATGATCCGCTCACCGGCGTGCACCTTCCGGAAGGCCTGACCCCCCTCGGTGACGCCGACCTGACCCGGTGTCTTGGCCATGCTCTCGATCACTGCGGATGTTCCGAGGCCTGGCCGGTGGAACTCAACCATGCACACAGCCGACAGGTTCTGGCTCTGCGCGTAGAGGGAAAGGTTCCTCCGTTGGAACTGGTGTTGGCCGGAGGCGATGGGCTCACCGCCACGCGTGTGCTGCTGCTGCTTGAAGCAAACGCCCAGCTGGAGATGCTTGAGGTCATTCCTGCTGAACTGGCGACTGCTCAGGGGGCAGCCTCCACGGTGCATCGCGCCCACAGCCACGTGATCGAGGCGCTGCTCGGGGAGGGGGCTCAGTTGAGGCACGGCATTCTGGCCAGTGGATCCGGCGAGGCCTCCTTCATGGCCCATCTGGCCGTTGAGCAGCAGCCAGGCAGCCACTACGCCCTGACCAGCGTCGCTCGAGGCTGGCGCTTCGGGCGTCTTGAGCCGAGCGTCCTGCAGGTTGAGGGCCAAGCCACCACCGAGATCCGTGGCCTGACGATGACCACTGCCGATGAACAGTTCGCAACCCACAGCAGCGTTCGCTTCGATGGGCCGGAAGGTGAACTTGATCAACTGCAGAAGGCTGTGGCCGCTGAGCGTTCCCACAGCATTTTCAACGGTGCGATCCAGGTGCCCAGGGCTGCCCAGCGCACCAACGCGTCACAGCTGAGCAGAAGTCTCCTGCTGTCCGGACGGGCACGTGTGGACGCCAAGCCCGAGCTTGAAATCGTTGCTGATGATGTGCGCTGCGCCCATGGGGCAACCGTCAGTCAGCTGCAGCAGGAGCAGCTGTTCTATCTGCGCAGTCGCGGTGTTGCCGCTGATGCGGCCGCCGCGCTGCTGTTGAAGGGATACTGCTGTGAAGTGATGGATCGATTGCCTGCAGCCGCTGCAGCCTGGACGGCCTCCGGCGTGATCACCGACCCTGCTCGACCCCTATGACAATCCTGCCACGCAACGCCAGCGTCACTTTGGCGGAACGGACCCGTGCTGATTTCCCGGTTGTGGAGCAGCGATCCTCCCAGGGTGACCCGCTGATCTACCTGGACCATGCAGCCACCAGCCAGAAGCCGCGGGTGGTGATTGAGGCGCTGGACGCCTACTACGCCCATGACAATGCCAATGTGCACCGGGGCGCTCATCAGCTCAGTGCCCGGGCGACCGAAGCGTTCGAGGCCGCCCGTTCCACCACTGCCGACTATGTGAGTGCGGCGGGGCCACAGGAGATCGTGTTCACCCGCAACGCAACTGAGGCCATCAATCTCGTGGCGCGCAGCTGGGGTGATGCCAATCTCCGTCAGGGCGACGAGGTGTTGCTCACGGTGATGGAGCATCACAGCAATCTGGTGCCCTGGCAGCAGCTGGCCCAGCGCACGGGCTGCGTCCTGCGCCACGTGGGCATCACGGAGGTCGGTGAACTGGATCTCGATGATTTCCACGCCAAACTCACTGATCGCACGCGACTGGTGAGCCTGGCCCACATCAGCAATGTTCTGGGCTGTTGCAACCCGCTGGATCGGGTGATCCCCGCGGCCCATGCCGCAGGTGCACTCGTGTTGGTGGATGCCTGCCAGAGCCTGGCCCACAAGCCCATCGCCGTCGGCACTCTGGGGGCTGATTTCCTGGTGGGGTCCTCGCACAAGCTCTGCGGTCCCACGGGCATGGGATTCCTGTGGGGCCGGGAATCCCTGCTGGAGGCGATGCCACCCTTCCTCGGAGGTGGAGAGATGATTCAGGACGTGTATCTGGATCACAGCACCTGGGCAGGACTCCCCTACAAGTTCGAGGCGGGGACGCCAGCGATCGGCGAGGCCGTTGGGATGGGTGTTGCCCTGCGCTATCTGCAGGAGATAGGACTTGACAGCATCGCCGCCTGGGAGGCGGAACTGACGCAGCATCTGTTCAATCGTCTCCAGGCCATCGATGGTCTGCGTGTTCTCGGACCCTCACCGCAACAACAACCCGGTCGTGGGGCCCTGGCCACCTTCCTGGTGGATGGAGTCCATGCCAATGACATCGCCGCCATGCTCGATCTGGCCGGCATCTGCATCCGCAGCGGTCATCACTGCTGTCAGCCGCTCCACCATCTCTACGAGGTCAGCGGTTCCGCCCGCGCCAGCCTCAGTTTCATCACCACGACGGCTGAAATCGACCGCTTCGCGGATGAGCTCCAGGGTGTGATCGGCTTTTTCCGAGACAACAGCTGAAGCACCGGCATCGCGTCAGGGATCCTGTTTCGCGGCTGATCGGGCAGGCAGATTGGCTGAGGTTTTCCCCGCGATCCGGATGAACATTGACGGTCAGGCCTGGCGCACCATCGGTCTGGAACCGGGCGGTCGCTCCGTGTGGGTGATTGATCAGACGCAGCTGCCCCATCGCTTCTGTACACGCAGCATCGGCAGTTGCGAGCAGGCGGCTGACGCCATCCGCACCATGGTGGTGCGCGGTGCACCGTTGATCGGGGTGACAGGGGCCTATGGCCTGATGCTGGCCATGCAGGAGGACCCCGGTGATCAATCCCTGGAGGCAGCCTTCCAGCAGCTCAACAACACCCGGCCAACGGCCGTGAATCTGCGCTGGGCGCTGGAGCGGGTGCGTGACCGGGTGCAGCAGCTGCCGCCGGCGGATCGTGTGGAGGCCGCCCGTGAGGAGGCAGGGCGGATCGCTGATGAGGATGTGGCCATGTGCTCTGCGATCGGTGACCACGGTCTGGAGATTCTTCAGCAGCTGGCGGCAGCGCGGTCCCCGGAGCGGCGGGGGAAGCCGTTCCAGGTGCTGACCCACTGCAATGCGGGCTGGCTGGCCACCGTTGACTGGGGGACAGCACTGGCACCGATCTACAAGGCTCAACGCGCCGGGCTCGACATCCATGTGTGGGTGGATGAGACCCGCCCCCGCAATCAGGGTGCATCGCTCACGGCCTATGAGCTCGGCCGCGAAGGGGTGCCCCACACGGTCATCGTGGACAACGCCGGCGGTCATCTGATGCAGCACGGGGAGGTGGACGCCGTGATCGTCGGAACGGACCGCACCACCCGCCGCGGTGATGTCTGCAACAAGATCGGCACCTATCTCAAGGCCCTGGCTGCCCACGACAACAATGTGCCCTTCTACGTGGCACTGCCCGCGTCCACCATCGACTGGTCCCTGGATGACGGGGTGGCAGAGATTCCGATCGAAGCGCGTTCAGCGCGGGAGGTCACCAGGATTCAGGGGCGCATGCTCGATGGTCAGACCGTCGCTGCGATGGCCGAGGTGCAGCTCACCCCCGATGGCAGTGAGGGCTTCAATCCAGCCTTCGATGTGACGCCGGCGCGCCTGGTCACAGCGTTGATCACCGATCGCGGCGTCGCCGATGCCAGTGAGTCGGGCCTCAGGGGGCTCTACGGCCGTGGCTGAGAGGTTCGATGATCAGGCGCTGCGCCAGCAGGTGGTGTCTGTGGCCCGCCGCATGAACGGCACCGGCCTGAATCAGGGCACCTCCGGCAACCTTTCCGTTCGGACTGAGGGCGGACTGCTCGTGACCCCGAGCTCCCTGCCCTACGAGCAGATGGAGGCCGGTGATCTGGTGGCGCTGGATCTGAGCGGGGAGTCGCTCCAGGGTCGCCAGCGGCGCCCGTCGTCGGAGTGGCGGCTGCATGCGGATGTGCTCGCGTCCCGTCCGGAGGCGATGGCGGTTCTTCACTGTCACCCCATTCATGCCACGGCTCTGGCCTGCCATGACCGGGGGATTCCAGCGTTCCACTACATGGTGGCCGTGGCCGGCGGTGACGACATTCGTTGCGCTCCCTATGCCACCTTCGGGACGGCCGAGCTGTCCGACCATGCGGTGAAGGGCCTCGCTCAGCGGAAGGCTTGTCTGCTGGCGAGGCATGGGCTGGTCACCCTTGGTGAGGATCTGGAGTCAGCCCTGCGGGTGGCGGTGGAAGTGGAGACCCTGGCACGCATGTATCTCCAGGCGCTCCAGTTGGGGGAGCCCCCGGTGCTCACCGGGGCGCAGATGCAGGCGGTGCATGAGCAGTTCAGCGGGCTTGCGTACGGCCAGGTGGATCACAGTCCGAGATGACGCCGGAAGAAGGCTTCCGTTGCTTCCAGCACCTGCACCTTGACAGCGCTGTCGCGGAATCCATGGCCTTCCTCAGGAAAGGTCTGCACGTCCACGGGGATGCCGTTGGCACGCAGGGCTGCTGCCATTCGCTCCGTCTGCTCCGGCACCACGACCTTGTCCTGCAGGCCCTGAAAGAAGATCACGGGGCAGCGGATGCGTTGCGCATGCTGCAGCGGTGAGCGCGCCTGATAACGAGCTCGATCCTCTGGCCAAGGGCCCACCAGCGTGTCGAGATAGCGCGCCTCGAAGCGGTGGGTTTCCGAGGCGAGGGAGGTCAGATCACTGACTGCGTAGCGACAGGCACCCGCTCTGAACACATCCGTGAAGCACAGACACGCCAGGGTGGTGAAACCGCCGGCGCTGCCACCTTCGATGGCAACCCGCTCCGGATGGGCTCTGCCGGATTGCACCAGGGCTGTCGCCGCGGCAGCGCAGTCCTGGACATCCACATCGCCCCAGCTGCCGTTCAGTCGCTCCCGGTAGGCGCGTCCGAATCCGGTTGAACCTCCGTAATTGACATCCACCACGCCCCAGCCGCGGGTGGTCCAGAACTGGATGCCCAGGTCGAGGCCGCGGCGGGCCATCGCGGTGGGCCCACTGTGGCTCTTCACCAGCAAGGGCGCGTTGCCGTCGCCTCCGCCACTGGGGGGGTAGTACCAGGCATGGGTGCGCCGGCCGTTGGCACCCTCGAACCAGAGCGGTTCGGCCATGCTGATGGCGTCCGTCGCCATCACGGCGTTGCCTGCAGGGGTGTGCTGCCACTCATCCAGGGTCAGGTCCAGTTCCAGCAGTCCCGGGCCGATGCCGTTGCTGCTGGCGATCGCGACAGCCCGTCCAGCGTCTGCGTGCAGGTCGGCCAGATCATCAAACGGCTGATTCACGCTGCTGGTCGTGCCGTCGGGGCTCAGACGCTTCAGCTCCCAGCAGCCCTCGGAACACACCGCCGCCAGCAGCTGCTGGCCGTCCCAGGCGGTGGTGCTCATCCCGAACACCCACTGGGGCATCGCGGTTTCCGCCTCCATCGGCCAGGGACGCTCCCAGGCGCTGTCTGCCGCCCCGGGATCCCCCTGTCGGATCAGATTCCACCAACCGCTGCGGTCTTCGGCGACCACCAGGGCACCGTCCGGTTGCCAGACGGGTTGAAACACGGAGATCGTTTGTGCCGCCTCCGGGGTGCTGCCTGTCAGGGTGCGGATGTGCTGCAGCTCTCCATCTGCGCTCAGCGCAGCGCAGCGCAGCTCACTGGCGTCCCACGGCATTGCCGGCTGTCGCCACTCCACCCAGGCCAGCTGCGTCCCATCGGCACTGAGCGCCGGATAGCCGGCGAAGTCGTCGGCCACGTGAAGCACGTGCGGTTCCTGATCGTTCCGGTCAAGGGCAATGCCCACCAGATGGTCACGGCCGCTCAGTTCCATCACACCCACCCAGCGGCGATGAAGGAGATCGATCAACCCACCGCCGAGGTCCCTGTCGCCAGGCGCGCTGATGCGCAGCGGCTCCGACTCCGCCGTTAACGCCGCGGGATCAGGGCTCTGCAATCCCCGCCAGGTCTGCTGCCAGAGGCAGCGGTCCCGATCATCGCTCCAGACCAGCAGCAGCTGGTCCCGGTCGTGCTCCAGTGCCGCGGCCAGTGCTCCACCGCCGTACTCGTGGATGCGGCAGCGCAGGTTGGCGGGTGCGGCAGTCAGTTCCCTCGGCGTGCACCCGGCTTGTCGCCAGGGGCGAATCAACACCGTTGTTCTGCCCTTCTCCTGAGGCCGTTGTTCCAGCCAGAGCACCCAGTCCCCCACGATCCGCGGGGCCTTGAGGCTCGGCTGGCGTCCAAGGGCAGTCGTCGCGGACAGGGGCTTGGGAGGGCTCATGGCTTCAAGTCGATGCTCTTGAGGGGACTGCCTAAGATCAGCACAGTCAGGACGCAGGTTGAGACCTTGGCCAGGAGCTTCGCCCAGTTGGCACGATCCGCTGAGAAGACCAGCTCCTCGGTGAGTGTGCCGAAGCAGGCAATGGATTCGCCTCCCCTGCAGATCCATACCCTCGGTGATGAGGTGCTGCGCGTGGACGCCCGTCGCGTCGGCAAAGTCGATGAATCGGTCAGGGATCTGGCGCGGGACATGCTGCGCAGCATGTACACGGCCAGGGGCATCGGTCTGGCGGCTCCCCAGGTTGGGGTGAATCAGCAGCTGCTGGTCATTGACCTCGATCCCGAGACCGCCAGCACACCTCCGCTGGTGCTGATCAATCCGGAGATCGTGACGGCGAGCGCAAGTCTCGACACCTACGAGGAGGGCTGCCTGAGCATCCCAGGGGTGTATCTCAATGTGGTGAGGCCCAGTGCGGTGCAGGTGAGTTTCAGGGATGAGATGGGTCGCCCCCGCACCATGAAGGCCGATGGATTGATGGCACGCTGCATCCAGCACGAAATGGATCACCTCACAGGGGTGCTCTTCGTGGATCGGGTCACTGATGCAGGCGGGCTCAGCAAAGAGCTCAAGGATCATGGTTTCCAATCCGCCGACGTGCGTCCGCTCGCCTGATCCCATGCCGATGAAACCTCTTGCGGGGCTGTTTCTTGCTCTGGCGTGCGTGCTTGGCATCGCTGCAACCGGCAGCGTGTTCGAACTCGCCTACGGCGATCCAGACCTGGGGGTCACGCTGACGCGGTGGATTCTCGGTCTGACCCTGCCCGCCACGGTCGGGTCACTTCTGGTTGCGATTCGGTTGAACAAACCGGCCTGATCCAGGCAGCCGAAGTGCGTGGGCACTTTTACGATCCAGACACATTCTTCTGCTTCGATGGCCCGCTCCCGGATCGCCGCTGCCGCTCTCTCGGTCTTCGGTGCCACTGTTGCCGCAGGACTGGCATCTGTCACAGGGCCGGCGGCAGAGGTGCGTGCCCAGGGATCCCTGTTCACCACCGCCGATGTGGATGAGACGAAGTTTGTGCTGGTGGCGGCCCCGATCGGGTCAGGTCAGCGATCCCAGCTCAACATCTACGAGCAGCGCACCAGTGCCCGCCCCTGCTACGCGGTGAGCGGCAGCGCCCCGGCTGTGGTCGATCCGCTGCTGGCCACCTTCGACTTCACCGGCATCTGCAATCGCTACATCGATGGCAACGGCTATTCGCTGCGCATCGGTGGTGACGACCTGGGGACGCGCTACCGCCTCTCGGTGATCAAATCAGCGGATGACGTCCAGCTGATGGCCGTTCCCACCAAGAACCCCTCTCAGCCGACGCTGCTGGTGGCCAGAGCGGGAGGCCCCGGCAACAACTTCGTGCAGCTGGTGCTGGAGCCAGGATGGCGTTTGATGCGTCGTCAATACGGCGAGCGCACCCTCGGCCATCTCTACGTCTATCGCGATGCGATCGAGCCCGCCGGCGCAAGTGCCGATGAAATGGCCCCTTCCGATGATGCTGATGATGCAGACCAGACACCCTGAGGTCGCTTGCTAAGTTGGTCAGCTGGACATCACTTGCTTGTTGAATGACTCAGGTCACGGTCGGCGAAAACGAAGGGATCGAATCGGCTCTGCGCCGCTTCAAGCGTCAGGTCTCCAAGGCTGGGATCTTTGCTGACCTCAAGCGCCTGCGTCACCACGAGACCCCCATTGAGAAGTACAAGCGCAAGGCACAGCAGCGTCGTCGTCGTCGTTGATAGACCTCTGCCGAGCCTGACGGGTTCGGATCAATGCCCAACGGCTTCAGAACTGAGACTGCCGGGTCTGAAGCTGGGAAAGTTCGGTATTTCGGCCTGTTGGCGTCCCCGGATGTCTTGTCGAGACTGATGTCAGTGATCAGGGCTCACCGATGGGACGAACGATCAATGACTTCCGCTCCTGGATGGCCGAAACCCTCTCCCACGCCATGGGCAACCCAAGGGAGGAAAAGCTGACCATTCCCCCTGATATCGGCCCGCAGCCCTACCGGGACATTCCCAGGCACGGTCGTTGAAGGGAGTGGCCTGCGGCTGAGAGTCATGGTTCATTCATGGCTCTGACAGATCAAAACTTCTGAAGCACAGTGCGGAGGCAAGATCCGCAACGGTGACCTCGGGATCATCTCGCAGGTCGGCCACAGTTCTTGCGACCCGCAGCAGACAGAGGCCGCTGCGCAGACTCAGCCGTCTGCTGTGCATGACGTTGTCCCATCGACTGAGGGTGTCTGGCTGAAAGCCGCCCCTCTCGCTGAGATCACCGGCATTCAGCTCACGGTTTCTGACGCCGTGGGGGTTCCGCTGACGCATGCGCATCCGGGCCTGTTCAATCGATGCTGCGTCGACGCTGGGATCCTGCTGCGAAGCCTCGTTCCTCAGGCATCGCTGCAGGCTGTTCGGTGCAGGCGGTTCGAGTGTCAACTGCAGGTCCAGCCTGTCCAGCAGAGGACCCGAGAGGCGTCTCCAGTAACGCTTGCGCTGGAGTTCACTGCAGGTGCAGCGAGGATCGCCTGACCAGCCGCAGGGGCAGGCATTGGTGGCGGCAACCAGCGTCACCCTGCTCGGAAAGCAGCAGTGAATCCGGGCTCTGCTCAACCGGATCACTCCCTCCTCCAGCGGCTGACGCAGCTGATCAAGCACCGCCCGGGGAAATTCGGCAAGTTCATCGAGGAACAGCACCCCTCCGTGAGCCAGGCTCAGCTCTCCAGGCTGTGGATTGGAGCCGCCTCCGAGCAGAGCCGCTGCCGTTGTGCTGTGGTGAGGACTTCTGAACGGCCGCTGATCAATCAGTTGTCCGTTGCCTCTGGTCAGTCCCGCCAAGGAGTGGAGGCGTGTGATCTCCAGCGCTTCAGGCTGTTCAAGCGGTGGCAGCAGTGCCGGCAACTGATGGGCCAGATGGGTCTTGCCGCAGCCCGGCGGACCCACCAGCAGCAGGTGATGACCACCGGCTGCAGCCAGGGCCAGTCCCTGGCGGGCAAGGTGTTGTCCAGGCAGATGGAGGGCTGGCGATGCTCGGTCGAACCGCCGATTCGCTGCAGGCTGACGCGCAACAGTGCAGCGGCCGGTTGGCCGGCGACCACTGCTCAGGTCCGCCACCAGCTCGCGCAGCGTGTGGGCGCTGTGCACGGCCAGACCGTCCACCAGGGATGCTTCGGCAGCGTCATCAGCGCTCACCACGAAGGCGCGGGCCCGGTGATCGGCCGCCTGGCAGGCAATGGCCAGAATGCCCCGACAGGATCGGATGCTGCCGTCGAGGCCCAGCTCCCCGGCACACCAGAGACCGTTCAGCACGGGGGCATCCAGTTGTCCACTGGCCACAAGCAGGGCGAGGGCAATGGGGAGGTCGAACGACGGACCTTCCTTGCGCAGGTCTGCAGGTGCAAGATTCACCACCACGCGAACAAGGGGGCCGCGGAAGCCGCTGTTGCGCAGGGCCGCTCTCACCCGTTCTCGCGATTCCTGGATGGCCGTATCCGGCAAGCCCACCAGCTGCAGCCCTGGCAGTCCCGGAGCAAGGTCCACCTCCACAGTCACGGGGATGGCATCGAAACCGCGCAAGGACGCACTGAGGCAGCGTGCCAGCATTGGAAGGTCAAGCGGTGCATGAATGTGATGCCCCGCCTGTCCCATCCCCTTCCCTCTTCACGAGCTTCAGCGTCATGGCCGAGGACACGATCTTTTCCCGCATCCTGCGGGGAGAGATTCCCTGCGACGAGGTCTACAGCGATCAGCACTGTCTTGCCTTTCGCGACATCGCACCCCAGGCGCCTGTTCATGTGCTGGTGATTCCGCGCGACCCGATTCCCAGTCTTCGCGAGGCAGGTGAACAGCATGCCGGCCTGATCGGCCACCTCCTGCTTGTCGCTGCAAAGGTGGCCAAACAGGAGGGTCTTCAGGACTGGCGCACGGTGATCAACAGCGGTGCCGGTGCCGGGCAGACAGTGTTTCATCTGCATGTGCACGTGATCGGCGGTCGAGCCCTGGATTGGCCCCCCGGTTGACGCTGATTCAGTGAGAATGACGCGATGACAACCACCCCTCGGCGTCCGGCACAGGGGCTGGGCGAGCAGCTGGGCAAGCTGCAGCGCCTGGCCCAGCCCTACTTTCTTCCCGTTGAGGAGACACGCACCTGGCAGTTTCTGCTGCTGGTGCTGTCTCTGCTTCTGGTCGTGGTGGGGGTCACGCTTGCGCTGCTCACCGCTGTTGTGGCCCTGAGTGATCAGCTGATCCCGACACTGCAGGACCGCTTTCTTCCCGGTGTCGAAGAGATCGTCAATTCGATCTGGTCGGGCTGGATCGGTCCTGTGGTGTCGGTGTGCTCTCTGGCCGGCGCCGGTTTCTTCATCGCCTTCCGCAGCAAGCTTCGTCAGGGGCGCTGGCTTCCGTGGCTGCTGCTCGGGGTGATTGCCCTGCTGATCCTGGTGATCAACGGCATCAACGTGGGCATCAGCTTCATCGCCCGCAACATCGAGAACGCACTGGTCGCCTACGACGAGTCCAGCTTCTGGAACATCGTTGCGATCTATGCGTTCTGTCTGGTGCTGGCGCTGCCGATCCGTGCCGTGCAGAGCTACCTGATTCCCAAAGTGGGTTTGATGTGGCGGCGCTGGCTCAGTTCACGGCTTCTCGGTCGGTATCTCAGCAATCGCGCTTATTACGTTCTCAATCCCAATGATGAGAATGCCTCCGACATCGACAATCCCGACCAGCGAATTGCAGATGACACCCGCAGTTTCACGATCACCAGCCTGAGTGTGGTGGTGGAGGTGATCACAGCGCTGCTCACCTTCTTCAGTTTCATTCTTGTTCTCTGGAGCATCAACGGACGTCTTGCTCAACTTCTGCTGGTGTATTCAGTTGTTGGCACGGGCCTGATTGTGTATGCCAGCCGCAAACTGGTGGCACTGAATTATCAGCAGCTGAAACTGGAGGCTGATTTTCGCTACGGCCTGGTTCATATTCGTGACAATGCTGAATCGATCGCCTTTTACGGCGGTGAACAACAGGAGGGAAAGGAAGCCAATCGGCGACTCGATGGGGCCATTGAGAACTACAACCGACTGATTATCTGGGAAGCGTTGATCAGTGTGATCCAGCGTTCCTATGACTACTTTTCAAGGTTTCTTCCCTGGCTGGTGATCGCTCCGATCTATTTCGCCCGCCAGGTTGATTTCGGTGTTTTCGGACAGGCCAGCATCGCCTTCTCCCAGGTGTTGTTCTCTGTGAGCTACATCGTCAACAACATCGATCGCCTCGCCGCATTTTCAGCCAGCATCTCCCGCCTTGAAGGATTCCAGGGCCGGGTTGATGAGATCACCAACCGCAGCGAAGAACAGCAACGCAGCGGTCGTTCCGAAACCATGGAGATCGAAGGCAGCCGCCTGCTGCTCAGCCACGTCGATCTCATCCCTCCGGAGAGCGACCGTGTTCTGATCAAGGATCTCAGCATCAGCCTGGAAGCGCGCCAGCGTCTGTTGGTTGTTGGCCCCTCCGGATGTGGCAAAACCTCCTTCCTGCGTCTGGCAAGCGGGCTCTGGCCTGCGAGCGGCGGTGGGCAACTTCAGCGACCTCCTGCGGGGGAGATGCTGTTCATCCCTCAGAAGCCCTACATGTTGCTCGGTTCCCTGCGCGAGCAGCTCTCCTATCCGCTCCAGCCCGATCGCTTTGACGATGATCAGTTCAGGGCTGTGCTCAAGGAGGTGCGATTGCCCGATCTGGTCAACCGTTACCCCGATCTGAATGTGAAGCAGGACTGGCCGAGGCTGCTGTCGCTGGGTGAGCAGCAACGCCTGGCATTTGCTCGTCTGCTGCTCAACGCTCCTCACATGGTGGTTCTTGATGAGGCCACCAGTGCCCTGGATGTGGTCACGGAGCGTCATCTCTACGACCTGCTCTGTCGTCGGGAAATCTCCTTCATCAGCGTTGGCCACAGGCCAACGCTGCGTGAGTTCCATGACACGGTGCTGGAACTGGACGGCAAGGGAGGATGGCGAGTGCTTCCCGCGGCAGGCTATGAGTTCGGCCGCGTCTGACCGATCCGATGACTTCCGAGACCGAATCCGCCAAGAGCAGTGACGCGCCAGTCGATCAGACCCCCTCAGCGACCACGTCTGAGATCCCTGCTTTCGGTTGGAGTGGGTATGCGGAGCGTGTGAATGGGCGCTTCGCGATGATCGGTTTCCTCTCGATCCTTCTGGTTGAAGCCCTCAGCCACGACACATTCCTGCACTGGGCTGGTCTGGTTCCCTGAACGGGGCAGTTTGCTCAGGGAAGACGCACCAGATCCACGTCCCAGTGCCCCTGTCGACTCACCTGCACCGCCAGGAGTCGACCCGATCCATCCAGGCTCACCTCCCTGGGCACACCTGCCGGTTCGAGGGGCAGTCGTTGCAGAGTGCCGACACTGCGCCGGTAAAGGGTGAGTTCCGTCCGCCCCTCGCGCCTGCGCACCAGTGCGATCCGGTTGCCATCTGCACTGACGCTGACACTCACAGGCTGGGCATCCGCTTGATTCAGCCCCGGCAGCGGCACCGGTTGGCCGTTGCGCAGATCCACCAGCTCCACCCGCTCCCGTCCGTTTCGACCGGCGATCGACACCAGCCAGCGATCGCCCAGGTCAGGCCATCGCCGGCTTTCGGCACTGCGCTGAAGTGCAGCGCTGATGCCTGGCTGAGGACGAGGACCGGAGCCTCCACAACCCATCAGGCAAACCGCAAGCAGCAGTGGTGTCACGAGTGGTGTCACGCGATGCCCGAGATCTGTCATTGCATCGGCTCCACCGGGGTTGTCCGCCGCAGTCCGCCGGGGCGGTCCGCCTCCAGCAGGCCACTGAGATCGAGCAGCTCCACCTGCCATCGGCCACGATCCGCCGTCTGAACAGCGAGCTGGAGGCCATCGGGTGCCAGGCTGAGGCGTACAGGGTTTCGGCCAGAGGGCAGCCGCAGTGGATGGGCGCGGCCGCTGAGACGATCCTCAATCAGAACGAGTCGTCGATTGCCGCGCTGGATGATCACTGCCAGATAGCGCCCGTTCCAGCTCAGGGACGGGGAGCTGTGGGGCTGATGCCGGTTGAGATGGCGCAGGGGCAGGGGACCACCGCTGCGGAGGTCCTTCAACTGCACCGTGGGTCGTCCCCGCTGATCCACGATCATGGCGAGTTTGCTGCCGTTGCCGCTCAGGGCAGGTTCCTGTTGCTGTTCGGGCAGAAACGAACGCGGTGCCCGCTGTGTTCTGCCGCTGCACCCGGAGATGACCAGGCCGGTGATCAGCAGTAGCAGAGGGACGCGGATCAGTCGTCGAAGCGGGAGCTGTTGTCGCGGGGGCGGGAACTGCGGGGGGGCGTGCGAGCCGGATCCTGCGGGCGACCATTGGCCGAACGTCCTCGATCAGGCTGGCTTTTGCTGGGTGCATAGGCCGCATCCTCGGCCGCCTGACGGAATGGTGTTCCCTGCGGAACTCCTGCCTGACCAGCAGCGGCAGCGCGGGCATTGACCGGTGGACGGGCGCTTGATCCGCGCGGCTCAGCGGGCGTGCGGGGGGATGCAGCGGTCGTGGATGAGTCCGCTCGAGCAGACGCTGCGCTTGGCCTGCTGCCCCGGCGTTGATCATCGCGTTGCGTGCGACGTTCGCCGAAACTCGGGCCGGAGGGGCGCTCATCATCTCGATTGCCGAACCGAGCCATGCGGCGGTCCTGCTCGCTCTGTTCACCCCAGCCTGACGTGGTGTCTGATCGCCCCCGTCGCCGGCTGGCGGCCTCTTCGGGAATGGCTGCCCGTGAATTCCGCCGGGGGCGGTAGAAGTCCTGTTCCTGGCCGTCGCTCTCGTCGAAATCCTGTGACGCAAACCGGCGCCTCAGAGGCTGAGGCTCATCGAAGCGGTCGTAGGCATCGTCATAGCCACCACGCATTCCAGGCGCGGGAGCCCTGGCGGGAGGCTCGTCGTCGAAATAGGCCGAACGACGCGCCTGTTCCGCTGAAATGCCGCGCAGACGGACGCTTTCATAGGCGAAAAAGACCGTGGTTCCAGCAAGCAGGAACTGCCCGAACTGGAGAATCGGATCCAGCCTCCAGCCCTGGAAGAAGAGAATGCCGCCGCAGAGCAGACCGATGGCTGCGAAGAAGACGTCGTAATCGCGGGCCAGGGCAGGTTTGAAACTGCGCATGAAATAGAGCATCGCTCCGCCAACGGCCAGCACGATGCCCACGATGCTGGCCCAGTTGAGACTGGCGTTAACCACGTTGAGGCCCTCGGAAAGGGTTCACCGGGCCTGATGGACCGGGAACAAGTGCACCAAGTTTACGAAGCGCGCCAGACCGATCAGAGCTTGCGGTCGACCTGGTCGGTTTGGCTGAGGAAGAACAGGCCGATCGAGGCGGGAACAACCACGATCACAGCACCCCAGACAAGGCTGCTGAGGAAATTGGCGAGTGAGGGGGTCATAGCGATCGTGCCGGGACTGACGGTCTGGGACAGAGCCCGTTGATCCTAGGGATCAGCGGCGACTTTCTACGATGCACCGGTCAATGCTTTGAGCTTTGTGACGCCGATGTTGCTTCAGGTGCTTCCGTTTGTGCATCTGGGCCTTGGTCTGCTGCTGGCGGCCTGGAGTCTGATGTTTCTGATGCGGATCGTGCTCACCTGGTATCCGAAGCTGGATTCAACATCGGGGGCCTGGGCAGTCGTGTTCTGGCCCACGGAGCCTGTCCTTGCGCTGACCCGGCAGGTGGTGTCTCCGATCGGCGGTGTTGATGTCACACCGGTGATCTGGCTGGGTCTGGTCAGCCTTGTCCGGGAGCTGCTGGTGGGTCAGCAGGGTGTGATCTCGCAGATCCTGATGCGCAGCCAGTCCGTCGCCTGAACTGCAGATGCCCGCTCAGGTCAGCATCTCCTGTTCAACGAATTTCGTGTGAACGTCGCCGCTGACGAATTCCGGCCGGTCGATCATTTCGAGATGGAAATCCACCGTGGTGGGGATTCCGGTCACCGCACATTCGTTCAGAGCCCGCTTCATCCTGGCGAGCGCATGGGTGCGGTCTGTTCCCCACACGATCAGCTTGCCGATCAGCGAGTCGTAAAAGGGCGGGATGTCGTACCCGGTGTACACGTGACTGTCCACACGAACACCGGGACCACCAGGCGGAAGCCACCCTGTGATGCGTCCGGGTGCAGGGCGGAAGTTGTGACGTGCATCCTCGGCGTTGATCCTGCATTCGATCGCATGACCGCGCAGCTGGATGTCCTCCTGGCGGACGCTGATCGGCTCACCGCCGGCGATGCGCAGTTGCTCGGTGATCAGGTCGACGCCGGTGACCATCTCCGTCACGGGGTGTTCAACCTGAATGCGGGTGTTCATCTCCATGAAGTAGAAGCCACCGCTTCTGTCGAGCAGGAATTCAACGGTTCCAGCACCCTCGTAGCTGATGCTCCTGGCGGCAGCGACAGCGGCCTCGCCCATGCGGCGGCGCAGTTCCGGATCGAGTGCCGGGCTCGGAGCTTCCTCGAGCAGTTTCTGATGGCGTCGCTGAATGGAGCAGTCGCGCTCGCCGAGATGCACGACATTGCCGAGACGATCAGCCAGGACCTGCACTTCAACGTGACGGGGTCGATCGATGAATTTCTCCATGTACAGACCGGGGTTGCCGAAGGCGGCCTCCGCTTCTCCCTGCGCTGCCTTGAAGAGGGTGTTCAGCTGATCAGGGCTCTGCACCAGACGCATGCCACGGCCACCTCCTCCGGCTGTGGCTTTGATCATCACCGGGTAGCCCATGGACGCAGCCAGTTCCGCGGCCTCCTGGGTGCCTGACAGAAGGCCTTCACTGCCCGGCACCGTTGGAACGCCCACCGACTGCATGGTGGATTTGGCAGTGGACTTGTCACCCATCGATCGGATCGCATGCGGCGAGGGGCCGACAAAGGTGAGGCCATGGTCCCGGCACATCTCCGCGAACTTGTCGTTCTCGGCCAGGAACCCGTAGCCCGGATGGATGGCATCAACACCCCGGGATGTGGCCGCGGCCAGGATGTTGGGGACGTTGAGGTAACTGCGATTGCTGGGGCCTTCACCCACGCACACCGCTTCGTCAGCGAGTTGAACGTGAAGCGCATTGCGGTCGACCGTGCTGTACACCGCCACCGTGGCAATGCCCATTTCCCGACAGCTCCTCAGGATTCTGAGGGCGATTTCGCCGCGGTTGGCGATCAGCACCTTGCCGATTGGCATCCCGCAGTTTCTAGGCCAGGGCGGATCGTATCAGTGTCTGTGCGACGGGGGGAACCACGTCGATTGGGCGCGGTCTGAAGGCCTGGAGGGGGCACCCCCCAGCCGGTATGATCGATGCCCGATGAGGCCCGAGCGGCTGAATCGGCCACGCGGATGTGGTGGAATTGGTAGACACGCACGTTTGAGGGGCGTGTGGCTTCGGCCTTGCGAGTTCAAGTCTCGCCATCCGCATTTCTCCTTCAAAATCCGATCCGTTTCGTGTGACAGTCCGATCCACGGATCCAACGCTCTCACTGGTCTTCGTCTCCAACGGACCGGGGGAGCTGAGCACCTGGGTGAGACCTCTCGCTGAACAGCTGCATCGCCAGCTGTTGCTCAGGCCCAGAGCTCCCCAGTCGCCAATGGGCCTGCGTCTGGTGCTGGTGCCGTGTCCCAACGCCACCGGCATGGAAGCCGGTGCGGCAGGACGATGGGGGCAGTTCGAGCGCATCATCCCAGCGCGACGGTTCTGGTCGTTGCTGCTCCGCCCGGCACGGTTCGGGCACTGGCCCCCCCGGGGTGTGGTGGTCTTCCTCGGCGGTGATCAGTTCTGGAGCGTGTTGCTTTCGGCGCGGCTGGGCTACCGACACATCACCTACGCCGAGTGGGTGGCCCGCTGGCCCCGCTGGAATGACCGCATCGCGGCAATGGCCCCTGCCGTGCAGGAGCAGCTGCCGAGGCGGTTCCATGGGCGGTGCCGGGTGGTGGGTGATCTGATGGCTGATCTCTCCAGCCATGCGAGGGCAAGTGATCCCCTGCCTGAGGGTGAATGGGTGGCGCTTCTGCCCGGATCCAAGCCCGCCAAGCTCAGCGTCGGTGTTCCCTTTCTGCTGGAAACCGCGGATCGCATGGCCGCAGAGCGTCCAGGCTGCCGGTTCCTGCTGCCCGTCGCCCCCACCACCAGTGGTGAGGATCTGCTCAGTTACCTGGGGGCTTCGAATCGTCTCGCGGATGGCTATCAGGCTGGTGTTCAGGCCATGCTTCCGCCGGGGGATGGATGGCCCTGGCACCGACTCCTGACCAGCGCCGGCACGCTGATTCATCTCCAGGAGGACCCCCCGGCCCACGCTGTGCTCAGCCAGTGTGCACTGGCACTCACCACCGTCGGTGCCAACACTGCGGAACTGGGATCGCTCGGCGTTCCAATGATCGTGCTTGTGCCCACCCAGCATCTCGGGGTGATGCAGGCCTGGGATGGCTGGATGGGAGTGCTGGCTCGACTGCCGGGACTGAGGCGGTTGATCGGTCTGCTGCTCAGTGCTTGGCGATTGCGCAATCGGGGTCTGCTGGCTTGGCCGAACATCTCAGCGGGCAGGATGGTGGTTCCCGAGCGGGTGGGCGCGATCACGCCCGAGCAGATTGCGGCCGAGGCCTGCGACTGGTTGCAGACGCCGGAGCGGCTGGAAGGGCAGCGTCAGGATCTGCGTGCGCTGCGGGGCCAGCCGGGAGCCGTGGCGGCCCTGGCCGAGGAGGTCAGAGACCTGCTGCCGCGTGCTCTTTGTGACTAGCTTTTTCCCAGGAATGCACCAGAGATCATGACCACTCCCTCCACCGTTGGCGGCGATCGCGTCGAACGCTCCCCTGAAGAGTGGAAACAACGACTCACTCCCGAACAATTTCAGGTGGCGCGCCAGGGAGGCACCGAGCGCGCGTTCACCGGCGCCTACTGGAATCACAAGGCGGATGGGATGTATCACTGCGTGTGCTGTGACGCGGAGCTGTTCAGCTCACGCACCAAGTTCGAGTCAGGCACGGGTTGGCCGAGCTTCTGGGAGGGGGTCAGCACCGGGGCGATTCGAACGAAGGAGGACCGGACGCATGGCATGGTTCGCACTGAGATCCTCTGTGCCCGGTGCGATTCCCATCTGGGCCATGTCTTTCGTGACAGTCCAACTCCCACAGGACAGCGCTACTGCGTGAACAGTGCGTCACTGCAGTTCAAGGGGCAAGCGGGTTGACAGATCGGCCTGCTTGATCGATCCCCTCACCAGGGATCATCAACGGGGTCGTCGGCGAGGGGCCGCCGCGGTTCACTGTCGTCCCGCGCTCTCGGTTCGAGGTCCAGCGGGCGCCGTTCCAGCGGTTCCACATCCAGAGGTGCTCCGGGACGTTCCACCGGTCGGCGCGAAGCCGGCCTGGGACGTTCGTCGTAACGAGGCCGTTCGTCGTACATCGAGGGCGCGCGCTCAGGCGTCGGGCTCTCATAGCGGGGTGCTGGATCGCGATAGGGGAGCCCTTCGTCGATCTGCTCACGTTCCGGCTCACGCCTGCGATAGGGCTCAGGCTCCCGGTAGGGCTCCGGCTCGTCCAGGGGCAGTTCGTCGAGATACCGGCGACGGCGCTGCTCCTGCTCCCTGGGCTGTTCCAGCTCCACGTACTCGAGTTCCGGTTCCCGTGTTTCCAGCCGTTCACTCCGCGACGCCTCGAGCTGACGAGGAGCGGCTTCAGCGGGTTGTCCAGAGCTGAGCTGGTTCTCCACAGGAACCACGTTCAGTCGGTAGCGCTCCCGCTCCTGCTCCTCCCAGCTGGGTCCACCGACACCGAGCTTCTCCAGGAAGCCGCTGTTGAGCTGCTTGAGCTTTTCCTCGGCCCCCTCGTAGACGATGATCCGATCAGCACCGCTGCTGACAATCTCATCAACAGGGATTTCCCAGGTGCTCAGAACACCCTCGCCGAGCAGCGGAACACCCACAGCACCCATCACCAGCGTGGTCAGTTCGCCGGTTTCGATGTCGAATGAGAACCCCAGCACGCGGCCCAGCTGCTGGCCTGATTCCGTGATCACCTGGCAGTTGATGACACGGCTGTAGCGATCTGCTGAGAACCCCTCACTGAGAGAATCTGCGGAATCCACCAGGATCACGTCCCCAACCTGACGGATGCGGTCGAGGGGCATCCAGCGAGGCAGGCCCGGCAGAAACCGGGTGAGAGGGTTGTCGCGCAAGCCGAGAGCCACCACTTCACGGCGGTCGATGTCCACGACCACTTCACCGACCACGCCCAGGCGACGACCACTGTCTCGGGTAATCACCTGGGTGCCCATGAGTTCCGATCTCAACCAGAGACGGTCACTGGGCACGTTGGCCAGGGGGTCATTCGGAGTTGACGACAAGCTCAACCGCAGGCCTCAGCCGGAGGGATTCCCGCCATTTTGACGCAAGGCATCCTGTCTGGGTTGTTCAGGCTGCATCCGGAAGTCCCACCACCTGGGTGTGGGCACCCCTGGCCTGGGTGACGCCGATGGTGCGGGATGAGGCGCCGATCATCGGACGGCGGTGGCTCACCACCATGAACTGCGCCTGTTCCGCCTGCCGGGCGATCAGGGCGGCCAGTCGCTCCACATTCACCCCATCCAGGAAACTGTCCACCTCGTCGAGGGCATAGAAGGGTGATGGTCTGAAGCGCTGCAACGCAAACAGGAAACTCAGTGCCGTCAGTGACTTCTCCCCGCCTGACATCGCCGCCAGACGACGGACGGCCTTGCCCTTGGGATGGGCCACCAGGGTGAGACCTCCCTCCAGGGGGTCGTCCGGATTGTCGAGCTGAAGTTTGCCGTCACCGTCCGACAGGCTGGCGAAGATTTCGCGGAAATGACCGTCCACCGCTTCGAAGGCTTCCATGAAGGCCTCCTGGCGAAGCGTTGCCACGGTTTCAATTCTCAGCAGCAGTTCCTCTCGCTCCTGGCTCAGCACTTCAAGCCGTTCGCCAAGCTCGCCGAGGCGCTGCTCAAGCTCCTGCAGTTCCTCAAGGGCCAGCATGTTCACCGGTTCGAGGGCTTCCATGCGCCCCTGAAGCTGCTGCAACCGCTCCTGCAGGGTTTCCAGACCACCCTCCCGCAGGTCGTCGGGAATCTCCGGCAGCGGGTCGGGCAGGGTTGCGCGCAGTTCCTCGAGGCGGACGCTTCCACTGCGCAGCTGTTCCTGCAGCGTGGTGCGTTCCTCGCGCAGACGTTCCAGCTCCCATCGAGCCTGCTGAAGAGCTTGTCGCTGTTCCGCAACGTTTGCCTCCGCTTGATCGCGGGCACGACGCTCTTCTCCGAAGCGAGTCTGCAGCTCCTGTTGCTCCGCCTCGAGGGCATCCCGACGGGTTTTCAACGCCTGCTGCTGGTCCCGCCAGCGGCCATGGGCGTCTGCAAGCATCTGGACCGCCTGCTGCAGCGACTGCTCCTCACGTTCGAGCGCCTGCTGCTGATCCCCGAGTCTCTGCTGGGAGAGCTGCCGATCGCGCTCCTGCTGCAGCAGTCCATCACGTTCCTGCCGTGCTGTCTGAAGACCTGCATCCGCCTGCTCGAGCTCCCGCTGCAATGCCTGCCAGCGCTCGGCATCACCGTTGGCCTCAACGGCGGATTCCTGGGAGTTGAGTTCATGCAGCTCCGACTGCAGCGGGATCAGGCTGCCCTCAAGTTGTTCAAGCCTTTGCCCGTGTTGCTGGCGCGCCTGCTGCAGGTCGGTGAGTTTGCGCTGCCGCTGCTGCACGCGCTCCAGCAGTGGGCCGTGAGATCGTTTCGCCGCCTGGCGTTCAGCCTCCAGAGCGGCCTGGCGCTGTTCGAGTTGGCGCAGCCCCGGACGTTGCTGTTCAACGTCGTCCACCAGTCGCTGTTCCTCCCGTCTGCAGGCGGCGAGCGTCTCACCCAGTTCCAGCAGCCGTTGGCGCAGCGGAGCGGCGTCATCACCATCACTGCTGATGCCGAAGCTCAGCCCACCGCTGCGCTGGGAGAAGCTGCCGCCGGTCATCGCGCCACTCTTTTCAAGCAGCTCACCCTCCAGAGTCACGGCTCGCGAGCGCCCCAGGAAGCGCCGGGCGCTGCCCAGATCCGTGAACACCTGGGTGTCTCCGAAGACATAGGCGAACACCTCCCCGTAGATCGGCTCATGGCTGATCAGGTCGACAGCGCGGCCGACCATGCCGCCCTCACCGGAGGCATCGGGCCGGCGTCCGCGGGCCATGGCGGCCCCGCCACCGCCACCCGGCGCTCTGATCTTGTTCAGGGGCAGGAAGGTCAGGCGCCCGGCGCGGCGACTCTTGAGCAGTTCGATGGCGCGGGCAGCGATGCGATCGTCATCGACCACCACCTGTCCCAACCTTGCGCCGGCCGCCACCTCAAGCGCAAGGCGATGTCGTTCCTCAACCTCACCGAGCTGAGCGACGGGTCCGTGGATCCCTTCCAGGCCCGCTTCCAGAAGCAGTCGCAGAGCTCCGGTGCCCCGACTTTCCTGCAGTGCTTCCCGTCGGCTGTCCTGGCGAGCAATGTCACGTTCAAGCCGCGTCTGCTCCTGTTCGAGCCGTGACCGTGTTCGTTGCTGGATTGCCACGGATTCCAGCAGTTGCTGCAATTGCTCCTTGCGCTTGCGGATCGTTTCCAGGAGCGATTGCCATTCCTGCTCGAGCTGTTCCAGCAGTGCCTGCACCCGCTGATCCTCAGCGCCGTCCTGATCCCGTTCCTGCTGAAGCTCATGCTGGCGTTCATCGTCCTGACGCAGGCGCTCCTTCAGTTGCTGAAGCTCTTCCTGAAGCGGTGTGACGCGGTCCTGCAGCTCCAGGCGTCGAGCGGAGCGCTGTTTCTGCTCCTCGAGCCAGGTGCCGGAGCGGCCTGCAACCTCCCCAAGTCTCCGGCGGGAGAGTTCCACGGCCGCTTCCGCCGAGCGACAGGTTTGCTCGGCCTGTTCCAGCACGCCAGGGGTTGAGCTGATCTTCAGGGTTTCGCTTTCGCTTTGCAGCTGACCACGCCGCGCCTGGAGCTGATGGCGCAGTCCCTGCAACCGTTCACCCTCCTGCTGATGCTGGCCTGCCTGGCGTTCCAGCTCTCGGTTTTGAGGATCCAGACCCGCCAGTTCGGCCTGCACGCTCAGCAGTTGATCCTCACCAAGGGCCTTGACGCTCTCCTGGAGCGTCTGCAGTCGTCCAGCCGCTGCCTGCAGGGTGAGATCGCGTTCCTCGATGGATTGAACGTCCCTCGCTTCCTGTTCATGCAGTTGCAGTTGACGCTGCTCCAGACGGCGCCGCTCGGCCTGGGCCGCCTCGAAGGCCAGAACAAGCTCCTGCCTGCGGCCGAGATGGACCTGTTCCCTGAGCTCCTGGTAAGCCCTTGCCTTGGCGCAGTCTTTTTCCAGCCTCTGGCGGGCGACGAGCAGCTCCTGCTCCACGATGCGGCAGCGCTCCTGGCGCTCCTGCACCTCGTCCAGCTTGCGTCGCGTCTGGTCGATGCGGGTGTCAAACAGTGCCACACCTGCCAGTTCATCGATCAGACCGCGCCGATCACGGTTGCTCATCGAGACGATGCGGGTGACGTCTCCCTGCATCACCACGTTGCTGCCCTCAGGGTCGATGCGAAGTCTGCGCAGCTGGGTCTGGAGCTGCTGGAGATTGCACGGAACCCCATCAGCGCTGTAGCTGCTGCTGTACGAGCCGCCAGGCATCACCCGCAGTTTGCGGGTCACCGTCCATTCCGTCTGATCGGCGCGGATCCAGGGTCCCTCCTCCGGTGCCTCCAATCCGTCTTCAGCTGCGTCGGGCTGCCAGTCGCTCAGATCAAATCGGACGCTGACCGTTGTTTCCGCTGATTTACCGGCCCTGAGCACGCCGCTGTTGACCAGATCAGGCAGGCGATCCGCCCGCATCCCGCGACTGTTGGCAAGACCGAGGCAGAACAGCACACCATCGAGAATGTTGCTCTTGCCTGATCCATTGGGACCGGTCACCACAGTGAAACCCGGTTCCAGGGGGATGGTCATCGCCCCCCCAAAGGACTTGAACTGCGTCAGCCCGACCTGATTGATGTGTACCAACAGGGGCCACGGCTGTCAGCCGTTCGAAATTAGCGGAGCTTCTGAAAAGCTCAAGTGCCGCTTGCAGCCTCTTCATCCTTCTCCTGTCGGAGGCGGCACTCGCTTCCGTCAATCTCCAGAAGCACCGGCTCGCTGAGACCGATCACCGACATCCCCTCCAGCTCAACCTGAATGGGCAGATCGGCCCGCGTGGGAAGGCCGCTGCGCATGGTTCCGCCCACCACGCGACGGGCCCAGCCCCTGCCCCCGGAGACGGTTGCTGACTCCCTCTCCAGCCAGATCAGCCGGTGAGGAGGCAAAGCTGTGGCTCGGATGGCCGGGCCGTTCAGGTGTGGGATGGCGTCCAGCCGCCAGCTGCGACAGCTCTCCCCGTCTTCAAGGAGCAGATCAAGGTGGCACCCACCGGGGTCGTCGGGGGCTCCGAAATGTTCCAGCAGCACGTAGCGAAGCGGTTGATCCTGCATGGGTTTCATCTCGGAGTTACCACCCTTACCCTGCAGATGGCCACCAGGATCGCCATGGATTCAGCATCATCCTCAACCGATGCACCCTCGGATCCACAGGATCTGGCACATCGCTTCCGCGACCGCTTTGAGACGCTGTTGCCTGAGATCCAGCGTCGATGGCCCGAGGTCACCCATCAGGCCCTTAAGGCAACGCGCGGCAGTTTGGATGAAGTGGTGCATCTGATCTCAACCCACGGCGACAGGGCCGCTCACAGCGTCACCGTTCAACTTGAAGAGCTCGTTGTTCAGGCTGGAGATCGCACGCGCAACCTTGCCGACAGCCTCGACCCACTCGAGGAGCAACTGGAGCACCTGCTGGATGATCTCAATCGAACCCTGCGGCCCAAGCTTGAGAAACCTGTGCGTGAGCGTCCCTTGATGTCGCTGGCTGTTGCCGCTGGTGTCGGGTTGCTGGTCGGTGCGTTTCTCACCGGCGGACGGAGGTCGTCATGAGTGAGCTGCCTCGCTCCCAGGACTCACGCTCTCGCGGCCTCGGTGCTGCCGCCCGCGTCACGGCACTGGCGGGCTCCGTGATGGATTTGCATGTGCGCATTGCATTGCAGGAAGTCGATCGCGAGAAGCGGCGCCTGATCAGCGGCGGTGTGTTTCTGGCGATGGGAGGCACGCTGATGCTGCTGGCGCTTGTTGCCGTTGAAGCGGCTCTGCTGGTCTGGCTGTTGGAGGCTTTGGCATGGTCGCTTCTGCAATCCCTGCTCGCCCTTGCCGTGTTCAATCTGGTGATTGCAGGCGTGAGCCTTCGGATTGGAGGTCAGCTGGCCAAGGGCCCGTATCTGCCTCAGACGCTTGAAGGGCTGTCCAGAACAACACGCGCGGTTCTCGGGCGATGAGACCAGGCTGAATCAGGGCTTCACGGGTGTCGGATCAGGACTGCGCCGCCTGAGTTCGTAATGCAACCAACGGCAGTCCAGGCCACCGTTGCTGACTGGAATCCGTCGTTTGGCCTTCAGGCGCAGGGCCCCGGTCAGC
>Ga0160422_10000438_pt1 | contig 24976 bp, 18 predicted proteins | sample Fk160mmetaG_FD_108192 | JGI IMG/M metagenome (GOLD analysis project Ga0160422, IMG submission 108192) | Marine microbial communities from the Central Pacific Ocean - Fk160115 60m metaG | ecosystem: Environmental > Aquatic > Marine > Oceanic > Photic zone | place: The Central Pacific Ocean...
AAAGAATCTCGTTGACCCGGCAACACATCCGTAGAAACGGTCAAAACCTCTTTGCAATGGCCAGAGTGATTTGTGTGCGCCGCCAAGATGCCACTTTCCGGCCAGATAGGATGAATATCCCACAGAACCGAGCAACTCGGCTAAAGTGACGCATCTTCGATTGAGAAACCCACGATAGTTGGGGAATTCTTCTCCGTAATCATGCTTTCGGGTTCCGGGTGGGTTGGTCATGTGACCGATCCCCGTAAGGTGCGGGTGCAATCCGGTCATGAGAGATGCCCGGGTGGGGCAACACCGGGAGGCATTGTAGAAATCGGAGTAACGAACTCCCCCCCGGGCTAACGCATCGAGATTGGGCGTTTCAATCTCTCCCCCATAACAGCCGATATCCGAAAAACCCATGTCATCGACAAGAATGATAATGAGATTGGGCCTTTCGCGGGCCGCTAAAAAAAAGTTTGTCCATAGGAACGCAAAGGAAAGAGCAATGAAAATCTTAGTCATCAATCGGTCGGTTATTTCTTTTCCTTGGATGGGCGCTTGATCTCAGGAATTGGATGCTTGGTCAAATACGGTTCCTGGTGCGGCAGAAGATCATCTCCCTGCTCCGTTGTCCATTTTTTCAATTCAGCGCTGAGCTCTCTTAGCTTGATCTGAAACTTTTTCCTTTTGGCCAAATTATGGAGTTCACTGGGATCTTTCTGCAAATCGAAGAGTTCGAACTCAGGCCGCGTGTGATACCTCTTTACGATTTCAGCCGCTTTGGGATCAGTCTTGGCGGCATCGTACCATGAATGCCAATAGGCTCCACGCCCGTCCGAGCGCAAGCGGTCGGAATGATTCGTGTGGTACGCGTCCGGTCGCAGGTTATGGATATACTTGTACCTGCCCATGCGGACGCTCCGGATGGGAAAGACGTTCATCTCCTTGTCCCCCGTGTTGGTCGTGAAGATCTTGTCTCGATGAACTTTCGTTTTTCCAAGCAGAACCGGAGCGAAGGATTGCCCGTCGATACCCTTTGGAACCTTTCCGCCAGCCAAGTCGATGAGGGTGGGTAGAATATCCACCCAGCTTACCATGGCATTCGTTCGAACTCCCTCCTTGATCTTTCCGGGCCAGTAGACCTGCAAAGGGACACGCGTCCCGTAATCGTAGAGGTTCCATTTTCCGAAGGGCCACTGGCCACCGTGATCGCTGGTAAAAAGAAAGATGAAATCCTTACCGAATTTCTTCTCCGCAAATTTTAACACCCGGCCCATTTCCTCATCCATACCTTCAACGTCGGTTAGGTAGCGGACCCAATGCTCGCGAGTTTCCTGGGTATCGATGAAAAAAGGAGGCAAGGTCACCTTCTTGGGGTCGTAGTTCATTTCCTTGGTCCATTCGACGTGTGGCCGGCGGTCTCCTACCAAAAGGCAGACGGGACCTTCGATCTTGGTTTTTCCGAAATACTTTTCCACCTCAACGGACATACCCGTCCTTTTGGGATTGTTGAAGTCCATTCCTTCGAAGTCCCGGTTGCCGTGGGCAATTTTTCCGAAAGAGACAATGTGGAAACCCATCTTTTTGAGGATGGGCATCAGAAACTTGGTCCCAGGCTTGACCTGGCTATGGTTGGGGTGAGCCCCGTGACGGGCCGGCATCAAGCCGGTGAGCAAGGAAAAGCGGCTTGGGCAACAACTTGGTGAGGCGACGTAGGCGTCGTCGAAGGTCATGCCGCCCGCGGCAAGAAGGTCCATGGTGGGCGTACGAACGTCCTTCGATCCGTGAATGGAAGTGTCCAGGCGACCCAGGTCGTCGGAGATGAAGACCACGATGTTTGGCTTTTCTCCAGCTGCCAAACAAATTGCAGACAAAAAGAGTGAGGGAAGAAATGATCGAAGCGTCAGGTTCATATGATAGGTAAGGCTTTAGGGCGGTTCTAACAAAGGTGAAGATCGGAAAGTGTCCTGGGATCTCGGAAAGATCGAGAATCAGATTCCGAAAGATGATTCATTTAATCTTGCCATGCAAGTCATTCCCCAAACGATACGATTCCATACCCTTCCTTCTCTGCTTTGAGCGCCGCGCATGAACGGGATCACCCTTAGAACGAATTTACCATGAAACGACACTTCCTGCCCCTTCTTTTTGCTTCCCTGTCCACTTTCGTAGCTTCTGCGGACGATCGGCCCAACGTTCTCTTTATCGCGGTCGACGACCTCAACCACTGGGTCGGGCACTTGGGGCGCAACCCACAGGCCAAGACTCCGAACATCGATCGGCTGGCTGCAATGGGCACAACCTTTACCAACGCTCACACGGCCGTCCCTGCCTGCGAACCTTCGCGTTGCGCATTGATGAGTGGTCGACGCCCATGGGTAAGCGGGTGCTACAAGAACGGACACGAATGGCGAAAATACCAAAAGCCCGGCGAAGGCCTCTCCGCCCAGTTCTTAAAGGCCGGATACTACGTTTCCGGCGCCGGCAAGATTTACCACCAGATGGATGCTTTGGAAGAGGAATGGAGTGATTACATGGACAAAGGCAAATTATCGAGTAACGGTCCGGGAGTCGATAAGTACGACGGTTACCACATCGAGAAAACCTTCCCCCATTTAAAGGATGAAGACATTGTGGACTGGCATTCGGTCGATTACTGTGTGGAACGACTGTCGAAGAAGCGTAAAAAGCCCTATTTCATTGCCTGCGGGCTCTACAAACCACATCTGGCATTTGTGGCTCCACGCAAATATTACAAGGATTTCCCCCTGGATGAAATCAAACTTCCACCTCACATAGAGAATGATCTCGATGACGTTCCCCCTCCGGGGATAAAAATGGCAGGGCCTCAGGCGGATCATGCCAAGTTTTTAAAAAGCGGGCGCTGGAAAGCGGCGATTCAATCCTACCTTGCTACCTGCGCCTACACCGACATGAACGTGGGCCGACTCCTCGATGCCTTTGAAAAAAGCCCCGACCGGAAAAATACCATCATCGTTTTCTGGAGTGACCACGGATGGTCCCTTGGCGAAAAACAGCATTGGAGAAAATTTGCCCTCTGGGAGGAAACGACCCGAATTCCGATGATATGGGTGGCTCCGGGCATGACCAAACCCGGAACGAAATGCAGCCAGCCCGTCGATACCATGAGCATATACCCTACACTATGCTCACTGACTGGAATTGAAAAGCCGAGTCACGTAAGCGGCCACGACATTTCCTCTCTCTTGCGAAACCCACAAGCCAAATGGAAACATCCGGCCATCACCACCCACGGCAGAGGAAATCATTCCGTGCGGACGGCAACCGAAAGGTACATTCGATATGCAGACGGATCGGAGGAATACTACGATCATTCGAAGGATCCCTATGAATGGAAGAACCTGGCGAAAACTTCCGACCTGAGCCGGTTCAAAAAGTGGTTGCCCAAGGAAGAAGCCCCGAACAAACCAATTAAGAAGAAAACCAAGAAGTAACTCTATTCGAAAAGAACCACGATCCCTTCGAAATTCTTATTTTTCTTCTCCCTGACTTTGATCACGGCATCGGCCCCGCATTCGGCAAGTCGAGTTCTCAATAACCGATAGGCTTCCTTCAAGTCCTCTGGACCTCCTTCGGTGAAAATCGTGGCGACTTCCCTGTAATTTCTTTGAAGATCCCCTTCCGTGAAAATCGCGTTTTGAGGATCTCTGCTTTCATAGTTTTGAGCCTTCCAATAAGGATCATCCCATGAATAAGGACTGATGACTGTCCTAGGGTTCCCAAATAAAAAAAGGCTGCCGGTTCTTCTGTGCCTTGTCTACGAAGTTGTAAATCGGTTCCATGGTTTTACGACCGATCTGATGCCCGCAACCCTCGTCGAATCCATGGTCGAGAGGATCGCCCTCCCACCATTTTCCGGTCTGAAGCGTGGCATACCCGCTATCACGCAACTGTCTTACCATGGAAGGCGCATGCGTCAGGGTTGCGGTCATGACTTTCGATTGCTCTTGGGCCAGAGGCCACAGTTTTTTGTTTCTTCTCAATTGTCTGTGATCGACGCCTTCACCCATGAAAGGACGATTGCCCCGCACACCCGTTTGGTGGGGATAGAGTCCGGTCACAATGCTGGCCAAGGAGGGTCGGCAAATCGCCGCGGTCGTATACCCGCGCTCATACACGAGACCCTCGCCCCCCAAATGATCGAGGTTGGGCGTTTTCAGGTGGGGGGGTGTCCCATGAAGCCATAGTCGCCCCAGCTCTGATCATCACTCAGGATAAAAACCACGTTCGGTTTCTCCGATGCCTTTGACGACAAACCGCCAAAAACGATACATAGAATCAATCCTATCTTTCTCATTTCTGCTTTACTCCATCCCGGTGGAGTTGTTTTTCAAAATGAGAGGGCCATGCCAACGGTCTACAAAATTGATCTGGGAGTTATTCGATCATTCATGTTTTGTAACTTAGCTCATCGAGCTTCTCCTTCAGTAATCGAATGGCTTTATCCTGTTGGATAATTTTCTTGCGGCACAGACCGAGCGAACCGCAGACCAAGGCAAGCAAGCTTCCCGAAATCAGGTAGTGAGTTGCTTCCAAGCCCATCGCGATATGAAAGAATGCCGCTCCAATGGCAATCCAACAGGGAGCATAAATGAAAACCCCCAGTTTTTTGGATGAGAATTCTAGGTTATCTTTTTCCAGGGTCTTTTTTACCAAGCGAGATGCATAATCATTCATACAATCAAATCATGTCTCAGACTATCGCTGTCTTACGTCCTGTTCTTAACTCAGACCGGTAAGGGTACCCGAACTGCTGGCAAACTTCGATTTTTCCAGACCCATATTTTCAAGCATGCTGACGTACAGGTTAGCCAAAGGTGTGTTGTTCTCTTCATTGAAGGCAAGGTGTTGCCCATGCCTAAAACCTCCACCCGCCAGAAGAACGGGCAGGTTCTTGTTGTTGTGAATATTGGCATCCCCCATGTGGCATCCGTAAAGCACCATGGTGTGATCAAGCAAGGTGCCATCGGCCTCTTCGACGTCTTTAAGGTCATGCAGCAATTCGTTGAACAATGCCATTTGGCCAACCTCAATTTCGGCAAGCTGTTTCAGTTTGGCTTCATCTTTGCCGTGGTGAGAAATATTGTGATATCCGCCGATGGTGCGTCCATTGCCCAGGTCGACCCCCGGTGTGCGCACACTGCCCAGAAACAAGGTAATCACACGTGTTGAGTCAGTCTGCAGAGCAAGTCGCGACATGTCGTTCATCATGCGAATCATTTCAAAAAACTGCTTTTTATCGGAGGGATAGTCGGGCATCTGCACGTCCACTTTTGGCTTTGGTAGTGCTTCCCACGCCTGCGCTTCTGTCAATCGTAGTTCCAGACTGCGAACCGCGGTCTCGAACTGATCGATTCGTTCGCGATCGGCGGCGGTAATGCGCTTGTTTAGATCTTTGCTTTGGCCCATCACCACATCCAGAATACTGCCCTGACGCTTGAGGCGTTCCACCTGCGCCTGCATGGCCTTTTGATCTCCTTGCAGGAATAGCTTTTTGTAGAGTGCGGACGCACTCTTGATGGGGGGGATTTCTACACCAGCCTGAGTAAAGGAAAGACTTTTCGAGTCATTGATGGAAAGGGACAAGGAGCGAAATCGAGTTTCGTGTCCGATTTCATTGGCTATCACTTGATCGAGTGAAATACTATTCCGAAAACTGGCCCGTCCGGGGTGCGGAGCCGCGGTCAGAAAGGACTTGTCAGCCCGGTGCCCGCCGTCGACGCCCGGATGTGACAATCCACTGAATACGGTGAACTGTTCCCGGTGATCCCGGATCTTCTCCAAGTAGCTGGAAAGCTTATAATTGCGCCCCCCCCCATTTGGGAAAAACAATTTGGGGATGAAGCCCAAATCCTGATTGATGGCGATCATGCGATGTGGAGGTGGTTGCCCTGAGGAAGCGCCGAAGGATTCAAGCATTGGGAGTCCCAGAGTTACGCCCGCGGCGCGAAGGAAAGTTCTGCGGTCTGTTTTCATCATCATTTTCTTAAAAAAAGCGGGCTTTGCACGATGGCGTGAATGATACTGCGAACCCCGTAATCCGAAGACTTCGTCTTTTTCAGAATCTGAGCCACCTCATCACGATCCGAAAATGCCACCGGAGCACCCGTAGCATAAACAATCAATTGATGAACCAGATTCCGTGCGATGACTTCCTTGTCCTGCAGAAGCAGTTTTTTGAATTCATTGATTCCGTCAAAGGCTTCTCCCTTGTACATCCGGCCGGACGAATCGACCGCTGAGCCGACGTAGTGAACAAACTCATTGCCGCTTCGGCCAAGGCCTGCGATGCGTTTCGATCCTTCACCGAGTGAACGGTAGTTGTCACGCCAACGCCCCATTACGTCAAAGCTTTCGAGAGCAAAACCGGGCGGATCGATCTTTGCGTGGCAACTCGCGCAACTGGGGTTCTTACGATGTTTGGTCAGTAACTCCCGTATGGTGGTCGCTCCCCGGATGTCAGGTTCCACGGCGGGAACGGAAGGTGGAGGGGGGGAGGGATGATAGCCAAGAAGACGTTCCAGCACGTAGACCCCTCTCAATACGGGGGAGGTGACCGTACCATTGGCGGTCACTTTGAGCACGGAGGCTTGAGTCAAAATGCCTCCATAGGGACTTCGTGGCGGAAGCTTGGTGCGTTTGAAAACCGGTCCCTGCAGTCCGTCTATTCCATAATGGCGGGCGAGGCGTTCGTCCAGGAAGGTATAGTCCGAATCGATCAACCCTGAAGCGGATCGATTGTTGACGATCAAATCGGCGAAAAAGAGCTGACTTTCCCTTACCATGGAATCCACCAGCCACCAATCGCCGGCATACTCTGGGTAGAGTTCCCGATCGGGGTCGGTATCGTTAATCTCATCGAGCTTGAGCCAGGCGTTGAGAAACTCCTTCACGAACCGATCGAAATCAGGCTTCCCGATCAACCGGTCGACTTGTCGCTCAAGATTTTGGCGCTTTCTCAGCAATCCGTCGCGGGCCAATTTCTTCAGCGTTTCATCCGGCATCGATTCACCAAGGAACAAGGCCAGTCGCTCGGCCAAAGCGAAATCATCCAGTTTGCCAGGTTGACTGCATTGGAAGAGAAACTCCGGAGAAGCCAGAATTGCGGAGAAGGTAGAAATCATCGCCTCAGTGAAAGAAGTTTCTTTAAGAAGATCTTGGGCATATTGATAAAACCGATCGAATTCCTTTTCCATGACGGGACGGCGATAAGCTCGTTCCAAGAAACCGGTGAGCACCCTAGCCGCATCCTCGGAAGGGTTTTCAGATAGGGCCACGATGCGATTGGCGCTCTTCTCGAAAGGCAGATCTCCAAACAACGCCCGATAGGATGCAGGTGGCCATTTTTCGATAAGCGGGCCTTCCACTTCCATCCAATGAAAGGCGACGCCGGGATACCCGCCGTCGGTTTTTTGAATGGTATGGGGCATTGCCGGAACCATGGGTGAGGGTAGACGCATACAATCGAGTTTAACCATGGCTCCCTTTTCCATGAAAGCTTCCATTTCGAAGATCTCGGGTGCATTCGGGGGCGCTTCGAAGGTGCCGATGGGCAACGAACTCAGAGTATTGGGCTCATCGAGCGTCGATGAATAGACCTTGACCGGCTCGCTTCGCTTTCCGGGGAAAACTTGATCGTTCACCGGTGTGGGATAGCGCCGCGAAGCATCGAGGACGAGATTGGGGTAAAAGCGTGGTTTCTTGTCACCCTCCCAGTCGACGTAGTCCGTTTGACGAAGGACGGATCGTGCTTTCAGGCGAATGCGGTAGTCGCCTTGTACGGGAGCTTTATATTGATTAAATCCGTAGTAAAACGGAGTGTACGCTCCACGGAAAATAGCGGTGGAGGCTTCCTCAAGAACATCTGCTTCAGTGGTTTTATTTCCTTGGTCATCAAGATGCACAAACTGAACGGCATCGGCTATGAGGTAGTCTTCGGTTCCCTTGTCCGTCAGGGAGATTCTTGCCCGTACGGGAGCCGATTCCTTTTCGCCAAAGCTAAATCGACCGAGCGGAAACCACAGATTGGCTAGGGTCGGTTTGGCGGACTGATCAATCATGATTTGGGTTTCGCCCTTTGCATGATGAACCGTATAGGGGGCTGTCTTGCTCAGACTTTCACCCCCACCAAAACTTACCCGCACTTCGTATATCCCGGGTTTAGGCAACCTTGTCTTCCAGGTAACTTGATGAGGTCCCTTGTTTTTGGTTGTCGCCAAATAATGAGTTCCCACATGGTTCGAACGCCGAGTGGACTTCCTCCAAGGGCCGCTGTGCTCCGCCTCAGTGTCGTCGACAATGATCCCGATTGATGGAGCTTTTTTTTCAAGGTAGAGACCTCGTTTGACGAACGACGCCTTGTCGTTGATTTCCATGCCGTCAAGCGCCAATGAGAACCGCGTCCAAGCGCCATTGCCGCCTCCTGCCCACATTCTTCCCTGTTCCCTTGCGTAAAAGCGACGGGTGGTGAATTCAGGTTTGGTTTCCGGGAAGTCAAGGGCCCGCCTTAGAGCAAATTCGGCCACATCGAGGTAGGCATTAACCTGAACGTGCGAAACGTCCAAGGCAGCGCCCACTTTGGCAAAGCCATGCACTTCTGCGTCCAGCGGTATCCGATCCGCAATTTTCAGATAGGGATCATTGAGCAAATCGCGAAGAATATTCTCGTATTCAAATCGATTGACCCTACGTGAAACGGAGCGGCCGTACTTTCCCGCTTTCACGTCCTGAGCCCCGGTAATTTTCCATGCCAAGTGATCCATTGCTCTATGCCGCTCGGCATCCTGCAAACGGCTCTTTTTAGGTGGGGGCATCTCCTTGGATTTCACCCGGTCGTGTATTTTCACCCAGATAGTTTCGTTATGGTGATCCGAAGGATTCCAGTCCAACGAAAGAAGATCCAAGCCGCCTTCCGCCTGATTATCATCGTGACAATCCATGCAATGATTTTCGAGGAATGCGTTTAGACCCTTCGGCATTTCCGCTGATAGGTCAGTAAGTAAAAAAGCAGGCATGGCCAAGGAGGCTGCGCGAATCCACACGATCAGATGAAATGGGAGGAAACTGATTCTCAACACATGACTCATATGTTAAAGCCTAAGATTATCTTACAAACTCATTGTTAAACAAGACATTTAAGCCATTGAAAAAGAGATTGGGGTAAGAACGAAACTGTCAATCAAGAGGGAAATGCAAAAAGATAACCAGAATATGACGTTATTGATCTAAAGATGGGTACGCGATCCGAAATGCTTCAAGGGAACAGTCATTTCAATTCCTTGATTCGGATGTTATCAAACAAAACCTTACCCTGCTTCCCCGAATGGATTTGCAGGGCAAAGAAGCCCTTTAGGTATTCATCATTTTTCCAGTGAGCGGCCGGTACCCCGTTCACCCAGGTCTTCACCACATTGTTCTTGGCATGTATGGTGACCCGATTCCATTCCCCGTTCTTGCGGGCAGCGCGAATCTTTTTATGTTCCTCAAGCCACAGAGGATACCAATATCCCCCACAACTTTGTCCATAAATACCACCGGACCATCCACGCCCTTTATTCTCCTCTTCCATTTCCGCCTGCGGTCCGTATACCTGATTCTCTCCCTTTACCTTCGCCCGGAACATGATACCGGAATTACTGTTTACAACCCACTTCATGTCACAGGTGAAAATAAAGTTTTCATACTCCCGCTCGGTGGAAAGATAAGTGCTGGGCGAGCCGGGTATACAGGTGCCGGCGATCGCACCATCCTCGACCTCAAACTTGCATGTGCCTCCCCTTGGGGTCCAGCCCTTCAGATCCTTGCCGTTGAAAAGATCGACAAAGCCTTTTTTCAGATCGGGTTCCGGATCGGTATTCAAAAGCATATCAGCGGGGTCCGGCGCATTCTGCTGTTTGACGTATTTCTTATGCCAACTTGCCTGACTCGGATCGATCGACTTACCGTGGGCGATGAATAAAAAAGGAAGAAAGAGTAGTAGTATTTTCATTACAATGACCAATGTTCAAAGAAAGGACTAAACTATCTCTCAATTTCTGACTTTATTTCAACCATTACTTTGATTTTTTCTTTTTCTTCGAAAATGAAGCTGTAAAGGGATTGATCATTGTATCCGAGCTTGGAACTGCCTGGTCAGCCGCCCAAAAAATTCCGTTGATTATAAATCTCACCGAATTGGGATCCGCAAAATCGCCCAGATGACCGAGGGAAGTGGAAAAGGTTCTGCCTCCCCATTTGTTCGTCCATGTCCATGCCACTACGTCCGTCATTTCCGGCTCCAGATGATGCGTGCCAAATCGGTTCGTTCGTACCGTAGCTTTTTTGTCCTTGGGATGCCCAGTCCCCAATAAAAGAGCTGTGGTCCCTTTTTCCAGTTTGGTCAGATAGAGCGTGCCCCGAGATTGCCAATCCTCATCAGCTTGAACACCGGTGAGAATCGGATGTTTCTCACTACCCTGCTCCACTTTCAGGCGAGTGGAACCACTAAGATGAATTCGATAGGGTGAACCAAGAGCATCCCGACCAAACCCATCGTTCCATTTTTTGTTGGGATGTTCATCCGGATAATTAAACGCATGCGTGCTAGTCCGAAAACCCACCACTGGCTTTCCCGATTTCAGGTAATTGGTGATATGAACGAGTTGTTGATCATCGATCTTTAAAAACCGGGTATAGAAAACGGCTAGGTCCGCTTTTTTCAATGCTTCCAGACCCGGCAAGCCTCTCTTGTCTTTTTCTGGATCCCAGTCCGGGTTTATTACCGTCGTCTTAAAACCGAGACGCTCGATCTCGGATGCGAGCATTGGCATGGATTTCTGCGGGGTATAATGGTGGGTACCCACCACAAATACAGCATGTGGTTTCTCTCCGTACAGGAAAGATTGGGAGCACACCAGGAACGAAAGTAATAATGATTTTTTAATCATAACATAAGAAATCTTATTTGAGTTTTGCAAAAAATTCCATCTTTTCAGTCCCCTGACTACTCAACAGGCGGCTGTAGGTTGAATTTAAGTGTCATAAGTCAAAGAGGTGCAACAAACATTGTGATTACAAAGCAGGCACTTCATAGGTGGGAGCGAACTCAGGTTTCCTTAGTTGGTAAAATGCTTTCTCCCACTCCTGTTCAACCACAGGGGGGAGTATTTTTGTGGCGTGAGGATAAACGCCTTCCCACCACTTTTCATACTCAGCTTTCATGGTCTTTACAATTTCGGGGTGTTGTTTGGCGATATTATCCAAATTGGTCATATCCTCCTCCAAGTTTAATAGAATTTCTTCATCTTTATACCAAATCAAACGGTATTTGGAATTTCGAATGGCAGCGCTTTTGAATTTATAGTCTCTGACATCGTCTTCGGGTTCCCATTTGCCCGTATTGAAGTACAGATAGCGGTCAGCCCATTTGTGTTGGGGATCACTGAAGAGAGGCAGTAACGAACGCCCTTCGTATTTGGGTGTGGATGCTACGGGTTTAATTCCGGCTAATTCCATAAAGGTAGGGAAAAAGTCGAAGTGAGCGGTCAGCTTGGAAATATCTCTTCCCGCTTCGAAAACGCCTTTCCATTGCCAAAAGGAAGGAACCCGAGTGCTCCCTTCAAATACGCCACCTTTGCCTTTTGAAAATCCGGCGTGATAAAGCTTGTGAGCCTTTCCATCTTTTTTATAACCACCGATGTTTGGTCCATTGTCTGTGATAAAGATGACAAGCGTGTTTTCCACCAGGTTCCACGCATTGAGTTGCTTCATGAACCTGCCCAGTTGAGCATCCAGGTCTTCAACCAAGGCGTAACGTCCAGCTACATTATGATTGTATCCGTGTTCCAACCACTTTTTCTTCCACTCCGCCGGGATATTTTCTTTATAGGGACCATGCGGTGCCGGGGTAGGCAGATAGATGAAGAAAGGATCCTGCTTGTCTTTTGCGGATTTAATCCAATTTAAGGTCTGTCCCATGATCACTTCGGTGCTGAATCCTTTGCACTTAACGAGTTCCCCGTTATGGATCATGACGGGATTCACGTTATACATGCCGTGCCCTCCGCTGGGTAGCACAAAGGTTTCATCAAACCCGTTGTCCTGAGGTCTGCGGCCTTCTTCTATTCCAAGATGCCATTTCCCGAAAATAGCGGTTTGGTATTGGGCTCTTTTCATTTCATGAGCAATGGTCCCCAGCCCCGAAGGTATACGGTTGCGGGCATATTTTGTGTGGGTGACTCCATGCATGAATTCATGCTTTCCCGTCATGATCACCGATCGAGTAGGCGCACAGGAAGGCGAGACGTGGAAATCCGTCAGGCGTGTACTTTTGGCATAAAACGCATCCATATGCGGCGTCTTCACTAACGGATTGCCGGACAAGCTCATATCTCCCAACCCTTGATCATCACTCATGATGAGAATGATATTCGGTCGACTTCCTTTTAAGGGCTTAGCCTCTGCTCCTTTGAGGGTTGTCATCATTGCCATGATACCGCAAATGATCATGAACGCTTTTGTGCAGTTCCAAACTGTTGACCCAAGTAATCTCCTAATCGTTTTTTCCATATTTACTAATGATTCGAAAAAGGAAATTGTTTCCAAAAAAAGCGATGTATTCACGCTCATTTCGAGGTTTGTTCTATTGATGGTTCTATTCAAAAAGATCTTCTCTACAGCGAGTCAAAGGTTGCGATCAGTTGATCGATCTTGGGGAGCACTACGTCGTCTTCATCTGCGAATAGTTTAATCTCAACCTGAAAACCTTTGCCGGTCGGTAAATCGGAAAAGGACACTTTGGCGGGCTTACGATCGACCTGTTTTGAGAAGCCTTTGATTTTTGCATAGGTTTCTTCAGCATTCTGCCATTTCGACCATTGATCGATCTTGCCGTCGCCATCCTTGTCGACTCCTGCCCTAAGTTTGGCCATGCCGACCCAGGGTCCATCGCTAACGAAGTCAGTCGCTGTCTGAGTGATCAGATAAAATTTACCATCCGCAAACATGACGTCGGGGTCGGGGTGACCGGAGCCGATATGTCCATAGAAACGAAAAGGTTTGTTGATATCTTCCGAAGTGAAAAGAGCGACGCTCATGCCACTACGATCATGTACACAGGCTGGATCGTAATCGCCCACGAGGTAATACTGTCCGCCGATGGCAATGGCGGCCCAGTCCCCGAAAGCATCCTGTTCGGGTTCATGGATTTCATAGGTCACCACTTTCTCCTCATCGTTCCAATGGGGATGCTCAAAGGTGGCCGTCCTGCCGGTTGGCTTGGTTCGATAGTCCACTGCAGGTTCGAGGATTTTGAAATTTCCGATTCCGTCGTCACTCACCATATGACTGGCCAAGGGTGAGTCCCATGAACGCTTGGAAGCATTGATTGGCTGCCAATTTTCCGAAATCATATGAAATTTTCCCGCCAAATCACGAATCACGCCCACGTCCGAACCGCCCCAGGACGCGTCGAATGCGAGACCTTTGTCTTCGCCGGGCATACCATCCCGCAAGTCGCTATCGATGATGAGATGTGGATCCCGGTCGTTGGGGCGGTCGTAATAGAAATAGGTTTTGCCGTCCTTGTATTCCGCCGTGGTCACGGTCGGAGCCATGGCCGTGGGACCGTAATGCACCCAATTGATCATATCCCTGCTGTGCCACGCATGGTAACCACTTTTCCAGGCTCGTTGGTAGGTGTGATCAGTGACGTCTGCCTTGGTTTCGGCTGGGCGATATTGATTGGGAAAAGGAGTCGTTACGAGCTTTTCATCGTACCCCTCCAAGGTGACTTCTTCCGGTTCGAACCCTTTGAGAGTGAACCCGAGAGGCGGAGGTGGCTTCCTTTTTCTGTTATTGGCATCTTCAACCTTTTTTTGATGCCATTCCACCAACTGCTCGGCAGAGCGGTACTGAGCGAAAGCCCAATGGTCATTGGGACCATGACTGATCAAGACCGGTGCATTCCTCATATTGAGATTGTATATGGAATACGGTTTCCAGTTCATCCATTCGACACTTTGTTTAATCTCGATATCCCGCAACTTGGCAGGCTTGGCGAATTTTTTCAACTTACTGGTGAAGGATACCTCTCGCTTCTGTGCGATGGCATGTCCATCTGCGACCTTGACCCCTTTGGTCTTAGAAATGAATCCCTGCCAATCCTTGGTCGTGGAAACTTTCCAAACAGGATCTGTCTCATTGGGAGCTGCCTGGAGTGATGTCGCTAAACTGATGACCATGGCAACCAAGCCATAAGCGAAAATAGAGAATAATTTATTCATAGGAGGAAGTTCGTAGAATCTACAGGCTGAATCCTTGAAGGTAAAACTGGACTATGGCCTGCCGTCTTCTGCGGGCTTTTCTCCCTTGATAAGCGCATAGCCCTGGCGAGCAAAACGCTGCCCGAGAATGATGTAACCCTCCGGTCTGTTGTAGTGAACTGCGTTGCTGACCTTCCCATCCTTTTCTCGATCATTAAGATCATCCACGTCGACCCAGGCACCACTAGGATCTTCATCGACAATTTCCATCTGGATCTTTCGCATTGCCCCCCAACTCGGTTTCTTTTGACCAGCATCGCTCAGGCGGCCGATGACAATGTTCATGTCCGGGCGATCCAGATCCCGGCGCAGTTTACTAATCAAGAGCTTCAAGGCATCTTTATAGGCAGGTTGCCCACCACCGTTGGCATCGCGCTCCCCCTGCATCCAGCAAAATGTGACCGACTTAAACTTAGGATGTTTCTTCAGCATCCCTTTGTATTGATCAAGAATCGGTTGATAAAACTCTACCTCCCCATCCTTGTGAATCCTTTTTATGTCGTTTTCACCGAGTCCATTCTTTTTCGCTATATCCTGCCATTCTTCGAGCCACCTACATATCGGCTGTCCACCTTTTGCCACTTTGATATAAACAACCTTTTCATCCTTAAAAAGTTTCTTTGCCTCCGGCATGAACCCGGTCTCAGGATCCATGCCCTGCATATTGGATTGCCCGGATAGGACAAAGAGATGAACGGGTTTCTCTGCCACGGCTTTAACATTTGAAGTTAGTAAGAACACCAGTAGAGTTATTAGTTTCATTCAATCATTGATGCGGGTTTGAAAATTCCTAAAGAGGAAACCGTTATGGCGAAAGTGTGGATTTTAAAACTTCTTTTGCCCGGTGGCTATTCGATACTCGTGCAAATCCTCTTTTTTTTAAAAAAGGAGAAGTTCAAGAGGACGGTTGATTTTCCTTCGACGTTCGAATAAGCGTTTCGGATGAAAAAATTAGTCCCCTCCGTTCTACTCGCTCTCTTATGTTCCGCTACCGTTCTGACGGCTGACGATAACGAATTATCCAAATCCGAAAGAGCGGACGGATGGAAACTTTTGTTCAACGGCAAGGACCTGACCGATTGGAAAGTCGACAAATGGAATCCGGAAAGCATTTCCGTCAAAGACGGTGCGATCAAATGCCACGGCAAGCCCTCGATGGTCTATTACACCGGCAAAGATAAGGACATGACTGATTTTCACTTCAAGGCTGACGTGATGACCAAACCGGGCTCAAACGGAGGAATCTTTTTCCATACCCAATATCAGGACAAGGGATGGCCAGTCGGACATGAGGCACAAATCAATCAAACCCAAAAGGATCCGGTCAAGACAGGCAGCGTATACATCGTGAAAAAGCACCTCGAAGCACCAGCCAAGGACAACGAATGGTTTCATTACGAAATTATCGTGAAAGGAAAACGCGTTGAAACCAAAGTGGACGGCAAAACCGTGGTGGTTTACGAGGAAGGCAAGGACGTCAAAGGAACCCGTAAACTTTCAAAAGGTACGATCGGTCTGCAAGCCCATGACCCAGGCAGCACGGTTCTGGTGAAAAATATCAAAGTCAAGACCCAGTAAGAAAAAACTTAGATTTTGATCAGATCTTCAAGCTTTTTTGTTTTAATATTTCCAGTACTAGTTACTGGAGTCATCTTTCTTCTAAACACTTGGCTTAACGCAGCCAGCCAATCATCGAAAGCTGAACAACCGGACTTCACCAAAGGCGACCAAATTCCTGAAGGGTATAAGCACGACTGGAACCTTGGACCTACGGGTGCTCGTGGTTGGATTTACAGTAATCGTTTGGAAACAAGTCAAGCACGACAAATTCTTGTAACTAAGATTCAACCCAACTCGCCGGCGGATGGCACTCTGCAGGTTGGGGATGTAATTCTTGGCCTTGACGGCATTCCATTTGAAGGTGACCCACGAACGCTTTTGGGCAAAGCCATCAGCAAAGCTGAAATCAAAGGTGGATTCGAACTCCTGCGTTGGAGAGATGGTAATACAAAATCGGTTAAGATCAAGCTGCCGATTTTGGGTAGCTACTCAAAAACAGCTCCCTGGAAATGTTTGAAATCAGAGAAAATATTACAACAAGGCTTGGAAGCATTGGCTATCCGTATTGCCGATCCGGAATACAAATCCGTTGCCATAACCCGTTCACTCAATGCATTGGCATTACTGGCTAGCGGGAACGAAAAATATCTTTCAATTGTAAAAAAAGAAGCAGAGTGGGCATCAGCTTTTACCTCTAATGGATACAAGACATGGCACTACGGTTATGTGATTATTTTTCTAGCTGAATATATTATTGCAACAGGCGACCAATCAGTTCTGCCTGGTCTTCGTCGACTGGCACTGGAGTCAGCCGATGGACAGAGCACAGTCGGATCATGGGGTCATCGGTTCGTGCAAAAAAACACCCGAAGACTTGGTGGCTATGGAATGATGAATTCTCCCGGCATACCTCTAACCATTGGTCTGGTACTTGCGAAAAAAGCCGGCATAAATGATCCGAAGATTTCAGAGGCTATCGAAAAAAGTGCAAATCTTCTCCGTTTTTATTCAGGAAAAGGAGCCATTCCTTACGGTGACCATCGGCCATGGATTCAGACACATGATGATAATGGTAAAAACGGGATGGCTGCCGTCCTATTTGACTTACTGAACGAGCCCGAACACGCCGAATATTTCTCTCGGATGAGTGTAGCCTGCCATGGTCCTGAAAGAGACACGGGACACACCGGTAATTTTTTTAACATGCTCTGGGCCATGCCAGGCATTGCCCGGTCTGGACCGTATGCAAGCGGTGTATGGATGAAGGAGTTTGGTGGATGGTACTTCGACCTCGCCAGACGGTGGGATGGAACCTTTATACATCAGGGTGCACCACACTCACGCCATGACAGCTATCGTAACTGGGACTGCACAGGCATATGGCTGCTGGCTTATGCGATCCCCAGAGGGAAAATACATCTGACCGGAAAAGGTAAACCCAAGACTCCACAAATAAATTCCAAGGAAGCAAAAGGTCTAATCCTCGATGGCCAGGGCTGGAGTAATAATAACCGGACCAGCTTCTATGATTCCTTTTCCAAAGAACAGTTACTCTCTCGACTTGCAAGCTGGTCACCGACCGTTCGTGAACGAACAGGGATGGCATTGGGCAGGAGTAAGGATGTCGTAGTTGATCAGCTTATCTCAATGCTGAACTCGAGTAATCTTTATTCACAGCTTGGTGCCTGCCAGGCACTTAAATTTCAGGGTGCACGAGGAGCCAAGGCCGTCCCGGCATTATTAAATTCTCTTCAAGCGGATGATCTATGGCTGAGAATACTTTCAGCTGAAGCCCTTGCCGGTATCGGAGATCCAGCTAGGTTGGCCGTGCCTTTGATGTTGGAGCGTCTTTCACAAACCAATTCAGTCAAAGATCCTAGAAAAATGGAACAGCGTTATCTCTCCTTCTCTCTGTTTAGCAAACGGGGAGGATTGATCGGACGCTCTCTGGATGGGGTTGATCGTAATTTACTCATAAAATCCGTTCAGGATGGCCTCTTAAATGAGGATGGACGAGCAAGAGGTGCTTTCGGGTCGGTTTACGAGAACTTAAGTTTCAACGAAATCAAACCTCTCTTACCAGCGATCCATGAGGCAATTCTGAATCCATCCCCAAGCGGAATCATGTTTGCTAATGCCATCCAGGATGCAGGGCTTAAACTTTTTGCAAAGCACAGAATTGAGGAAGGCATTGAATTGGCAGCCAACTATGCAAGAACCCAGAAAAAGCATGGCAGTCAGAAACGAATCGTTACGGTAATGAAAATCCTCGAAAGTTACGGTGCTCACGCAAAGCGTGCCATTCCCAGCCTCGAGAAAACAGTATACTATTTCAAAAATGAAGAACAGGATTTCCCCAAAAAACTAAGCCTAGAGAAAGCAAAAATTGTAGAGCAAACCATTACCATAATCAAAGCATCAACAGATGAGCCAAAGTTGATCAAAATCAATATCTAAGAAAACGAATTCGGCTTGCCATTTTCATCGGTCAACAGGAAAAATCGAACGACAGTTTGTGGAATTCTCACTTCATCTGCCAACGGTCCTGCTTTTTGATCATAACGCATATATATATCGATCCAAAGAACTGGTATATTTCTAATCAAGGTATATTCTAGTGACTTTGATGGATGCTTTTGTATTTCGAGTAATGAATTTGTTTCAATACTTTCCGGTTTTATTTGCTTCTCAATTTATCGTATCTGCCGCTGAACGAAGTTCCGCAGTGGTTAGCTTGTCGAAGCCAAATGTCATTGTTATCATGACGGACGACCAAGGGAACAACGTCGGCTACGAGGGTAATCCGCACGTCAGGACTCCGCATATGGATAAGATGGCGGGTGAGGCGGTTCGTTTGACGAACTTCCACCAAATGCCGATGTGCACCGCTTCGCGGGCAGCCTTAATGACCGGCAAATATGCCGAACAGACAGGGGCTTGGCGGACGAGTTTGGGGCGTACGTTGATGCGGGCGGATAACGTGACGATCGCGGAAGCGTTCAAAGCAAACGGTTATGAAACCGGGCATTTTGGAAAATGGCACCTCGGCGACGCCTGGCCGATGAGACCACAGGATCAGGGCTTTGATGAGGTGGTTGGATTGCGCTGCGGAGCGATTGGTCAGATCGCAGACTATTGGGGAAACGATTACTTTGACGATACTTACTATCATAACGGTGTGGCCAAACAGTATGAAGGATACTGCACGGACGTTTTTTTTAATGAAACGATGCGTTATATCAAAGGAGTCAAGGATAAGCCGTTCTTTATCTATCTTGCGCCGAACGTTACGCACCTGCCTCTGAAGGTTGCCGATCGATACACGCAGCATCACCTCGACAACGGAGTGAATGAGAAGCTGGCAGTCTTTTACGGAATGGTTGACAATCTGGATGAAAACGTAGGCCGCCTGTCGGCTTTTCTGAAGCAGGAAGGCCTGGACGAAAATACCATCATTCTCTTCACCACGGACGACGGTACCCAGGGCGCCGCAATATCGCAGACCGAGAAACCCTGGTTCAAGGGGATGCGCGGCAAGAAGGGTTCGAGGGAGGAAGGAGGACATCGAGTCTTTTGTTTCCTCCGTTGGCCGGCGGGCTTGGAGAGCGGGGAAAATCAAACGATTATTTCAGTGCTCGACGTATATCCAACCTTGCTTGATCTTTGTGGACTCAAAGTGCCTGACGGCGTTAAGGTCGAAGGTCGCACCTTTAAGCCTTACCTTGCCGATCCATTGGATGCTGAAGACGATGACCACATGGTGTTCTTTTATTATTACAACGCCAAGAAGCTGGATGACCGGGACAAGTACCTCTGCGTGATTTGGAAGAACTGGCGTATGCTCGGAGAAGGTCAGCTTTATGACATAAGGAAGGACCGTATGCAGGAGAATGACGTCGCTGCGGAGTATCCGGAAGTTGCGCAGCGAATGGAAGCGGCATTTCAGGCTTATCATGCGCGTGGAAAAGAACTGGTTCAGAAACCGGTAAGGTTTGTTCTGGGTGGGGTTGGATCGCCAGCTATAGAGATAACAGGGCAGGATATGTACTGGACCCCGGAGTCAAAGGGAGGGCAACCATTCGGGCAGAGCGCTCCGCGCGACTTAATGCAGGCGCACGGCCCCTACAAGGTACGCCTGGCGCGCGACGGCAAATACAGGTTCACTCTTTCCAGGTATCCGCTTTATACGGATATGCCTATGAGCATTGGTGGCAGGAAATTCAAGCAGGATCATATTATTCGAAAGGTTCGCATTTCAATTGCCGGCAAGACTCGAGAAAAGGCGGTAACGCCTGAGGATACGCGGGCTTCCTTCGTGCTGAATTTGAGGGCGGGGGATGCGGATCTGGATACCGCCTTACTGGGGGATGGCAAGGATGGGATTGCCTATTTCGTAACCGCAGAATACTTGGGGAAGTAATTGTTCTTTCGCAGATGACAAAAAGTTGTGAAGCGGAATTAGGATATGATTAAAAAGGGCTGCGCTTCATGAATCCATACCCATATTTGATACTCAGCTTGTGCTTGCTCCTCTATCCCTTTTTCCTGTTGGCCGCCAAGCAACCGAATATCATTTACATCCTTGCAGATGATATGGGCTATGGGGATGTGGCGGCTAATAATCCAAACTGTAAGTTTCCGACGCCTTTTTTGGATCGGCTGGCGGAGGAAGGCATGCGTTTTTCGGATGCTCATACCAATTCATCAGTCTGCACGCCAACCCGCTACGGCATACTCACGGGTCGCTACTCTTGGCGCACACATCTTAAAGGGGGTGTCTTGGACGGAGCGGCCGGGCCTTTGATCGCATCGGATAGGACCACGGTTGCAACCTTTCTAAAGAAGCAGGACTATAATACGGCCTGTGTCGGAAAATGGCATTTGGGAATGAGTTGGCCAACCAAGGATGGAAAAAAGCCAATACGCTCCCGTGGTGACAACATTGATTTTACACAACCTATAGCAAACGGTCCGAATGACGTTGGTTTCGACTACTACTATGGCATTTCGGCCTCATTGAATATGCCACCCCATGCATATATAGAGAATCGCATGATTGATGCGGATGACCTTGTTTTCGCAGAGGACTCCAAGGACATTAAAGCACTGGGCTTGGTTCGGGCAAAGGAAGGTTGGGTTTCAAAGTCCTTTAAGCAGGACAGGGTGTTGCGAACTTTTGCGGAAAAGTCAGTCGCTTGGATTAAAAAGCAAAAGAAAGGAAAACCTTTCTTTTTATACATGCCGCTTAATTCGCCCCACTCCCCCATCGTGCCGCAAGTAAAGTTCAAGGATAAGAGTGGCATCAATCCCCATGCTGACTTCTGCATGGAGACTGACTGGGCCGTAGGAGAGGTCATGAAAGCAGTCGATGAAATGGGCTTTTCAAAGAATACGTTATTCGTCTTCACGGCAGATAATGGAACTTCTCCTGCAGCTAAATACGAGGTCCTGCAAGCCGCTGGACAGTACCCGAGTCATATATATCGTGGTCTGAAGGGCAGCCTTTGGGAAGGCGGACACCGGGTACCGTTTATTGTAAGATGGCCAAAGGTGGTTAAGGCTGGTTCCGTTAACGATCAGTTGATTTGCGTAACGGATCTCCTGGCGACCGTTGCAGATATTACAGAAGTGGATCTGGCGCCAAACGAAGGTGAGGATAGCGTTAGCTTTTTCGCATCACTTTCAAATGGAGCAGAGAATGACAGCGTGCGGGGAGGTGTGGTGCATCATTCCGATAGCGGCATTTTTTCCATACGCAAAGGTAAATGGAAGCTGATCTTTGACAGACGAGGAGGCACGCGAAGGGAAAACCCGAAGGACAGGGCTTATCGGCCGACAGCTCCGATTCAGCTTTACGACATGGATGATGACTCGGTTGAAAGCACGAATTTGCAGGAAGAATATCCGGAAGTTGTGAACCAACTTAAGAGACTTTTGGCGGATTTCGTCAATCGAGGCAGAAGTACTGCCGGTGAAGCCCAGAAGAATGATCCTTTTGACAAGGATTGGAAAGAGCTTTGGCCGGTAAGGGAGTACCTGAATGAAGCTTTGCGAGGTCAGGTAAATAAAAGGCAATGACAACCCAAACTCAATGAGGATAAATCTTATTTTATGTGGCTACACACAGTTGAATCTCAAGGTGAAGAGCCTGTAAGAAAAAATTAAGTATTGGATTCGCTTATTTCTTCTGCCAGCGGTCCTGCTTCTCCAAGATGTCTCTTGGAGAACCCCCATTCAGCCATGACCTTGCCACTGCATCGTTTCTGAGATACGCATCCCAAAAGGCACTGCTCAGTCCGAGAATTGCCCGATGATGATTCGGGTTTCGGGGAAGTTTGTCTCTTAAAGAAGCCTTGTCATTACCTTCTTTCACCGGGTACTGAGCATTCATTTTGGTCAGTTCATCGACCATTTCGTGAAATTAATTTATCTTCCGCCTAAAGGTCAGTCTCCGTCGACCAGACGGCCCAACCCTCCGAGTAGAGATCCTTCTCCCTGAGATTTACCTCCGACGCTCGGGGCGGATTGGATGATCCGATCCGCCAAGCGGGAAAATGGAAGACTTTGCAACCAAACCGTTCCGAACCCGCTTAGAGTGGCAAGAAACAGCCCTTCGCCTCCAAAAACCATCGACTTCAATCCGCCGGCCATTTGGATATCATAACGAACGCTTTCTTCGAAAGCCACGATGCAACCGGTATCCACCCGGATAGTCTCTCCGTTCAGTTCCTTCCTAACCACCGTCCCCCCGGCATGAACGAAGGCCTTCCCATCTCCAGAAAGCTTCTGCAGGATAAAGCCTTCCCCTCCGAAAAATCCTGCTCCAAATCTCTTTTGCAAAGCAATGGAGACTTTCGTTCCAAAGGCAGCGCAGAGGAAAGCGTCCTTTTGGCAGAGCAGGCTTCCCTGATGCATGGGCAGATCGACGCAAATGATTTTACCCGGATAAGGGGCGGCAAAACTGACCCTTCTCTTACCCACTCCGTTGTTGGTGAAGTGCGTCATGAAAATCGATTCTCCGGTGAGGGCGCGTTTGCCCACGTCCAGCAATTTTCCGAACAATCCCTGATTGGGTTGAGAGCCATCGCCCATCTTTGCCTCGAAAGTGATTTCGTCCTCCATATAATTCATGGCTCCCGCTTCCGCGACCACGGTCTCTCCGGGATCCAACTCGATTTCGACGATTTGCATATCGTCGCCAATCAATTCGTAATCTATTTCATGACTGTTCATGTTTTATCTTATTCTTAGGAGTTCATTGCTTCTTTTTCGAAGGGAGTTGCGATAGCATCATTCCACCAAACATGAGAAGACAACCCCAAAATTCACGATCCGACAGGATTTCCGCGAAAAAGATCCAACCCGCAAGCACGGCAAATACCGCTTCCAAATTCAGGACGATCGCCGCTCGACTGGGATCCACCCGTTTCTGAGCGACAACCTGCAGGGTGAAGGCAATTCCCACCGAAAACACTCCGGCATAAAGAATCGCTCCGGAAGCCATTTTCACTTCATCAAAAGTGACAGTCTCCAAGGCGAGACACAATCCGAGATTCAAACCCGCGCAAACCAAATACTGAACCAGAGCGAGCCTGAGAGGATCAAGATTTCGATTGTTCGCCGAGCCGATCACTTGAACGTGCATCGCCCAGAAAAAAGCGCCCAGCAAGACCAGGGACTCACCCCATCCCATGGAAAAACCTTCCTTCACGCTAAGAAAATAAAGGCCCAAAACGGCAAGCAAAGCTCCTATGATCGTACGCTTACCAATCCTTTGGCCAAGACAAAAACCGATCAACGGAACGATCACCACGTAAAGACCTGTGATGAAACCGGCCTTGCCCACCGTAGTGTGCTGAATTCCCACTTGTTGGAGAGTGGCTCCCCCAAACAAGGCAAAACCTGCCAAGGCGGAAAACTTCCAGAAGTTCGGACCTGTATTCTTTGATTGTTCCTTTGGGGGCGCTAGAAAATAAATCAGTGGAACGAGACTTCCCGCTCCAACCAGAAAACGGCAGACGTTAAAGGCATAGGGACCCATGTGATCCATGCCCATCCGCTGGGCAACGAATCCGAATCCCCAAATCAAGGCGGTGAGGAAAAGAATTAAAGTGGCGTGGAACTGGTTCACGGAGGACTCGAAACTTAAGCTTTGCGAAAGGATGGTCTTTCTACTTTCCGTAAGAGACGGGCTCGACCCTGAAATGATGAAGGACGTTTTGAATCAAGGCACTCAAGTTCCGATCATAATACATGGACCATGCGGTGGCAATGGACCCGGTGTGAAAAACACGCCCGCCCTCCGGTCTTTCCCAATAAATGATTTCCGCAATGGTTGTTTCGCCTCCCACCCTCTTGCCGTGTCCCTCCGCATTAAAATCCAGAACCCTCCTTTCGCTCCGGCTACTGGCGATGGTAAAGATTCCCTCCGGCTCGTTCAGTCCCTTTAAAACCGGATTCTTCGTAGCCCGTAATAAAGTCGAAAGGCGCACGTCGTATTCGTGTCCGACCGCGCCTTTGTTGGTATTGGTGAATCCGAAGGGATCTCCCCTTTTCAGATTGATACGATTGGGCGTGCCGAAGAGAAAGTGATCGGGAGCATCGACTTGGTAGTTCGCAAAATTTCCACCGCCCCATCCGATGCATTCCAACCCGATCAGTTTCCAGGCAGGGTATCCGCAAAAGCGCATCAAGCTGCCCCGTTTGAAATCATGACTATGGTAGAGCTCTCCCACTTTGGCCAATTTCCTGCCGCCAATTCCACCACCAAATTTGCGGCACTCCATGACTTCGCCCGTCTCATCGAAACTCACTCGCCAAAACATAGTATTGCCGGACATGACCACGGCCGCACCACCCGCCTTGAGGTAATCGTCCAGGCCATCATAAGCCCGGGCAGACCAATACTCGCTATGTCCGTTCACCAGGACCGCTTTGTACTCTTTCAACACTTCCGGATTTCGATCCAGATCCCGGTCGGTGATGACGTCGTATTCATACCCAAGCTTGTCCAACCACAGGTGAAGAAAACGTTCACCGCGAAGCAGATGGCCATAGCCTTCGCCGATGTAGGTCTTGTTTGGTCCACCGGC